>ERZ772865.2444-NODE-2444-length-16141-cov-22.479192_pt1 | contig 16141 bp, 20 predicted proteins | sample MGYA00512133_ERZ772865 | MGnify/ENA primary metagenome ERZ772865 (study PRJEB29015, sample SAMEA2737722) | human gut metagenome | biome: human gut; feature: human-associated habitat; material: faeces | place: China | collected 2012 ...
GTGCTGTGGTTAGGAGCACGGGAATCAGTATACGCTATGCTCCCAGGAAGAACGTGTTAGTGCTGAAGGATCCATCTGCCATCTTACCCTCCATCAGTGGCAGGCCGTTAGTTGACCCGGCACCGAAGAACACATTGCCGTATTGTTTGAAGAAATTACCATCAAGTGCGACACTTTGAACGATTCCGGTAGGCACCAAAGGAAGCTGCAATGTAGGGATAACTTCATTTGAAACAGGCAAGAAATTACAGACGTCCAGATTCGTGTATGCAGTAGTAGAGTAAAACCCGAGTTTAAATGCGCCGTGCTCGTAATCAACAAACGTCGAGTCAACCGACACGGCTGTATTATCGTATCGGTTGCCTGCGCTGTTGCCGAAATAGAAACATGAGTTGAAGTTGTTCGCATTAAAGGGCTGTTTGCCCCAGGCGCCTAGATGCTCCGCGAAAAAGTAATCTGCGAAGAAGGAGAACAGTCGTTGGCTTCCGGTCTGCGACATATGGAAACCGATGATTTTAGCTCCTCGTGCCTGAACGTTGTTTGAATCGTTACTGAAGAAGTGCGGGCTGTTCAGCACCGAGGACAGATCAATGTATTTGTTGTTCGTTGTCGAATTCGCATTGTTGATGTAGGAGGTCGCGTCAACGGATGTGATAATGCCACCGTAAATTGCACGCAGGGGTGTATAGCAGTCCTGAGCCCACGTGAACGTCAGGTTGCCGTTGAACTTCTCTCGCGCGTAGGCTGCTACGCTGATAGCATCGGCAGATGTGCCACCGTTGAGGCCCGCGATCATGAGCACGTCCGTTACGTCTGCGTTTTTGAATGAATCATCAGCCGCGAGAATGTCAATTTCTCGTTTGGTGCGTATGATTGTGGTAGGCGTGGTATCAGCGTAGCGCGTGGAGAAGACATTATCGGGGTAGCGGTTCTTGAACAGGGTGAGCCAGTACGAATAATACGGCTTTGTGGTGTCGTTCGGGTCAGTCATTACCCATGAGTCACCGATAACCACGATACATTTGCGCGTGCTCTCCACGGTTGCCTGCAACGCTTTGTATACGCCGTCAGACGTAACGCCCTTGAGGCTGTTCATGGTCGGTACTGCGTCGAGTGGTGTAATCGCGGCAAGCGTGTCGTTAATGCCCGCTATATCGGATACGTTTTTCGCGACGGTATCCTTTGTCTCGGTCAGCTCCGTATTGAGCTGCGCGGTATCGGTTTTAAGTTGCGCGGTATCGGTTTTAAGTTGCGCGGTATCGGTTTTAACCTGCGCGGTGTCACCCTCGACGACCTTGATGCGCTCGTCGCACTGTGCCACCTCCGCGCGGTATTGCTCAATCTGCGCATTGTAGTTGCCGGTCAATGCCCAGTAGTCATTATCGTCAATCTGAATACCCGCGGGCACGTACTGCCTTGAGGTATACGAATTGCCCCCGTTGTATACGATCGTTAGCGGCTCATAGGTTTTCGTGGAATCCCATTGTATGGGGTCAGCGAAGAGCGGTACGTAGCGCGCACCGATGTATTGAGTTACTGCCATGTGTTACTCCTTATCGTAATTGGGCGCAGTGTTGTCGATGACCCCGGAACCGTCGGTTCGGTATCTGAGCAGCAGGCGCCCGTATTGACTCGTGCCGTAGACTGCGCCGGTGTCAAACTCAATATCCGCCCATGAATCGGGAACGTTCGCGCAAAAATGGCCGTCGGAAGTCAGCCCGAAGAATACCATTTGCGCGAACGTTTTCCACAGCCATTGAACGTTGTCGTTAATCCATTGCTCCAGCTGTTTCTCATAGTAATCGTTGAAACCGGATTCGATGAACTTTTGAAAAAGCTCTTCCAATTCCGCGATTTTCGCGCTGTTGGCGTTGACCTGCCCGGTAACGTCGTTCACCTGGTCTGAGAATGCGTTGATGATGCAATAGACGTTTGCTATCAGCTGCTCCGGGCTTTTTACTTCCCAGTAGAGCTTGGGCAATGTCGGGTTAGTCAGCATCCACGGATTAAAATACGGTAGAACAGGAACCATATTATTTCACCTCCTTGCGATGCATCATAGTATAGACGTTCGCGAGTTGCATCCAGCGTTCATCTGTGATGCTCGTATTAGCCGGGATCTCTTCGCGCGAGATAAACACGCGCCCGCGATACGTCACGACACAGAAGCGCGGGTAGCTTTTCGGGTTTCGCGCGTGCCACGTGCCATCCCACACGATTAGCTGTTCATCCATCGCAAAAACCTCCTTACCATAATGGAACGGTAGGGACCATAATCCCCGTAAATAGAACGTGCTCCAGCTCGTTCAAGATAAGCACGTCGACGTCCTGCCAATCGCTCGCGAACTGCGTTAAGAGCCGCGCGGCGTTACCTTCGCGCAACATATCCGCCTCGCGGTCGTTGCCGGTGCTCGCGTAGTCGGAGTTACCGGAAAGCATCGTCTCGGGGAAGTCCGAGAAGATGTCGCGCGATTTTTCGCGGTCTCGAGACTCCTGGAGGGGGTTAAGTCCCTGTTCGACGCGCGCATAGAGTAGTTTGTATTTCGGCATGATCTCGTTGAGCTTGCGCAGGTACGCGCGCTTCCACCTGCTCGGCGTCGTGATTGATACCTCGCGGTCATAGAAGCGGTTTAGGAACTTGGCGCAAAGTCGCGTGTACTGCTCGTCGCTGTATGAGTCGAAGCGCCACGAATCGTCCTCGAGCGGTCTATAGAACCCCAGCTCGTGCCACTCGCCGAGCGTGATCGTCATATAGTCGTAGCGCTCGTCCGTATTTACCTCGGGAAAATCAAACATGTGTCTACCCCCTCTCGAGCATGGTGTCGTAGCGGTGCGATATATCGTAGTTGCTGGACAGGTTGTCGCGGGCCCATACGACGGTGACGGGCGCTTTCAGGCGGTTACCGAAACGCTCGTTTAGCTTGTCGCACGCGGCGCGGCGCGTGTTGAGCGGGGACATTCGCGCGAGCTCGGTCGGCTGCATGGTCGAGTTGACCTCATCCTCGATCATGCGCTCCTCCTTGAACGGCATTGAGTCGATGCCCAGCTCGCGGTAGATGGCGTCCCACGTGTTGGCCCATTCCTGTTGCAGCTTGTCCCCGATATACTCCTTGGCGCGTTCGGGCATGGTCGCGTCCGTCTGGATGTCTTGGAAGTTGTCGTATGCCAAGACGAAGGGCTCGCCGTTCGCGATCGCCTTATAGAAGTTCTGCACGTCGAAGGTCCTGTCCTGGTTGCCCTTGATGACGAACGGCATGCGCATATGGAACCGGTTGATCTGCTTCGTGCGCATGATGTCGGTCAGCTCGCGCGCCCAGATGTTAATCTTCACGAGCAGGGGGTAGCGCGTGCGGTTCTCCCAGACCCAGACGGCGTTGTCCCAGTTGCACATGAAATCGGTCTTGCCGGTGATGCCCATCGCGCGCCATGCGCGCGGCTCGTCGTACATGTTCGGGGCGCCCTGCTGCACGGCGCGCAGGGACAGCAGCGTCGAGCTGGCGTTCGGGTACGCGAGCGTCGCGGCCCCCTCGGTGAGCAGCGTCCACTCAAGAAAGCGCTCGTTGCAGGTATCCGGCAGGTTGAGCCAACGGAAGCGCGACAGCGCGAGCTCGATCAAGTCGTTCTGGAACATGGTGAACAGCTGTTGGTTGTAGGCCTCGGTCTGCCAGTATGCCGGCTGCGCTCCCGGCCTGTACTTGCGTGGGCCCTTGTGTCCCCTGCGCCCCCTGCTCATACGTGGACTTCCTCATAGATCGTCGGCGCGTCGAGTGCCGTTTGGAACATGTCTCGCACCTTCGCGCTCGATTCGGCCTGCGTGGCCATGAGGGCTCGCATGATCGCCTGGTGCGCCTCCATGTCCTTGCTGATGGTCGCATGGATATTGGCGCGCTCGACCTTGTAGTCGATGATCGCGTCGATCTCCTCGTCGGTCATGCCCTGATAGGTCTCGGCCTTGAGAAGTGCGTTAAGGTCGATTTCTGTCATGGTACCTCCTTTACAGGTTGTCGTATATGCTCACGCGACCGATTTCCTCCGGTTTGCTCCAGACGGTCACGCCCCTGATAAGTATATCCTTGATCGCGCCCTGCGCGGACTCGAGCGCATTGCCGTTGCCGCTGCACCATACCTCGGCGCACTTCCAATACGTGAAATGGCGCATGACCTGCATCCGCTCCATACTGAACTCGCGCATGAGCGCGTAACCGTAGCGGGCGAAGGCCGACGCCGCGTTCATGATGTCGCTCTCTCGTTGCGTGATGACCTGGGCGAAGAGTGCCCGAGGAGCGGTGGCGCTCGACTGCCCGTTCGCGTTTGCTCCGAACTGCGCGGGGGCCGCGACACCCGCCTGGTTGAGGCCTGCCGAGATCGCGTCTATCGCGGTAGCGTATGCGCGGTTCGCGTTTGCGTCCCCGGTCGCCTTGGTGTTAGCGGCGTTTGTGCTCATGACGGCCGCGTTATTCGCCGCGACCTTGGTGCTCGCCTCGTTGCGGAGCGTGGTCGCAGATGTGCTCGCGTTGTTCTGGACTCCCCACACGGCCGCGGTGTAATTAGCGGCGTTGAGCGTCTTCTGGAGCGCGTTGGTCTGCGCTACCGATACGGCTGCGGAGTTGCTGGATTGCGAAATCGCCGCTGCCGCGTTCGCTGAGGGGATCGCGACGGCAAGATCGGCTACGCCTCCGATCGCGGCACTCGTAGCGCCTGCGGATCCACCGGTGAGACCTCCCGTGATGACGGCACCGGCAGAGCTCGCGATCGCGGCCGCGTTGTTGTTCGCCGTGGTGATCGCGACGACGTCGTTCTGCAAACCCTTCATCGAAGTAGAGGCCGCGTTGTCGGCGTTGCAGTCGGCGCTGAGTTTCTTGTTCGAGGCGCTCGCGCCGGTGAGGGCCCAGTCGTTCGCGTTCTTCGTGACTGCCGTGTTCGCGGCCGTGTTGATGCCGTTGTTGTCGGTGATGTTCTTCGCGGCGTTGTTCGCATTGGTGTTAGCGGTCGCGTTGGACGCGAGCGACGACGCGAGCGCGTTGTCGGCCGCGAGCCTCGCGTGCGCGCGGCTGTATACGGTCGTGTAGGCCGCGCGGCTCGCGGCGCTCTGGGAAACCTGCATAACGGGGAGGTTCCAGCTCTTGAGGTACTCGCCCCACGCACCGCCGTAGCTGTACGTGCGGCCCTCGATTGTCTGGAACGCGAGCGAATCGGTCGCGCCGGCGATACCGAGCAGGCGTGCGTCGATTGAGATATACGGCATGACGAGGTTGACGGCGCTCGCGAGCTGGATGCCGTTCGCGCCGAGGTCTTCGATTCTCACCGTCGAGGTCTGCCCGCGCTCGTCACCTATTCGGATCGCGGCGTAAGGGTAGGTATACAGCTTCGCGAATCCGGCGGCCTGCGCAGGATAACCGAAATCCGCCACGCCGGGCTGCATGAACGTCTCGATTTTCTGGACGGCGTCGAGCACGGTAATTGAAATATCCCAAAGCGTGAACGGCGCGGACTGCGTGAGCAGGTCGGACGGCGCGAAGAACACGCCGAGTAGGGTCTGTTTCATCCAGGGCGCATTGCCCTCGAGTTTGCGTAGGAACGGCTGGAGGTCGCCGACGGCAACGGAGTACACGCGCGGTGCGAGCACGCCGGATACGGCCGACGCGGAAATCGCGGGGACGCCCGGCCGGGACGCGGTGCCGAAATCGCCCTGGAGATCCGCATAGGTTGCAATGCACGCGCGCTGCGTCTCGGCGCTGTAGTTCTTGTACGCGCGCGCGGTCTCGACATACGGCTCGCCCCCGGTGTTCACGTCATCCGATAGCAGGTAGACGCTGTTATCGCGGGGGTTCGCGAGGTAGTCGGCCACGCTCGACGCTGCCACCGGCGCGTGGCCGCGCTCGAGTAGCACGTAGTCGAATCGCATCTCGTTGATGTACGTCGTCCACACGTCGAGCGTGAGGATCAGGCGCGTCGAGTTGGGGGAGAGCTGCTGCGCGTCCTGGATGAAATAGTAGTATCGGCGCTTGCGGTCGCCTGCGGCGTACGCGAGCGGCTGCGCATCGCCCGTCATGCGCGGCAGGTCGACGACGAGGTAGTTGTATCCCTGGGCAGATGTCACCGGAACCGGCACCTTGGACGCGCCGTCGGGCTTGACGTTGAACATCGTGTCGAGGTTGACGGTCTCGCCTTCGAGCGCGTCGAACCATGCGTCGCGCGCGGCGTCGTCGTCGAACTTCACGACGTTATCGTAGTCCCCGCACCACGGGACGTTGCACATCTTGAGCCGCGCGGTCGGCTTGAATCTTGAATAGTCGAGCGTGTTGTCGTACTTGTACACGTTCACGTTGTCGAGATTCGGGAAATCGCCCATATACGTCCTCCTTAATAAAAAGCGCCCCCGCTCACGCATGAGCGGGGGCGCGGCGCCTTGCACTATAGATTATAGGCTAGGCGATCGTGATGTCCACGGTCTTTGTATGGAGCGTGGTGGAGCCGGAGGGGTTGACGTACGAGGTCGTGCCGGTCACGTGGAGGACGTTACCGGTCTCGAGGTCGGATTTCTGGACGTGGAGCACGCCCAGTCGGTCGACGCGCGTCGCGGTGTTGAGCGCGATCGGCGCGCCGTCGGCTGCGGCGGTCTCGGCGCTCACGCTCCAGGTGACGGCGTTCGGCTCGACGTCGATACCGAGATCGTTGGCCGTGATGTTGCCGACGAGCTTCACGGTCATCTGCGTGGTCTCGCCCGGCTTGAGCTGCGTGGAGGCCGCGGTGATATTGACGTCGGTCACGGTCTGGGTCAGCGTGGGGATGTCGGTCGCGGCGTCCGTGGTGAACAGGATGGCGGGAACGAACGGGGAGCAGGAGACCACTTCCCAGTGGTGCAGGTAGTAATTAGTGGAGAGCGTCGAGGGATTGTAGAAACTCTCGTTTGCGTATACGAAATCCTTGCACACGAAGAAGGCGTCGGTGGTGAGTAGCGCGAATGCGTTGGGTACGGGGATGTCGGGCACGATGACGGTACGGTACTTGATCTCGGCCTTGTCGAGATTGAAGATTCCCGCGAGCGTGTCGACGTCGACAGATGCCATGGCGTCGGCGGTGATGAACAGCACGAGCTCCTCGGGGGCGGCGAACACGGGGATACCGTACTCCGCCGACACGGGGGAGTAGAGAGCAGTCGGGAACTTGAGCTTGCTCGCATAGGCGCGCACTGCCTTGAGGAACTCCTTACCGGTCGCCTCGTCGGTCGGCTCGCCGCTCACGTGGTGTTTGAAGAAACCCCAGTTCTGCTCGTAATAGGACATTTGCGCCATCATGCACAGATACTCGTCGTAGTTGTCGGAGTTGCGCGGTACGGTGAGCACGGCGTCGATGAGGCGGTTGAGTCCGTACTCGTCGAGAAATGCCTGGCGCAGATCGGGATATTCGAGCGTGATGTCGTAACGGTCCTCGCGGTTGACGGTGTGATACCACACAGCGGCCTCGGGGCGGTTGATCGCCTCAAGCGTCGAATCCTCGATATTGTACGTGTGCGCCTTGATCCACTTGAGCGCGGATTCCTGGATAGACGAGCCGTAGCGCATCGCCGCGCCCTTGAAGACGCGTAGGGGGTTCTCCCATTCCTTGTTGTGGACGATCTGGTCGCCGATGCGGTTGATGTATGCGTCGATGAACTCGTTCAGATAGCGGCCGCTGTTCGGCTTGAATAGGAATTTGCTCGTCGCGTCGATGCCCGAGACGGTCGGGTCGGGTACGCGCTGCTGGAAGTCGTTGGTCGCGGAGAGGTACACGCGGCCTGCGATCGTCGTGTTGTTAGTTGCCATCTATTATCCTCCTTACAGGTCGAGATCCATGTCGTCGTAGTCGGGAATGATGTCGGCCTCGCCGTCGTCGGTCACGACATCGGCGTCGCCGTCGTCGTCGACATCCACCACGTCGGCACCGTTGTCGATGTCGATCGCGGCAGCGGTCGTGCGCATCGCCTCGAGCGTCGAGGTGATGTTGCCGAGCGTGTTTTCGATGCGCTCCAGGCGGCCGCGCAGGTCGTCGAACTCGCCGATGCGGTGCGCCTCCTCGCCGGACGTGTCGGTATCGTCCTCGATCGCCTGCTCTTCCGGGGTCAGGTCGTCGGCCTCGGTCTCGGGCCTCTCGTCCTCGTCCATGTCAGCTCCTTTCTATAGCTACAAAATAAGGGCGCGATGCGAACAGGCTCTCGCCTGCGCATCGCGCCCATTATATAACGCCTTTGCGAAACTTTGGCGCGTGCGGCTGAAACACGCCGCCGAGCGTGCGGGGTTCGGGTATCGACCGAACGATATAGCTGTCCCGAATCGTCCCTACTCGCCGCTTGCCGCGCGAGTCGTCGCGGGCGTCGCGGTCATTTTACGCCATAGAGCGACATCGCGTCCAGGAAGCCCTCGCGCACCTTCACCGAGTCGAAGAGCACGCTGCCCTCGTAGTACATCTGGACGATGACGCGCAGGGTCTTGACGGCGCGCTGCGCGGCGATGCGGTTCGGCGTGTTGTCGCGCCTCGTGAGCGCGAAGACCGGTTCGGCATTCTTGGGAATCTTCCCGGTGACGTAGTAGTACCCCTCGCTCACGTCAATCCAGATGCCATACTCGTCGCCCATATGAACGCACCCCATGACATACTTGGCGCGCGCTGGTTTCTTCGATATGTAGCGGTTGTCCTCGGCGAAATCGTTGGCGTAGGTGGCCTTCGTGTATCCGGTAACTTGGCCCATGCGGCCGGCCAGCGTGTTGTTCATGCGGTAGCGGTCGTGCTCGTCCGGCTCGACATAGTGCAGCAGGGCCATCTTGTCCAGGTACCACGTATATCCGAATCGCGGCACGCCCTTGACGCCGATTGCGGCGAAATAGGGGTTCAGCAGGTCGACGGCGTTACCGAGCAGGAAGACGTGCGGCTTGACACGGTGGCCGTCGTAGGGATCCTCGCGGGCGCACGAGTCGGTGATTCGCGCCAGCATGTTCCACTCGTTGCGCTTGTAGGTGTGAGTCGCGTCGATGTTCTCGATAACGGCCTCGTCGAAGATGATGTTCTTTACGTTGAAGAACGTGCGCTTCTTGGTTCCCTGCATCTCGGCGTAGCCGACGACGTATCCGCATACCTTCCAAGGCGTGCCCTTCTCGGCGTCGGCGGGCCGGTATTTGAACTCGTTGTTCTCGCACTTGAAGTCGTACCTACCGAACTCCTCGTCGGTCGCGACCAGTTTGTCGAAGTATCCCTTTTTCACGCTGTCGCGCTCGTCGAGCGTGCGGCAGACCTCGACGAAACGCTCGTCGCGCTTTATCGCGGCGTTGAGCGCGTAGGCGCGAAGACCGTATGTCTTGCCCTTGTTCGGCGCGCCGACGACCATGGTTATATCCGCGTTATAGCTGAGCGTCTTCTCCCAGTTGTAATGAATGCCGTCATTCAGGTTTACCATTCTGCGCCCCCCAACGGCCTCCATTTGGCATTTGCGACGCGCTCGTCCCTTATGGCGGGGGAGTAAAAGCAGTTCAGCGGCTTTCCGTTGCAGTACTCGTGAACCTTCTTTATGTCCATTCGGCCTCATTCCCTTCATCATCAAGATAAGTGTAGCCCGCGCGCGTCCCGTCGTAGTCGATGACGCGCTCGGTCGTGTCCACCTCGCGCCCGTACCGCTCACGCATGTACGCGACCGTGCGGGCGTTGCCGCCCTTCTCCGAATCGCCGAGCACGCGGTCGGAGGGGTAGAGCGCTATCGACTCGTGCGAGCTCACGTGCGCGGTCTCGCCAAGGTAGTCGGTCACGTCCATGTCCAGCACGTCGGCGGATGCGGGCCGGTAGCGCTCGAGCGCATGGCACACGGTCTGGGACACGCGCACGCCCCACCCCAGCACGCGCGGAGCGACCTCGGCGAAACCGTGGTCGGCGCTCATGTCGTCGATCCAGTTCTCGATATGGTACATACCCGTCGGGCGCGACAGGCCCGCGCACGTGATGTGCGCATGTTCGCCGTCCCAGCTCACGCGCGCCTTGTTCCATGCGTCCATGTGGAGCGGATACGCCTCGCCCTCGACCTCGAACGTTCCGACGCCCGCGAGCGTCGAGGCGTAGCCGGGGAAGTTGGCGCGGATGCGGCCCATGCACGAGTCGATCGAGGCCGTTACGGCCTCATGGAACGGCGCGAGCGCATCCATGAGGTCGGCTGCGGTGACATCCGCATCGCACGAGATCTTGAGCGAGTCGGTGTCGCCGCCCAGCACGCGCACGCGCTCGCCGAGCGCGCGGTATATGAGCTCGATTGACGCAACGATAGCCATACGGGATCCGCCCACGATACGGAGGCCGTAGGGATAGAGCACGAGCTTGTTCCTCGCGTCCCCGTAATGCGCCTCATAGGTCTCGCGCGACACGACGGTCGAGCGGTCGACCGAGATCTCGCCGTTCTCGACCTTATAGCCGGGCTTGAATACGTCCTGCGCCTCCATGCCGTAAATCGAATTGAACATTCCCTTGACGGTCGAGTTGTAGTACGCCTCGAGGTCGGCGCGCTCCATCTCGCCCGAGCGGATGCGCGCGGCGATGCCCTCGGGAATCGTCTCGGGGATGTCCGGCGCGTACGGCGTGCCGGTCTCATAGGTTTTCAAGATCTGCTTGCACGCATTCTTTCTAGCGTAGAACAGATTGGAGAGAAGCGTCACGTAATCGGGCGGCTTGACGAACGACATGGTACCCTCTCCCAAAATCACCTCCATCGAATCCCAGGCATATACCCGGCTCATGCACCACAGCTCCAGCTCGGACACGTTGACGACTGCGGAGTCTGCCGATACCAGCTTACCGAATGCGAAGCGCCCGTTGTATGCGGTATCGACGTATCCGGCGCTGCGCACTGCGGTCACGCCGTCGCGGTCGGCCTGCCCGCCCCACTCGCCAAGCTGCCCTTTGGCCTTGAATTTCGCCTCGGACAGCAACGCGATGTCCCACCGCTCGAAAGCGCTCCCCTCGCGCAAACGCATGTTCGCGAATCGAATCTGGACATGGAAGGCGCACCCGAACGGCTCCTCCCAGTGGCGCATCGCCGCATAGAGGTCGGTCGCGCACACGTTCTCGGCCATTGACTGTAGGACGGGGGGCAGCAGCCCCCGAAAATTGACGGGGCACATATGCCCGTTGATGTATGCGTGGTGCGCCGAGATCTCGTCAATCGAGTAGACATTAGATTGCACGATGCCGGAATAGCGCGCGCTTGTGAGCGTGTAACCGCCTCGGAAACAGGCCTTGCGCAGCGCGTACTGTGCATATGTCGGCGCGAGCTCCTCGGCGCACATGCGCTCGAAAGCGGCCTGTACCGAGATCGGCCTACCCTTGGCCCTGGGGATGCGGAGGCGTCCCGTTTCCATCTTTCCAGCCTGGCGCACGAGCGACGTTTTCGTAAGCACGCGCACGCCGAGCCACTCGGGGCGCAACCACTCGTTGGACTCGAGCAGATAGCGCAGATATGCGGGGATGACCTCGGTGTCGCGTCCAGCGTAAAAGTATTCATCATCGGTGAGCGGTGTCTCGGGCGTGCGGATCTTGGAATAGTCCCAATCGCCCTCGGCCTTGGGGAGTCCGGCGGCCTCGCCCATCTTCGCGAGGCCGCGCATCTCCAGATAGAAAGTGTCCCAGAAACGGAGCTTGACCGCGCCGTCGCGCACGATGTCCACGGTATAGGCGCTCGTCGCGCTCTGGGCGGACACCTCCATATCCCAGCGCTCGTTGAGGTCGTGCATGAGGGGTTGGAGGTCGAACATGAGGTTGTAGGCGCAGATGATCGGGATGAAGTGCTCGCGCTCGCCCCAGGCGATATATTCGTCAATACAATCTTGCATCTCGCCCTCGTGGCGATAAAAGCCGATGTGGCCCGCACCTGGCTCATAGGTGCGCAGGTCGCACCCGCGCAAGTCGTTGACGATGAACAGCACTGGATAGGCGCGCCACGTGTTCCCGGCGCGGTCGGTGCATATGTTGCACGTCTCGGTGTCGTAGCTTGCCGCCACCCGAAACTCCGGCCCCTTCGACTTGAATCCCATCCCCGCACCTTTTTTTCCTACCCGAACATTACAATCTTTGAGGCCCAGACTGCGGAGCCGGTCAGCTCCGCGTCGAAGTCCACCTCGCTATAGAAGGCCTCGTTCTCTGAGGTGAGCCCCTCGACGAGCGACGTCTGCGCTCCCGCCGATACCAGGCTGTCGAGCGCCTTCCCGTTGGCCCCGATAACGCGGTCGTAGGCCTCTGAGAGCGATGTCACGCCAAGCCCCTCCATGATCAGCCTGTTGCGCTCCTTGGGATCCTTCCCGCGCCAGAAACGGCGCGTCGCCGCGTAGAAGACCGATACGGCCTGCTTGCCGCTATCGCCGAGCGTGCTCGGGGCGCCCGAGCGCGCCAGGTTGATCTGGCGCTGGAATATGATGTTCGACCTCGCGGCGCGCGACCTGGCCTTGCGCGGCGCGGTCGTCATGCGGTCGAGGCGCTCTGCGGCCTTCTTGGTTCGCGTCTGCGCCTCGGCCACCTTATGCGCCTGTCTCGTCCCCTGGTACGAATGCGTAATCTGCTCGCGCACGCTCGCGATATAGTCGGCTCGCGCGCGTTTCTGCAACGTGCTCATGCCGCTCACGTCCTCGCGCTCCAGGCGTGCCAGCAGTCGCTTGGCGCGGCGTCGCGCGTTGTATACCTCGTCCGATGTCCTTTTCGCACGTGCCATAGGGCTCGACCTCCAAAATAAAGGCGGTGCGGCCTTGACCGCACCGCCTGATGTTAAAGCAACGGGAGCTGAGGGTTAAGTATTGATTAGACTAGCACGAGCGTCTTTCGGGTGTTGCCGTTGGGGAGCTTGCTGGATACGAGCTTCATCGGGACGATCTCGCCCCCGTCGAACAGGCCCGCGGCCATGAAGTTATCCGCGGCGTTGCGGACGCCCTCGGACTGGGAGAAATAGGCGGTGCCGTCCTCGCAAACGAGCGTGGTGTTGGTGCAGGGCATATCGGCGCCGTTCTTGTCGCGGGAGCGGCGGATGCCGGGCTTGGTGAACACGCCGATGACGTTGAGGGTCTTACCCTCATAGCCAGCCAGGGACTCGGCGTTGTTCATCGCGTTAACGACGAGCTTCTTGGTCTCGGTGTCGGTCGCCTTGATGCTGGAGTAGCTTGACGGGGTGTAGAGGTCGGTGCAGTTGTCCATAGGTGCGAGCTGAGTGTTTTCGTTAGTCATAGTTTGGTTTCCTTCCATTTGCGTAATTGACTGCGACTTTCAGAAAAAGACTGATCGGGATTGAATAGTAATCTGATTCGACTTCGACTTTAGTAATTGAGATGAACGGGTCGTCGAATCGTCTACGAAGCGTGTTAGTGGCCTTTACCGGATCGTCGTAACCGCCAATAAGGTCATACTCGAAATCGACCAACTTACCGTCGTCGAAAGTATTTCCAATGCAGTGACAGATACGAATCGTTCGACCTATAAGGCCGCGCGCTGCTTTATCGCTTCTCATATAAATGCACCCCCTTCCCGTTGCTGTCATGGACATTATAGAACGTGGACGCTTTGCGTGTCAACGGTAATTGCAATAATTTTTTCACTTATCGGCGCGTGCCGTCTGATACATAGCATTGCAGACGGTCGAGCGCATACCCGTACACGCCTGCGTAATCGTCTCCTCCATAGGTGGTGCCGTCATCGCATACCTCGTCCCAGTATCCGGCGTGCGCGACGTCCTGGGAGCGATAATAGACCTGCTTGTAATCACCGTCGGGCGTGATGTAGTACATCTGCACGCCGTCGACGGTCTGCCCCCAGATGCCCGCCATGCCGTTAACGGAATCGCCGTAGTCGGCAGACTGCACCCATTCGAGCCACCCACTCTCCTCAGTATGGACGCGGTAGCGCAGCGTGCCGCTATCAACCCATGCAATGAGCATGTCGTGAGTGCCGTATGGCACGCCTGCAAAGCCCTCGGAGTCGCTGTCGTTGAAGTTAGTGACGGCCTCATTCCATGTGCCATATCGGTTATGGAGCGCGTAATGGATGTTCACGCTCTTACCGGTGGACTTGGGGAAGGTCGCGCGAGTCGCGGATGCGGAGGGCTGATACGTTCCCCCGTTTCCATCGGTGGGCGCGATAGGCGCCACATAACCGGAACCGAGATATGCGGAAACGGCCTGCTTGAACTCGAACCACGTCTTGCCGTATGCGCGGAAATAACCGATCGGGTCGGTATGGTCGGAACCACCCCAGCGCCGAGCGGCCTCGTAATGAGACAGCAGGCGCGACGTGTCCCAACCGTGGGCGCGCAGCTCGTCACCCGCCCACTTGACGGCCTCGCCCCACTGTTTCGCGAAATCGGAGGCGTTAGTGGCGTGCGCGAGCTCAATACCGATCGTGTACCCGTTGCCGTTGCCGACATGCCAGCAAAGACGGTTCTCCGCAACTGTGTTGTACACGGTCGACCCGTCGAGTTCCATAACGTGATGTACGGCGTACGTGTCGTCACCGCGCCAATACAGCACATGGTTCCACGCGGACGCGCCGGGGTTCGCCGTCTCATGGATAACGAGGTACTGTGCGTTAAGGTAGCCGTGACCGTTGCTCACATAGGCATCTCGGGTCTGATACGCCTCCGCGCCGGTAGGCACCGAAAAGGCGACGACGAGAGCGAAGAAAAACGCGGCGAGTGCCGCGCCTTTCTTCCGCTCGATGCGGTTTGCATTCATGTTGCTAGACCTCCTTGTCGTTGAAATTGTCGAGCTTCTCAGCGAGCTTAGCCATGATCAGGCTGTTCTCCTCGATAGTCTTGCGAAGCTCCTCGATAGTCTTCGTGTTGCTGTAGTACATCATCACGAAAGCCGCGATAGGGAATGCCACGTTGCTCACCAGATCCGTAACCGTATTGACGTCCATTTTTTCATCACCTCTTTTTCCGACAGAAAAAGGGATCCGGCCCTTTGCCGAATCCCGTAAGCCCAACGATATTATATATATTATTTGCGACTATCCTTAACGGCAGCCCTTCTCGCATACTCGCGCCGAATACGGCAGATGACCTGATTGCAACGGCGCATCTCGCACAGATAGCGCTCGATGCGCCCGTCCTCGTCTGCCGAGCAATACGCGAGCGCGCGCAACTCCTGAAGATGCTGAAATCGTTGCACGGCTCCTTTCAGATATTTATACAAAGCCTCGTCAGTTATCCCGCAGTAGGAGATTACAGGCGCGACTAGAAGCGCACGCATGTCGTGTTTAAAAAAACTCTCATCATCCACCCTCTGCATACAGGCTTTATCGCTTTCGGATGCCGAAAGCCACGCCGAATCTACAACCGATACGCTATCGAGTACATTAGATAGAACCTCGGACATTTGCATCACTTCCTTTCACCTTGAATGACGGTTGTGATGATGACCGGATCCTTAGGGGTGATCGTCTTGCTCACGATGACCAGGGGCGCATACTCGCGACGTACTCCGCTGTAGAACTTAACCATCGAGCCGAGCGCACGATGCGGTCGCAGCGCGAGCATGAGCTTTGCGGAGTCGTAGTAGGTAATAAGGTTAGCGAACTCACGATTGTCGGGTCGGTATTTAAGCAAACCGTCCAGGACGTCGGTGCGGTCGAGATACGTGAGCTCGCGACCGTGGAGAGCGCGAAAGATCATACCCGGTTGATAAAGCCCCTCGACTCGGTGAAGAACGTAGCTGTTCGTCGCGTATACGACTTGTTTATGCACGCACACGCTATCGTATGGTGCATGCGTGCCCGGCTTGCACGTGGTCGCGCACAGTGCCCTCCACAGACTCTCGATTTCGGACTTGTTCATGACGATCCCTTCCCTCGTCTAGTTGAAACTTGATTATTATTTTAACGACTGTTGTTATAATTGCAAGTTGTTTTTTGTAACAATTAATGTTATTATATAACTTGTAAGGCAGGGAAGCGGAGAAAAGGAGCATTTCAGATGACCGATTTCAAGCAATTCAACGTCTGGTATTACGACTTCAATTGCAACGACAAGCGCGTGAAGACGTGCACTAGGATTGATGACGCACTCGCATTCGCTCGTATGCTCGTGCGCGATCGCGAGAAATTGCACGTTAGATTTTTGAGCCTGGAAAGTGTATACTGATTCTCGTGCACT
>ERZ772865.2451-NODE-2451-length-16109-cov-3.472468_pt1 | contig 16109 bp, 10 predicted proteins | sample MGYA00512133_ERZ772865 | MGnify/ENA primary metagenome ERZ772865 (study PRJEB29015, sample SAMEA2737722) | human gut metagenome | biome: human gut; feature: human-associated habitat; material: faeces | place: China | collected 2012 ...
GCCCGTCAGGGCCGAAAAGACCGGATGCGAATCGACGAGAATCTGCGAATAATGGCCGTCGAGGCCGTTGATGCGCACCTGCGTGAAGCCGCAGTTCTGGCAGTCGTCCTCGACACGCACGCCGGGCTGGAACGACAGCCCCTGTGCCAGGCACGAGGCATTGGTCTTTTCGAACAACCCGGCGTCCAGCACGCTCACCAGCGCAGGCGCCTCCCGGCGCAGCCGGGCGGAACGGCTGGCCGACACGACCACCTCGTCCATCGAGATGCCGCTCTGCACCACCTCGAAATTCAGTTCGGCCGTCTGTCCACGTCGAAGCGTCACCTGCTGCGTCTGCGAGGCATAACCCAACGCGCGGACTTCGAGCGTCAGCGCGCCCTCGGGCAGGTTTTTCAGGAAATAATGCCCCGAAGCGTCGGTCGTGGTGCCGAATGCCGTGCCCGTCACGGCGATGGTCGCATAGGGAATATGTTCATGCGTGTCGCGGTCGACCACATGGCCGAAGATATTGGCATCGGTACTTTTCTTCGGCGCCTCGACACCAAGTACCAGTACACACCGGCACATGACGAGTGCCAGCAAAATATATTTTTTCATTGCTTGTCAGATAATAAATAGTATGGGCCGGGCTGCATGCACCCGGAATATGAATCAGGAAAATGGAGGGGATCGCCGGTTACGCGACAGGGGGCGCACGCAGCGAAATGCCCGACGCCTGCTCATAGAGTTTGCAGCGGGTTGCCTCGGGCAGCAGCACGGCCAGCATCTCTGCATAGAACGAGTGCACGGTCGGCGCGATGTCGAGGTAGGGGAAGAAATAGAAATCGTCGATGATACACCTGTCGACGATGATCGTATGGGCACCGTTGTCGGGCACCAGATCGCCGCAGTGCGCGGAGAAATGCGCATGGTCTTCGTTGTAGATATGCACCTTCTGCCCCGCGTAGGCCGCGAGCAGAACCAACAGCAGCAAAGCCGCATAGAGTCTTTTGGGTGCGTAGCGTATCATCTTTCCGAGCCAAAGATAGCAATAAAAAAGGGTTGCCCGACGTTATCATACCGGCAACCCTCTATCATTTATAAGATTAGTCAAATTACTTCATTACAGCTTTCACTTGAGGAAGCATTTTCTTAACGTTTGCATTCTCCGGAGATATTTTAGCAGCTTCTTCCAGATAATCTACCGCTTCTTTGAATCTGGCATCAGCTTTCTCTTTTTCCGCAGCATATTTATCCGCATCAGAGTTTGCCAAAGGAGCAGCTTTCTTTAAAATATTAGCTCCATCATTGTAACACAAAACACCCAAACTATACAACGCATTCGTTTTGTATGTCTTATGATTCAAAGGAATTACTTTTTTAAAGTTTTCTTCTGCTTCTTCTGTCTTACCTGCTTTTTGAGCGGCAAGCCCTGCTTTCAAAAAGTGAAGACCATAATTTTTCACCATTACCTTATTGTTAGGAGCCACCTTCAAGCCTTCTTCTAATGTAGCCACATATTCGTCAGTTTTCTTCAACGCATCCAAAGCCGCAGCCTTACGAGCATATGCATTCCCTATATTGAACTTCTTTTGAATTGCTATATCAAAATAAGTAACAGCTTCGGCATATTTCTTTATCTCATCGGCAGCCATACCACAATAATAAGCTGTTGCAGAATCTTGATTATTAGTTTGCTTCAAGTATTCACTAAACTTAGCATACGCTACGGGATAATTTTTAGCATTGAATGCGTCATTTCCTTCTTTTTTAATTTGGTTAGGGTCGGTCTGTGCAAAAATGTTAGTAACAGTAATACAAAATGCAAATAAAAAAATAAATTTCTTCATAACTTTATGTGTTTTTTAGTTGTTTATCGTTCAAAAGTAAACCTTATAATAGAAAAACACAACCCTATTTAAGTTTTTTGAGCTTTTTGAAACCTATATAACGTTCGTTATTCTTCGTAAAAAGGGCATTCCTCTATTTAATTATCCTACCATATATAGAAGACACCCAATATTTGTATTCTATAAATAGCTGATTAATAACCAAAAAGAAAAATACAAATAAAAAATCAGCCAAAAGTTTTTGATATTCCACAAAAAGCACTACCTTTGCATCCGCAAATAAGGATGGTTCCGTAGCTCAGCTGGATAGAGCAACGCCCTTCTAAGGCGTGGGTCCTGCGTTCGAATCGCAGCGGAATCACTATTAACATCCGGTAACAGTTAAACGTTATCGGATTTTCTTTTTAAATAGCTGATATTAAACATCTTACAGTCCGACCGGTATCTCCAACAAATACCAGACAACAAACAATAATGTCCAGGCAAACAAGATAGCCAGTGAATATCTCCAAGTATATTTAAGCAAAGCTCCATACGTAATTCGCTTGTCATATTGCCGCATATAAGTCAATACCAAAGGCATATAAAACAAGAAAGGAGTGATTGCATTGGTCGAGCTATCCCCTATGCGAAAAGCACATTGTACAATGTCCGGAGTAATCCCCATTTGCGCAAACATCGGAATAAATATGAAAGACATAAAAGCCCATTTAGAGGTAGCAGATACCATAATAAGATTGACAGTTGCTGTAAACAGGATAAACAATACCAAAGCAGCCAATGGAGCAGGTTCAAAAGAAGAAAGCAGTTCCGCTCCCATGATGGCAAGGCACTTATCCAGATGTGAATACTCGAAACATGCAAACATCTGTGCTGCAAAAAAAGCAATTACAAAATAGACACCAAGAAGTTTCATGGGTTGCGTTAACCCTTCTATGACGTCATTATCCGTACGATAACGACCGGAGCTGAAGCCGTACGCCATTCCTGTGATACCGGCTCCCAATGAGAGAAGAAACAAAATACCTGCAATAAAAGGTGAGTGCATTAAACCACCGTTTACCCCACGTAGAATCCCGTAAGAAGAAAAAGTAAGCCACAAAATAAGAGCCACATAAATAGCTGCCACGACAATGGAGATCATAATAGCACGCCGTTCTTTGCGGGACAGAGGCCGGTAAGCTTCTACCTTTATCCCTCCTTCATAATTCCCTAACTTAGGAATAAGCCATTTCTCAGTCACCCAATAAACAATAGCAGTAATAACCACCGTAGAAGCACTCATAAAGAAATAATTGCAAAGAGGTTCGGTGTTCCCTTGATATCCAGTCTGCGCCAAAGCAGCCTCTTGTGTGGTATGAGCTAATAACGGGTCCATCGTACTTAATACAATATTGGCACTATATCCACACGCAACGGAAACATAAGCCGTTACAATTCCGGCAATCGGATGGAGACCTACCCATTGGAACAACATAGCCGCAATAGGCAACAAAATTATATACCCACCGTCACCAATGGCATTCGATAATAACCCCAGAACAATTACCCAAAGAATAATTCTCTTTTTCTCTTTCCTGTTCCCCACCCCCAAACGGATACACGCATTAATAAACCCGGAATGTTGGGCAACCCCAAGTCCGAACATCGCGATGATTACCATCCCCAAAGGAGCAAATCCTGTAAAATTCTTAATTGCGTTGCGCAACCACCAGCGAATACCTTCCGGACTCAACAAACTTTGCACACGAATGTCTTCACCGGTTTGCGGTAATGTCACCTTTAACCCATAGATATCGCATATCCATGAAAGAAAAACCACTGCCATCGTCAACAGCATAAACATCGTAGCAGGATGGGGCATACGCCATTTTGTCTTCATCGCTTTTCAGGATTTATTCTTCGTCAGCTTTCCTTAGTTATTCATCATCAGGCTCCAGATTATCCAGATCAATAATGCGCAATTCCAATGCACGCACAGCCAACCGGGTAGCATTCACCCCCACCCGCTCTCCATTCGGGAAAAGACGTCCGATAAGGTCATTCTGCCGTTTTTCCAATGATTTCACGCCGAAGGGCATACCTTTCAGATTTGCAATCATCTCCTTCGTATATCCTAATGCCAAATGACGGAGAAAACGCTCGTCATATTCATCAATATCATAACTGATAACCGCCTCCTGACGTTTTGCATCATTAGCGACAGACTTCTTAAAACGGTCTACAATCTTTTCTAGAATCGGATAATTGAACACTAGCTTCTTTCCATCCATTACAGCCTGTACATCCGTTTTAGTAAGCAGCTCTCCAGTCTTGAGAATAATTCCATCGGCACCGGCATTCAACACATCCACCCATAATTTCTCATTCAAGATCTCACCGGTGAAGATCAGCACACGAACCCCCTTATAACGTTTGAATATATTCCGACAAATATCTACTCCGATAGTGGTAGAGCCCCCCAGCCCCAGATCCAGCAAAACCAAATCAGGAAGTTGGGCTTCCATCAAGGGCCAGAATTCATTCTCTGTCATGGCGGTACCGATCACTTCCGCATTCGGTATTTCGTGACGGAATATCTCCTCCGTGCCTTTCAACTCCAATTTTACATCCTCTACAATAATTACTCTAAATTTCTGTTCTTCCATTTCCTTATATCTAAAAACTTTTATGTGTTTTCCTTATTTTATCTACGCGGTACAGTAAAATAAACCGTAAATCCTCCATCTGCAGCAGGTTCGGCATTAATACGACATCCCCTGCGTCCTGCAAATTCATCATGATCGCGGATAATCTGTTTACATACCAAATATTCCGTACCACGCAACTCCCCTTTTTCACCGGCAGTCATACGTGCCAGATTCGGATAAAACAACAGGTTCAGTTCCTCCATACTCTTCTCGCGTCTTGTATCCGTAAAAAGAAAGCGAATATATTCATCATCCTGCCGTGCCTGCAAACGCAACAGACCGTCTTCGTGAACCGCCAACGCTTCGTCAATCAGGTTTTCCAATAGGAAGCGCAACTGATTCAGATCTCCTATCACTTTTGCGTCCACCGTTCCTATCTCCAGTTCTATCCTCTCCGTCCGATTCTTCATTGACTTTCTGAAGTATTTTCCGGCAGTATCCAAAAGTTCCTGTACAGGAATCACCACCCGCCGGAAAGTAACCTCTTCCAACTGACGGGAAGCGCACGAACTTAGAATCGTAAAGATTCCTTTATAATATTCAATCAATTCGGTTATTGTCTCCACAGCCTCACGTTCTTCCTTCTCTGAAATATTCTGCATATTGAGCCTACCGACAATTTGTTTGATCTTATTCGGATAATAAATTGTTTCATGTTTAATCGTAGACAGGCAATTATCCAATACCATATTTTGCACATGCAACATACTGTCTTCCCAAAGAGCACGTCGTGCCTCTTCATGCGCCGACTCAATATCCCGATATTTCGTAGCCAATTTCACCACCGCATTAAATATCACAATCGCCACATAGCGTGCCACCAATTCAAACAACAAACGATCTGTTTCCTGCTCCGACCCTTCCCTGCGTTCCAGATAAAGCACACCCACACACTGGTGTTCTCCTCCCGCTTCCACCTTCAATGGAATAGCCAGATAATGCCGTCGTTCAAGATATTCACCGGAATCAAAACATTGCTGTACCATCTCCGGCATCTCCTGACCGGGACATGAAGCGTATTCCAGCCTATGCGTCGTTTCATTATACGCTGCAATACCCATCCGGTCAATCGTAAGCAATTCATTTACAGACCCGAATGCTTCATCCACTATGCGTTGCGGGATTTCCTTTAGCGTACTCTCTTCTCGTTGGAGTGCTTCTGCATCCTCTTGCTCCTGTGGTCTGACCAAAGAGGCTGCAAACACTTTTTGATTTATCTCGAGCACCTGTTCAAGATTCAGTCGGTTCTGCAGCCGCTTGCGCATATACAGAAAATAGTACCCGACCAACAAAACCACCAACAGGACAAAACATAAAATGATCCCCACCGTCTTGTTCGTATTCGAACGTTCCAACTGCTTGCAATATGCCTCCAACGTCTGATCTTCTCCTTGCAACTTATACAAATCCGTAAATGCCGAATTATTATAACTGTACGCATCCAGTTGTTTCAAAGCCAGAAAAGCGACTGCCGCTTCGTTCCTTATGTCCAGAATCACATGATAATCCGAGTCAAACAACTCATTCCACCAACTAATCTCGGCAGGTATCCCCTCACCGACCAATTTCATATAACGATGCGGATGTTCCGCCCGTGCATATTTCTCATAATGCTCGTTCAATAACATCATAGCCGAATCGATATACTGCAAAGCTAGTTCATATTCTTCATCCACATTAGCAAAATATGCAGCATTTGCATAGTCCGACGCAGCATCCAGCAAATCCTCATATACCGAATCCGTAACCACAACTATCGAATCTCCTTCCTGCAACATGGGGGAAATAGAATCATGCACACACGACACCATCCCTACCGGAAGCAACAGGCAAAGCAATACACCGACTATCTTACGTATCCCTAAAGGCAAACGAAAATAGAAACGACTCCCCTTACCCAATTCACTTTCCACATTGAAAGCACACACACGGAACAAATCATTCGTCTTCTTATATTTCTCAATGATTCCCTTACAGTTCATTAATCCGAAGCCACTCCCCTTGTTTTCTTTCAGTTCCTCCGGATCCTCCGCATTCTTCATCCCGATTACGCGCGAATCATACACCTTCTCACCAATGATACGCTCCACATCCTCCGTTGAAATACCTCGTCCGTTATCTTCTACGGAAATCTCCACATAAGTATCCGTCATACGTGCGTATACCTTGATGTTCCCACCTTCCGGAGTATATTTACGCGCATTCTCCGCCAGCGTATTAATCATAAACAGAGTCAATGCACGGTCGGCCTTCACCGTGACAACGGTCGGTTCAATCTCCAAAGTCTGTTTTTTCATCTCAAAGGCACGCCGTCCTTTCCCTACCAGTTCAAATAACTCATTGAGGCTGAATGTCTCAATATTCAAGCTGAGCGTTCCTTGCTTCATTTTAATCCAAAGAGCCAGAATATCATTATATTCATTGATCGTAGTAACCAATTCGTCGATATACTGGTACTTCTCTTTCTTGATCTTTTCATCATCGATATATCCCCGTTCCGTCAACTTATGTACTTCATTCAGAATACGGTCAATATACGGATTGATACCATTTACGATAGCCATACAGGCTTTTTTTATCAAGTTCTGGCGTTTATTTCCGGCAATATGCTGCTCATAGATATACCGCTGTTTTTCCAATTGCATCCGCTCGTCACTCAATGCTTCCACCATCTGCTCATTGTCAGCCGCCCAAATAATATAAGGCTCCAACACGTGGACCAAAGCCTTCTCGTCGCGGCTCAGCCGATATCCAGAGCACAACGTCGCCTTACCTTCCTCCGATATTTCCAATTTCATACGTCCCTTTCCAAACAACTGATCTATCCCCTGCTGAATCAAAGGGACATTCATTGGGATGGATGAAGTAATATCCCGGCAGAGTCCTAAAATCTGCTGCAAACGTTCCACATCCAACCGGTTTCTTATTTTAGAACGCTTATTAAAGAACCACCAGAAAATCACCACCAATACCAATCCGGCAATCACCAGAGAAAGGACAAGCGTCATCTGGCGCGAACCGGCTTCCAATGACACATAACGACTTTCCAGTTCCTTGTCCTGGCGGGTAAAATTCAAAATATCCAGATAAATATTCCGATTATAATCAGAAGCATATTTCATTCCGAGCCCTGCATACGATACACTCAATTGTTCCCGAATCCTTGAAATCCATTCAGGAACGGTCTTCACATTTTCCTGCGCAATCCAAGGCACTCCCGTATAGGTAGTATCGCCTTCTGCAAACGTATGCAGCTTATCCAGTGTATCCGCTTCATGATGATAATAAAGTATATGATGGCGATTCACACAATCCAATGCTTTCGTAAGTGTATCCAGCGCTTCCGAATATCGTCCGTGCGCATTCAGATATTTCCCGATAGAAACATACGCTCCGGCAATCTGATACAAGTCGTTATATTGGCGGAATCTCTCAAGCGCGAGTTGTGCCATGCGCAAAGGTAAAAGAGAATCTACCGGCAAAGCAAACTGCTCTAGCATATGTCCTCTCCTTGTCTGGAAAAACTCGAAACTATCGGAAGAAGCCATCAAGTTGGCAAGACCTTGCAAACCATTTCCTTCGAAATAAGGATGATTGCTCTGAACAGCCGCCCGCCAAGTATAATACAAATGATCAAACTCACGTAGTTTTCTCTCTTCCGGTGTCTTTGCTTCAACCAAAGAAGCGGCCCCCTTAAGATAATGATAGTAAAGCAATTGATTAGTATCCGCCAATGCATCCTCTTCCGGAATATGACTGAGCGACGCAATCGCTTCCTGTCGTTGCTGAAGGTAATAGTAATAAATGGCGGAAACAATAAAGAACTCCGTAAAAGCATAATCCAACCGAAGCTTTTCGTGCCTGTCGGCAAACAAATCACTTTCCTCACGAATACGTTTCATACGTCTCAACGCACTGTTCCTGTAATCATAAAATTCTTTATTCATTGCCGTCCTCTGACAGATTTTCATCAGTCCGATATCGGCAATCAAAAGCTCAAGTTCGTTTTTAGTCAGTTTATAGACCTCTTTATGAAATGCTTCGGCACGGTCAAAATCCATATTCATAAAAGCCCAGAATCCCAGATTATTTAAAGCTTCCGCTTTCCCCGACTTATAAAAGTTCACCTTACTATAAGCCTGTTCGGCATATTTATAAGAAGAATCCAGATTTCGGTAACGATAAGCATACGCTGTTCCATTAAGCGAATCAATCAAACGCACCTCTTTAGTCGGCACCATATCAGTGCACGAGAAGAACAAAGAAAGAATTATCAGAATAGATAACGGATAATAAATAATCGATAATGAGCTATGCTGTGCCTCATTACCTGTTCTTCGGACATTATTATTTAAAGAAATCCTTTTCATTATCCATCGTCAACTATCCATTAATTACGCAAATCTACAAATATTTCCGATAAGTTGGAGAGAAAATGATTTTTTATACAATAAGTCCTTCTAAATAATAAGAGAAATTCCTACCTTTGCAGGCAAATTAACAAATAGGTAAAACATCTATTACAAAATGAGCGAAAAAGCACCCTTTATGGTATTCTCGGGAACAAACTCGAGATATCTTGCAGAAAAAATCTGCGCAAGCCTGAATTGTCCTCTGGGAAATATGAACATTACCCATTTTGCCGATGGCGAATTTGCTGTTTCATATGAGGAATCAATTCGTGGCGCCCATGTATTCTTGGTTCAATCCACATTCCCAAACTCAGACAACTTAATGGAACTTCTCCTGATGGTTGACGCGGCAAAACGTGCATCAGCAAAGAGCATTGTAGCCGTAATTCCCTATTTCGGATGGGCTCGTCAGGATAGAAAAGACAAACCTCGTGTATCTATCGGAGCTAAACTAGTAGCCGACCTGCTTTCCGTTGCAGGTATCGACCGACTGATTACTATGGACCTGCACGCAGACCAGATTCAGGGATTCTTCGATATTCCGGTAGACCACTTGTATGCGTCAGCCGTATTCCTCCCCTACATCCAGTCATTGAAATTGGAGGATCTGGTGATTGCTACACCGGACGTAGGAGGTTCAAAACGTGCCAGCACTTTCTCCAAATATCTCGGTGTACCGTTGGTACTCTGCAACAAGTCGCGTGAGAAAGCCAATGAAGTTGCTTCCATGCAGATTATCGGTGATGTGAAAGATAAAAATGTAGTATTGATCGACGATATCGTAGACACAGCCGGAACAATCACCAAAGCTGCCAACATTATGCTGGAAGCCGGTGCAAAGTCTGTACGTGCTATTGCCAGCCACTGCGTAATGTCCGATCCCGCTTCATTCCGTGTACAGGAATCCGGTCTGACAGAAATGGTATTTACCGACAGCATTCCTTACGCTAAGAAGTGTGCGAAAGTAAAACAGTTAAGTATCGCCGATATGTTTGCTGAGACAATCAAACGAGTTATGAACAACGAGTCAATCAGCTCACAGTATATCATCTAGTCGAAACTTCATTTTCAACTAAATAAAAAATAATCGCAGGTAAAGTAAAGAACTAAACCTGCGATTATTTTTATTTGATAACGCTGCCTTCATTGCGCAGCCAACTTTCAACTTCCAACTCTCAATTTTCCACTTTATTGAAGTCTTCCGAATTTGTATGTTCCTTTTCTGATTATCTTCCCGTCTTTATCCGTTTCCACAAAAGGACCATTCTTCTTTCCTTGTTTGAAGAAACCATCGAAACGGTTACCGTCTTTATCAATCTGAACCCCTTGGCCTTCTTCCAATCCATCAACGAAGCCACCTTTATATTGCATACCCGCAACAGTCTTTAAAGTACCTTCACCATTCGGACGGTTATCTTTCCAATCCCCCTCGTACACATCACCATTACTCCATTTATAGATACCCTTACCCTCACGTCTGTTATTTTTCCAGTCACCTTCGTACACAGCACCATTCGACCAGGTAAAAGTTCCTTTCCCATCTTGCATACCATCCTTGAAGTTACCTACATACTTATCACCGTTAGCATGATAGTAAATTCCCTCACCCGTACGTTCACCCAAGAGATAAGAACCCTCGTAACGATCTCCCGTATGGAAAAAATAAGTACCCTTTCCATGCTGGATATCATCTGCCCAGTCACCCTCATATTTATCTCCGTTAGTATATTCAAATACTCCTTTTCCATGACGGACATCATCTTTCCAGTCTCCTTCATATTTACATCCGTCATCCCAGTTCATAGTACCCTTACCGTTTTTCTTGTCATTCTTCCAATGACCGGTATATTTAGCGCCATTCGCCCAAGTATACGTACCTTCACCCTCACGCTTATCATTCACCCAACCACCTACATACAAGTCACCGTTGTGATAATACATTGTCCCTTTGCCATGCTGGTAGTCCTGATACCACATACCGTCATAACGGTTGTTATTCATAAAATAATAAATACCTTTTCCGTGCTGTTGGTCCTGATACCATTGTCCTTCGTACTTTTCTCCGTCAGGAAACATATAGATGCCATACCCTTCACGTTTCCCCTTCACATATTCACCCTCGTAGACATCCCCATTTTTAAAGACCGTCTTTCCTTTCCCGTTTGGTTTGCGTCCTTTCATTTCTCCTGTATAGACACTGCCATCCTTAAAAGTATAGTTGCCAATCTTTATTTCTGTAGAGAATGTATCCTTTATCTTTCCGAAGAATCCGCCCTTTTTCCCTTCATTTTCTTGTGCCATTACCCCCTCTTGTGCCAGGAGAGCCAATAAAAGTGTAGTATATAGATATTTCTTCATTTATTTTAGTTGTTACTCATTTTTAGAATTACGATTTGGACAAAGATACGATTTCTCTCCCAAAAAGCCCCTTACCGGAAAGCAAATTATGACAACTTTTTACCTGCAATGACCTCTTTTAATGTCTCTTTGCATAAATAACGCTGCGCTAAATCCTGTATTTCCGCAGGAGTAATCTCGTTTACGGCTTGCAAAGAACGTGCGAAGTAATCATCCTTCAAACCGGAAGTAGCTATAAATATCCACGCATCCGAGAGAGAGAAAGGCGATTCATAACTGCGGCACATTTCTCCCAACATATAGTTGCGCACTATCCTCAACTCTTCTGCAGATACAGGATCCAGGTGCAACCGGTCTATTTCGTGATATACTTCCTGTATTAACAGCTCCACATATTCATTATCCGTCTCCGTCGAAACAATCAGCAAGCCGCTATCCGGATAAAATACTACTCCTGCCGATATGCCATAAGTATACCCTTTATCTTCGCGAATGTTGGACATCAGACGGCTACCGAAATAACCTCCGAACAATGTCATCAGCACACGCAGCTTCGGATAGTCGGGATGTTCGCGAGTAATGGTGGTACATCCCATTTTCACTGCGCTCTGCATAGCGTCTTCACGTTCCGTAAAAATCCTCTTCTCAGGTATAGCCGCAAACGGGAAACTCGACTTCGGCATCTGTAATTGATATTGCCCGAACGGAATCCCGAAAATATCCGTTACACGGCTAATGATATCATCCGTCACCTTGCCGGATAAGAAAATGGAGCAATTGCCGGAATGGTAATACCGCTCATAAAACTCACGAAGCACTTCTGGAGTTATGGTATGATAATCCTCCTCCATCACTATTTTCCCGCACGGATGTTGTTCACCGTAAAGAGACTTCAGCAAACTACGATGTGCAAGAAAATCAACCTTAGAGGTATTGACCAAATATTGCTGGATATTGGTATCCAGAATAGTTTGAAGCTCCTTTTGTGGAAACAGTGGTTCCTTAATCATCGACTCTACCACTTCCAACGTTTTCGCTAAATACTTATTCAATGAATAAACAGTGATATAAGCATACTCCGAAGAACTGGAGAGTTCTAGCCACGAACCATAATAATCCAATTTCTCCGCAATGGTGGCAGCCGTATATTTCGTCGTACCTTCGCGCAACATACGGTTCGTAAACAAAGCTTGCAACTTCTGCGACTGCTGCCAGCGACCTCCGGAGAAAAGCACATCCATACGCACCACTTCCTGTTCACCGGCATTAATAACAGTCAGCGGAATACCATTCGGCAACGTTGTCCTGACAGGAGTCTGTATATGGAAATTTTTCAGAGGTTGTATCTCAGGCTGTATCGTGCGATCCATAAACGTTATAATCTATTTTTCAAAAATTCTTCTGCACGCGCCAAGTCCTGTGGAGTATCAATTCCAATCGTTTCCACTTCACTGATCCCCACTTTTATTTTATACCCGTTTTCCAGCCAGCGCAGTTGCTCCAACGATTCCGCTATCTCAAGTGATGATTGCGGTAGTGCGGTTATCTCCCTCAGCACTTCCGTACGGTAAGCATACAAACCGATATGTTTATAGTAGGTATGTCCTTTCAGCCAATCCTTCTTCTCGGCATTACGCTGATAAGGGATGATAGAACGACTGAAATACAGGGCATTCCAATTTGCATTGACTACCACTTTGGGAGAGTTCACATTCTCAAGTACGGCAAACGGCTCATCAGCAGTAAAAGGCTTTACCAATGTAGCAATCTGTGTAGTAGGATCTTCAAAACAAGCTTTCACGGCATTCAACTGCGAAGGCTGTATAAAAGGCTCGTCCCCTTGTATATTGACTACCACATCAAAGTCCCCTCCAATCTTGACGCAAGCCTCATAACAACGGTCCGTACCGCTTTTATGATGAACAGAAGTCATCACCACCTTACCGCCGAAAGCTTTCACCGCCTTCTCAATTCGTTCGTCATCAGTAGCCACATACGCATCATCCAAAATGCCGGCTACTTGTTCATACACACGCTGTATCACTGTTTTTCCGCCCAAGATAGCCAACGGTTTCGCAGGGAAACGGGTAGAGGCATAACGGGCAGGTATAATTCCCAGAAATTTCATTTATTTAATAGATAATGAAGAATAAAGAGCGGATAATGACTGCTGCACATATTCCCTCTCCCAATCTTCCGGTTTTATTATTTTATCATCATACAAAAGTATATCAATATCCAAACAGACTTTCTCTTCCTTCTTATCCTCCGGCAGACGACCGGAAGCCAGTTCTATGTCTTTCAGTATCCTCTTCACGAGTTCCTCATCCTTATCCGAAAAGAACATGATCACTTGATTGGAAAACAAAGCCGGATTTTTGAAGAACAAAGGTTCCGTCTCCAACTCAGGTGCCCGGTAGATAGGAGAAAACTGTTCCGCCAGTTTCTGCCTGGCAAAAGTCAGATTCTCCGTTCTATTGTAGTTGCTCCCTATGCAAACAATGTATTTGTGCATCTTTTTAGTTGAAAAGATCATCCAGTCCCATTTCCTCCACCTCGCCATCCGGAGTCTCCGAACCGGCACAAGGATCGAATCCTTCCGGAAGTTTAAAAGTTTCCTGCTGATCGTATCCCAAAGTCGGGTCATCAAATACCTTCTTCATATATTTTGCCCAAATAGGTAAAGCAGCGGCAGCTCCCTGTCCGTATGTCATCGATCCGAAGTGGATATCACGTTCGTCACCTCCAACCCAACAGCCGGACACCAACGAAGGGGTAAAGCCCATAAACCAACTATCCGAGTTCTCATTTGTCGTCCCCGTCTTTCCACCCATATCCGCAGTAATTCCATAACGTCGGACACGTCCGCCCGTTCCTTCATTTATAACGGCACGCAACATGACCAACATTTTATATACACTTGAAGTACTGATCACCTCATCCATTTGTGGCGCAAACGTAGAAATCACATTACCTTCACTGTCCTCGATCCGAGTCACAAACAAAGGAGCCACCCGAATCCCCCTATTAGCAAAAGCAGTATATGCACTCACCATCTCTCCGACAGAAATCTCACAAGGTCCCAGACAAAGTGAAACAACCGGGTCGATGGCCTTGTTGCGCACTCCGAAACTATGGATCAGCCGCACCAATTCATACGGATTCAGTTTGCCCATCAGATAAGCCGAAATCCAGTTATCCGAATTAGCCAGTCCCCATTTTAGAGTAACCATCTCACCATAACGCTTCTTATTGGAATTACGTGGCGACCATGGTTCCCCAGTTTCTGTAATCAACGTTTGCTCTACGTGGCGCACCTGGTCGCAAGGAGAAAAATTATTCTCCATAGCCAGCGTATACAAGTACGGTTTGATAGTAGACCCTACCTGACGGCGTCCTACCATCGCCATGTCATATTGGAAATATGTATAATTAGGTCCGCCAACATAAGCTTTCACATGCCCGTTCATAGGATCCATCGACATAAAGCCGGTACGAAGGAATGACTTATAATAGCGGATTGAATCCATCGGAGTCATAATCGTGTCCTTGCTTCCCATCCACGAAAAGACTGTCATTTCCTGCGGTGTATCGAATGCTTTCCGAATCTCCTGTTCAGAATTCCCCGCCTCTTTCATCAGCCGGTAACGCTCTGTCTGTTTCATGGCCTTCGTCAACAGTTCTTCCACCCGTTTCGCAGGCAGCACTCTTGCGTATGGCGCATTCTTACTTCCTACTTTTTCTTTGAAAAACAAAGGTTGCAAATAACTCAAATGTTCTTCTACCGCCTCCTCCGCATATTGTTGCATCCGCGAGTTGAGAGTCGTATAAATCTTCAGTCCGTCCGTGTAGACATTATAATTCGAACCATCCTTCTTTTTATTCTTCGCACACCAGCCATACAGAGGATTCGTTTCCCAAGAAAGGGAGTCTTCATAGAATTTCTGCATTTGCCAACCACGATAATTACTCTTCACCGGCTTGGTTGCTGTCATCACACCACGCAGGTATTCACGGAAATAAGTAGCCAAACCTTCCTTGTGGTCAACACGGTTATACGACAATTTCAAAGGAAGCGCTTGCAGAGAATCACATTCGGATTCAGTAATATATCCCGCTTTACGCATCTGTCCAAGCACCACATTACGACGGCCGCGAGAACGCTCATTAAAACGAACAGGATTATAGAGTGACGGATTTTTACACATACCAACCAAGGTAGCCGCTTCCTCTATTTTCAAGTCCTTCGGTTCACGGTTAAAATAAGTATGCGCAGCCGTCTTAATACCGACAGCATTATTCAGGAAATCAAACTTATTGAGGTACATACTCAGAATTTCCTCTTTGGTGTAATAACGCTCGAGTTTTACGGCAATCACCCACTCAATCGGTTTCTGGAAAAGACGCTGGAGAGTATTTCTCGCCACATTCTCCGTAAACAACTGCTTGGCAAGCTGCTGTGATAAAGTACTTCCCCCACCCGCATTTTTCTGGAATAACAAACCACGTTTCACAAATGCACGGAACAACGCCTTAGCGTCAATCCCCGAGTGTTCGGCAAAACGAACATCTTCTGTCGCAATCAACGCATTAATAATGTTGGGTGACAAGTCCTTGTAGGCTGTATACACACGATTTTCCTTACTATAAGACCAAGTACCGAGCACTTTCTCATCCTCAGAAAAGATCTCCGTCGCAAATTTATAACTTGGATTCTCCAGTTCCTCCACTGGAGGCATATAGCCGATCCAACCTTTCGAAATAGAAACAAAAATAATGACGACAGCCACTACTGCGATTGCCAATAAAATCCAAAGAGC
>ERZ772865.2454-NODE-2454-length-16090-cov-15.226130_pt1 | contig 16090 bp, 9 predicted proteins | sample MGYA00512133_ERZ772865 | MGnify/ENA primary metagenome ERZ772865 (study PRJEB29015, sample SAMEA2737722) | human gut metagenome | biome: human gut; feature: human-associated habitat; material: faeces | place: China | collected 2012 ...
CTGACGACCTCTAGCGTGACAGGCTAGCGTTCTAACCAACTGAACTACCGGGCCAAACCCTTCGCGCTTTGCATCAGGCTACCGCCTGACCGCCGCGACGCATATTATTATAGCAATCAGGGCGGCCTGTGTCAAGCATATTTTCAAAAAAAATTCAAAAATCTTTTTGCTCTTTTTCTTTTGTCAAAATCGTCCGTTATGCGTTATTTTTATTTCCTTGCTGTCTTAAAAGAACTCTATTGTACAAAAAATATCCTCTGTTCTTTTCAAGTTCACAGTTCTATGTTATACTGACTAACAAACAGCGTTCCTTTTGTTCGTATCGTCATTTCTGCTGTTGCGCAGGCGGCACGGCAAAAGGATCTGCTTGCAACCCACAAAACAGGAGGTACAAATTATGTGGACCCGTTCCCTTTTGAAGTCCAACGCCAAACAGGCGTTGCAAGAGCGGTACTGGCGCAGCGTGGGACTGTGCCTACTTCTTTCCCTGTTGGGCATTGGCTATTCTTTCCCCCGCCTTACGGCGCAATACCGCGTAACGTCTTCCCAACTGAACGGTATGATGAGCGGCCCGGTGTGGCAGGGCAACGCCGGCGGTGGATACACCAGCGGCAATGAGGAGTATCTTTTGCAGGCATTGGCCCCCTTTGCCGGGGTGGTGATTATCGTAATGTTGATCGCTGCCGCAATCAGCCTATGCTGGGCAGCGTTCCTCATCAACCCGCTGACAGTCGGCCGCAACCGCTATTTTATGGAAAGCCGCCAGTCGGCAACACCGTTCAGCACCGTCACTTCGATCTTCCGCACCCCGTATCTGAATGTTGTTAAAGTTATGCTGCTGACCAACCTGAAAATTGCGCTGGGTTCCCTTTTGATCATTCCCGGCATTTACTGGTCTTATTGCTACATGCAGGTCGGCTACCTGATGGCCGAAAACCCCTACCTGACCACCGGCCGCGCCATGGAGCTGAGCAAGCAGATGATGGACGGTGAAAAGTGGAACACCTTTGTGCTCCAGCTTTCCTTTATTGGCTGGTACTTGTTGTGCAGCATTACCTTTGGCATTGGTTTCATCTTCCTGGAGCCTTATGTACAGGCCACTTTCGCAGAGCTTTACGCTGCGCTGCGCGCCAAGGCGCTTGCCAACGGATACACCAATGAGTATGAACTGGGCGGCTTCGTGCGCCACTGATTATAAACAATAAAACAATAAAAAACAAATCCGGACTGTGGATCATTTCCACAGCCCGGATTTGTTTACTTGTGCAATTTTGACGGTATATAACTCAAGCTTTGCCTGATTCATTCACAGCCACTGCGCTGGGGTGATCAGAAGGATGCTTGGCAAACAGCGTCTTCAGAGCAAGCGGAGTGGTAACAGAAGATACGATGATCAGCAGAATAACAGCGGTAAAGTAGACAGCGTCCACCATGCCGACTGCAAGGCCCTTTTGTGCCACAATCAAAGCAACCTCGCCGCGGGTCATCATGCCAACGCCAACCTTGAGGGAATCTGCCCAGTTGAACTTGCAGATCTTTGCTGCAAAACCGCAGCCAATGATCTTGGTGATAAGTGCCACAATGACAAAGCAGACACAGAACAGCAGGATATCGGGTGTCAGGCCGCTGATATCGGTTTTGAGGCCGATGGAAGCAAAGAACACCGGAGCAAACATCATATAGTTGCTGATTTCGACACGGCGCTCCACATAGGGTGCATCATGAATGTTGCACAGCACGATACCAGCAATGTAAGCACCGGTAATATCGGCAATGCCAAAGTACTGCTCTGCAATGTAAGCCATGGCAAAGCAGAAGCCAAGGCTGGCAATGGTAATGCGCTGGGTGTGGGGGTTACGGTTATCCAGCCAGGTCATGGCCTTGTACAGCACAAAACCGACAATGACCGCCACCACAAAGAACAGCACCGTGTTGATCAACACCTGGCCGATGCTGGTACCGCCTTCTTCGCCGCTGCCGGCTCCCAGAACGCAGGTAAGCACCACAATGCCGATAACGTCATCAATTACGGCTGCGCTGACGATGGTGGTGCCCAGGAAGCCTTTCAGCTGGCCAAGCTCCTGCAGGGTTGCCACCGTGATGGAAACGCTGGTTGCCGTCATAATGGTGCCGATGAACAATGCTTTATAAAATTCCGGACTGCCGATAGCACCCAGACCATAGAACGCACCATACAGCAGCGTACCGCCCACCAAGGGAACAAAAACACCCACGCAGGCAACCAGAGTTGCAATGGGGCCGGCTTTCATCAACTGCTTCAGGTTGGTGCCAAGGCCGGTGGAGAACATCAGCAAAATAACGCCGATTTCCGCAAAGACCGAGATGGTATCGCTGAGCTGAACAACCCCCAGCAAAGAGGGGCCAATCAGCAAACCGGCGATGATCTCGCCCACCACTTGGGGTGCCTTGAGTTTGCGGGCAATCAGGCCAAAAAACTTAGCCGCAATCAATATGATTGCAAGATCCCGGAAGAATAGATACATAATGATAGAGCCTCCTTTTTAGCACGGCATAGCTGATATGGCTTTTTGGTTCATACAGTGGTACTTGCCATCCGCCCAGTCTCCCCAGCCAAAAGGTGCCGGAGCCGTGTTCCCTTATGTTTTACCACGCTGTTCATATTTTTTCAAGAGCTTTGTCACAGAAATGTCAATTTTCATCTGTATGCACAAATGTCTTGCACAAACGGGGCGTTTGCGGGGCAGTTCATGCCATATTGTGGTTGCGGCAAAAAGGGCATGTGCTTGTACCCTCCTTTGGATTTCAGATCATTTTTACAAAAAACTTCTTCCATATGTTCTTTTTCCCTTTTTTAAAATTTATTTGAAAAAAATTGATTTTTTTCAAAATATTGCTTGACAATCCCAGATGTGCTTGCTATAATATAACACGTCGTCAGGTGAGGCGATACAGCAGAATAGATGGAAAGATGGCTGAGCTGGTCTAAGGCGCACGACTGGAAATCGTGTAGGGCCCATAAAGCCCTCAAGGGTTCGAATCCCTTTCTTTCCGCCACAAAAAAGCTACATTCAATTTGGATGTAGCTTTTTTGTTTTACAGTTTTACATGTTATCAGTGCGGCCCTTTTTGTGGCATAATAAAGCCACGAAAGGAGCTGAGCTTATGCCCGAAATTATCCCAATTCGTGATCTGAAAAATACCAATGCGATTTCGAAGCGCTGCCACGAAACGCAGGAACCCATCTTTGTGACAAAAAGCGGTTATGGGGATATGGTTATCATGAGCATAAGGGCTCCTCGGATGTTGTCCGGGGAGTTTTTATTTATATCGTCTCGTGTATTTTCCTTGGCACATTGCTGATTATATCGACTATTCTAATAACAGCAGAATTCAAGCTAAAACAAAATGGATGCCTCCCTCCACATTCAGAGAAGCATCCATGATGGATTCTTAATTATTCGATTTTTATCCGTGTCCAGAAAACCGGGTACATATCAGTACGGGACGGCAGCTTTGCTTTTATTGGTTTGCTCTTTTTATAAAAAACTATGGGCAATACCGCATAATTCTAAGTGCCGATACGGCGAGCGAGGTGCGGCAGCTGCTAAGCCAAAAGCGCAGATAATACTTTGTGTATTATCGAGCATTTTGGCAACGCAGATGCCGTGCCGCAGCCGCCGGAGCGGTGCTTAAGCCGTAAGGCGGGAATTATGCGGTGTTGCCTATGATTACAGCGGCATATAGTCAAAATCAATGCGGCCAAGGGCAACGTTGGCACCGGCCACCTGCACTTTGACGGGGTCGCCCAGCATCCAGCGTTTTCCGGTCAGCGGGTCCAGAATGCTGACGCCCTCCACCACAGTGGCTTCGCCCTTGCAGAGCTGTGCGGCAGGCACAAAGCCCTCTACGGTGTTTTCCAGCGCCACAAAAATGCCGCGCGGTGTTACACCTGCCACGGTGCCGGTGTAGACTTCGCCCAGGTGGTTGTGCATATACTCGGCCTTGTACAGGTCCTCCACATCGCGCTCAATGCGCACGGCGGAAACTTCCTGGCGGCTGGACTGCTCGCTGGCGTGGGTGGCAAAACCGGTATAATCCTTGATGAGCTCCTGCTCCGGCTTGCCCACCAGCATATCCGTCAGGATGCGATGGATGGCAAGGTCCGGGTAACGGCGAATGGGGCTGGTAAAGTGGGCATAGTCTGCCAGCACCAGGCCGTAATGGCCTTTCGGCTCCGGAGAGTAGCGAGCTTTCTGCATGCTGCGCAGGATACCGGTGTGGACCGGGATCTGGATGGGCTGGCCGCGGGTTTCGTCCAGAATGGCAGAAAGCTCCAGCTGGGTGGGCACTTCCCCGGCAAAGTGGACGTTCAGGCCGCAGGCTTTCAGGGTGTTGCTCAGCTTTTCCATGCGCTCGGCATCGGGGGCTTCATGGATACGGTACACAAACGGCACATGATGGGTGCGGCCCGCATTGGCAGCGCACTGGTTGGCCAGCAGCATGAACTCTTCGATCATGCACTCCGACACACCGCGGGTGCGCTTGACGATATCCACGCAGCGGCCTTCCTCGTCCATGACCAACTTGGCTTCGTCGGATTCGATTTCCATCGCGCCGCGTGCTTTGCGCAGAGCCAGGCGCTTTTCGTACAGCTCGGTCATTGCGGGCAGCTGAGCCATAACGTCTTTATATTTCGTCACCAGAGCCGGGTCATTGGAGCCGTCCAACAGAGCGTTAATTTCTTTATAAACGCCCTTGACACGGCTGCGGATGACGCTCTTGACGAACTGATAGCTATGGATATTGCCGCTTTCATCCAGCTGCATCAGGCAGGAGAACGCCAGGCGCTCCTCCCCTTCATTGAGGCTGCAGATGCCGTTGGAAAGCTGGGTGGGCAGCATGGGGATGACTTTATCCGCGTAATAGATGGAAGTTGCGCGCTCATAAGCTTCCTTATCCAGCGCGGTGTCCGGGCGGACATAGTGGCTGACATCCGCAATATGAACGCCCAGCTCATAGCCGCCGTTCTGGGTCTTCATCAGGCTGATGGCGTCGTCGATATCCTTGGTCTCGGCAGAGTCGATGGTAAAGATCGGCAGACCGCGCAGGTCGGCGCGGTGGGCAGCTTCGGCGGGGTCGATGAGAGCGTTATCATATGCGTGAGCTTCGGCCAATACCTCCTCCGGGAATTCCTGGCGGACATCACGGCCATACAGCACAGCCTTGGCGCACTCTGCTGCGCGGTCGGAAGTGCCAAAGCGCTCGGCAACAGCGCAGCGGTGGTCCATATGGCGCTGGCCGCGGTTGGTCAGGATAGCACCGACCTTATCCCCCAGCTGTGCGCCGTTGACGCCTTTTTTATCCAGCACAATGCGCACATCACGGCAGCCGTCCGGCTCCACGGCAAGGCGGCCGTCCTCAGTCAGCACAATGGTACCGGCAAAGGTGTTGTGCGGGGTGGTCACCTCCACCACTTCACCCTCGGCGCTGCCCTCCACACGGGGATGGTCGAACAGTTTGATGATGATTTTATCCTGCGGCATAGCACCATGCAGGGCGCGGCCGGGAATAAAGATATCGCCGGTGCCGTCATCGCGGGATGCAAAGCCGAAGCGGGCCGCCAGCTTGACCAGTGTGCAGGGAATGCCAGCGGGGGCATCGGTATTTTCCATCACGGCAAAGCCCGGAACATAGGTACCGTTGCGGGCGGACAGCATACCGGTAGCTACCATGCCGGTTACGGTGTTGCGCAGGCGGGAATTATCCACCTGCAAAGCATTCTGCAGTTCACGCAGGGTCTGGGGGCGGTGCTTGCACGCCGCAAGAATATTTTTCTGTAATGGTGTCATGTTTTCTCCTTTGGGTTGGGCACAGGCAGCGGCCCATGCCTTTGTTTTTACTCCTCGTTTACGTCACCCTGCCACCCGGCAGGGTCCTTCCATAGCAGGCGTGGCCTTTGGTTTCGCGGCAGCACCTGCACCATTGTGACCTTTTTATTTTTCCCATAAAAAACGACCCGCGGTATTGGGCGGGTCGTTGACGGTTCCTGAATAAGGGAAAGCGGAACGCCAACAAAATTGGCCAGACCGTTCTCCTTTCATTCAATTACAAGCGGGCGCTCAGCACACCAACCAGCAGCGTAGCTACAAAGAAAACAGCGCCGCAGATTTTGGTCACTTTGGCCAGCTTGGCATCCAGGCCACGCTCGCGGCCGGCAGCCATAAAGCTGCTATCACCCATAATGGCAGCAGACAGGCCCTGCCCTTTCTGGGTCTGGGACAAAGTGAACACAACGATCAGAACCGAAACAATGATCAGCACAACGCCGAACGCGATTTCATAAGCGGTCATGGATTAACAGCAACTCCTTTTCAGGCCACAGCCAAAACGGATGTTTCGGCCTGCCCTAACTCTCATACAGGTTATAATATAACATACCAAAAAGCAAAATGCAAGAACTTTACCCTGCCTTGTGCAGAAAAAGATTGCATTGCCTTTTTTTGCTCCTTACAGACTCATCTGCTCGGTCGTGTCCTCCTGGCGGAGCAGCGCGCCGGCTGCGGGCAGGGTGCGCACGCGGTAGCGGTGCGGGTCTTTCAGTTCCAGCCCCGCCGCCAGGCGCACTTTGGCGATTCGGGCGTTCTTTTTCAGCGTTACCATGTTGATACCGGCGGTATCGCGAGTAGCCTTTTCGGGAATCAGCGCACTGCCGACCAGGATCAAGCGTGGGCCACCGGTGCCGCCGCTGGTGAAGACGGCCAGCTCGGTTTCTTCCTCAATGTGCAGCATTGCGGCAAGTTCTTCCTTATCGCTATAGGCTTTCAGCAGCTTGCGGCGGTTCTGCTTGGTCATATAGCTGGCCAGCGAGATCTTTGCACACTTGCCGTTCTGGTAGAAGAACAGCATGTAACCACGGTAATCGACTGTGACCGTCATGAACAGCGGCACTTCGCCCTCTTCCATTTCCAGCTTGGAAGCGACATAATCACCCAGCACGCTGGCCTTGGTATCGGCAAATTCCGATGCGCGGGATTTGTACACCTGGGCATGGTTGGTAAAGAAGAGCAGCTCGGCGCTGTTGGTGGTCTCTTTGGTATAAACCACCTCGTCGCCGTCTTTCAGCTTCTGCTCGCCAGACATGCGCAGGCTCTGCGGGGTAATTTTTTTGAAGTAGCCTTCCCGCGTAAAGAACACCGTGACCGGGTAATCCGGGATCTCGTTCTGCTCATCGGCAGCAGAATCGTCCGGCAGGTCGTACAGAATTTCCGTTTTGCGGGGGCTGCCATACTTTTTGGCAACATCGCCCAGCTCGGTCATAATGATCTTGCGGATGCGGGCGGGGCGTTTGAGAACATCTTCCAAGTCTGCGATCGCCTTTTCCAGTTCCTCAATTTCCTCGGTGCGTTTGAGGATATACTCACGGTTGAGGTGGCGCAGCTTGATTTCCGCCACATACTCAGCCTGCACTTCGTCAATGCCAAAACCGATCATCAAGTTGGGCACAACCTCGGATTCTTCCGCAGTGTTGCGCACAATTTCAATTGCCTTATCAATATCCAGCAGGATAGCTTCCAGGCCGCGCAGCAGGTGCAGACGCTTTTGCTTGCCCTGCAGATCATAGTAGGTGCGGCGGCGCACGCATTCGGAGCGGAATGCGATCCACTCCAACAAAATCTGGCGCACGCCCAACACGCGGGGCTGGCCGCCGATCAGCACATTGAAGTTGCAGGCAAAACTGTCCTCCAGCGGGGTTGCCTTGAACAGACGCGCCATCAGCTTGTCCGGGTCCTGGCCGCGCTTGAGGTCGATGGTCAGTTTCAAGCCGTTCAGGTCGGTTTCATCACGCATATCGCTGATCTCACGGATCTTGCCCAGTTTGACCAGCTCGGTGATCTTATCCATGATGGCTTCCACCGTTGTGGTCGGCGGAATGCGGGTGATGTCAATGCAGTTGTTCTCTTTATCGTAAGCCCACTGGGCGCGCACGCGGATGCTGCCGCGGCCTTTTTCCAGCACATTCTGCATCTCGGCGGCATCATACAGGATGGAACCGCCGCCGACAAAATCCGGCGCGGGCATCAGCTGGGCCAGGTCCGCCTGGTCGTCTTTCATCAGGGCGATGGTTGCATTGCAGAGCTCCACCAGGTTGAAGGAACAGATGTTGGACGCCATACCGACCGCAATGCCCAGTGTGTTGTTGGCCAGAATGGTCGGGAAGGTGACCGGCAGCATCGTCGGTTCGGTGGTGGTGCCGTCATAGTTGGGCACAAAATCCACGGTATCCTTGTCGATATCGCGGAATAGCTCCTCACACACGGGTTCCAGCTTTGCCTCGGTGTAACGAGCGGCGGCGTAAGCCATATCGCGGCTGTACGCCTTGCCAAAGTTACCCTTGGAGTCCACAAAGGGCACCAGCAGGCTTTCGTTGGAACGGCCCATACGCACCATGGTGTCGTAAATGGCGGCATCGCCGTGGGGGTTCAGGTGCATGGTGCTGCCCACGATGTTGGCGCTTTTGGTGCGGGCGCCTTTCAGCAGGCCCATGCCGTACATGGTATACAGCAGTTTGCGGTGGGCGGGCTTGAAGCCGTCAATTTCCGGCAGCGCGCGGGAAACAATAACGCTCATGGCGTAAGGCATGTAGTTTGTTTCCAGCGTATCGGTAATGGGGCTTTCGATGACCTCACCGGCAGAGAGGATCTCGACGTTATCGCCCAGCTGCGGGCGGGCAGGGGCAGCTTTCTTTTTGGTTGCTTTTTTTGCCATTTTGCTCTCTCCTCCCCTGATTAAGATACATCCAAATCGTCCAGATATTCAGCGCCGTGCTCCGCAATGTGCTCCTTACGGCCCTGCAGATTATCGCCCAGGAGCAGGTCAAACACCTCCGCCGTGCGCTGAACATCGGTGGGCAGAACTTTAATTAAGCGGCGGCTTTCGGGGCTCATGGTGGTCAGCCACATCATTTCGGGGTCGTTTTCGCCCAGACCTTTGGATCGCTGGATCGTAAACTTCTGGCCGTCGATCCGCTTCATGATATCGGCCTTTTCCGGCTCGGTATAGGCAAAGTAGGTCTTATTTTTGGTGTTGATCTCATACAGCGGGGATTCCGCGATATACACATACCCCTGATTGATGAGGGTGGGGGTCAGGCGGTAGAGCATCGTCAGCACCAAGGTGCGGATCTGATAACCGTCCACATCAGCATCGGTACAGATGACGATCTTGTTAAAGCGCAGGTTGTCCAGATTAAAGGTAGCCAGGTCCTTATTGTGGCTGCCGCCCAGCTCCACGCCGCAGCCCATCACGCGGATCAAGTCTGTGATAATGTCAGACTTGAAAATGCGGGCGTAATCGGCCTTCAGGCAGTTCAGGATCTTGCCGCGAATGGGCATGATAGCCTGGAACTCCGAATCGCGGCTCTGTTTGACCGCGCCCATAGCGGAATCGCCCTCCACGATGTACAGTTCGCGGCGGGTGGCATCCTTGGTGCGGCAGTCCACAAATTTCTGCACGCGGTTGGCCAGGTCCATCTGCTGGGTCATTGTTTTTTTGATGGACACACGCGCTTTTTCGGCGTGCTCGCGGCTTTGCTTATTGATTAGCACCTGCTTGCAGGCTTTTTCGGCTTCGTCCGGGTGCTCCACAAAGTAGACTTCCAGCTGGTGCTTGAGGAACTCCGTCATGGCCTGGGCCACAAACTTGTTGGTGATGGCCTTTTTGGTCTGGTTCTCGTAGCTGGTGCGGGTGGAGAAGCTGGAGGAAACCAGAATCAGGCAGTCCTGCACATCGTTGAAGGTGATGAAGCTTTCGTTTTTCTTGTACAGACCCTTATTTTTCAGCCAGTTGTTGATCTGGTTGACAAAGGCCAGGCGGACAGCGCGGTCCGGGCTGCCGCCGTGCTCCAGCCACGAAGAGTTGTGATAGTATTCCAGCGTTTGCACCGCGTTGGAAAAGCAGAACGCCACGTTCATTTTGACCTGATATTCCGGCTGATCATCACGGTCGCGGCCGATTGCGGAACCGGAGCAGAAATGCACCGGGGTCAGGGTTCCCTCACCGGCGATCTCATTGGCATAGTCCTGAATGCCATGCTCATAGAAATATTCGATTTTTTCGGCACGCTCGCCCGTGCGGTCGTTGAACACGAGAGTCACACCGTCATTGACAACGGCCTGGCGGCGCAGCATATCCTTGAAGGTATCCGCCGGAACATTGATGTCGGTAAACACATCGGTGTCCGGTTTCCAGCGGATGACGGAGCCGGTGCGGCGGCCGGTGAACGGCTCTTTTTTCAGCCCGCCGACATTCTCACCTTTTTTGAAATCCAGGTGATAGTGCATGCCATCGCGGTAAATATCCGCAGTCATCCATTCGCTGGAATACTGGGTGGCGCAAAGGCCAAGGCCGTTCAGGCCAAGGGAGAAGTCATAGTTACCGCTACCCTCGCCATATTTGCCTCCCGCGTACAGTTCGCAGAACACAAGATCCCAGTTCCAGCGTTCTTCAGCTTTATTGTAATCGACGGGGATACCGCGGCCAAAGTCCTCTACTTCCACAGAGTGATCCGGGTAAAGGGTAACGTTGATTTTGTTGCCGTGGCCGTCACGCGCTTCGTCGATGGAGTTGGATACGATCTCAAAAATGGAATGGGCACAGCCTTCCACACCGTCAGAGCCAAAGATAACGGCCGGGCGCTTGCGCACACGGTCTGCACCTTTTAAGCTCTTGATGCTTTCGTTGCCGTATTCTTCCTTCTTTTTTGCCATTCGGCAGTTCCCTCCCGTTTTTGGATGCAGGGAATCACGCTGCTGCGTACCCCTGTGCGCGCAGAATTTTGCTTTTTCAGGCGCGTAAAGATAATTAAACCACAGGTTGACAGGAATTGTCAAATCCAATTTTGCGTTTTTGCTGCACAAAGTTCCCTGTTGTGGTTATTTTTTGTCTGTTTTTTTTGCGTTTGCGCGGCGGCTGGGCGGAGGCTTTTTCCTCTGCAGGCGCCGGGCGTCCCGGCTCTTCTGGCACGGGGGCCGGAGCTGTGCCCTGCAGTTTCCAGGCGCGCTCCAGCACGGGTTTCAGGTACTGGCCGGTGAAGGAGTTCGGGTTCTGGGCCACCTGTTCCGGCGTACCGGTTGCCACAATGGTACCGCCGCCGCTGCCGCCCTCCGGCCCCAGGTCGATGATATAGTCGGCACGCTTGATCACATCCAGGTTATGCTCGATCACGATCACGGTGTTGCCCGCATCGGCCAGCTTATCCAGCACCTTGACCAGGCGGTGCACATCGGCAATGTGCAGGCCGGTGGTAGGCTCGTCCAGAATATAGACGGTTTTGCCGGTATCGCGGCGGGCAAGCTCGTTGGCCAGCTTGACACGCTGGGCTTCGCCGCCGGAAAGTGTGGTGGCCGACTGGCCCAGCTGCACATAGCCAAGGCCGACTTCCTGCAGGGTTTGCAGTTTGCGCGCAATTTTGGGCTGGTTGGCAAAGAAATTGCAGGCTTCCTCCACCGTCATATCCAGCACATCGGAGATGTTTTTGTCTTTATATTTTACTTCCAGCGTTTCGCGGTTATAGCGCTTGCCCTTGCAGACATCGCAGGGGACGTAAATATCCGGCAGAAAGTGCATTTCGATCTGCACAATGCCGCCGCCCTCGCAGGCTTCGCAGCGGCCGCCCTTGACGTTGAAGCTGAACCGGCCGGGGCCGTAACCGCGCTGTTTGGCATCCTGGGTGTTAGAGAAGAGGGTGCGGATATCGCCGAACACACCGGTGTAGGTGGCCGGGTTGGAGCGCGGGGTGCGGCCAATGGGCGACTGGTCAATGCCGATGACCTTATCGATCCATTCCATACCCTGAACTTCGTCACACTGGCCGGGGCGGCTGCGGGCGCCGTTGAGCGCTGCGGCCAGCGACTTATACAAAATTTCATTGACCAGCGTGGACTTGCCGGAACCGGAAACACCGGTCACGCAGATCATTTTGCCAAGGGGAAAATCCACGGTAATGTTTTGCAGGTTGTTTTCCCGCGCTTTGACCACCGTGAGCATTTTACCGTTACCGGAGCGGTGGGCGGTGGGAACTTCCACAAATTTGCGGCCGGAAAGGTACTCGCCGGTCACACTGCGCGGGGCATTGCAGATGTCCTCCACACTGCCGGCGGCCACGATCTCGCCGCCATGCACACCGGCACCGGGGCCGACATCCACAATATAGTCCGCCTGGCGCATGGTGTCCTCGTCGTGCTCTACTACAATCAGGGTGTTGCCCAGGTCGCGCAGGCGCTTCATGGTGGCAATCAGCTTATCGTTATCGCGCTGGTGCAGGCCGATGCTGGGTTCATCCAGCACATACAGCACGCCGGTCAGTGCGCTGCCGATCTGGGTTGCCAGGCGGATGCGCTGGCTTTCGCCGCCGGAAAGGGACGATGCGCCGCGAGACAGGGTCAAGTACCCCAGACCCACGCTCTTCAAAAAGCCCAGACGCTCTTTGACCTCTTTGAAGATGGAGGCAGCGATGACTTCATCCCGCTCGGACACTTTTGCCGTCTGAATAAATTCCAGCTCCTCGTTCACGCTCATATCGCAGAACTGGGCAATGTTGATGCCGCCCACCGTGACGGCGAGGCTGGTGGGCTTCAGGCGTTGGCCGTGGCAGGTGGGGCACTCCTCGCTGGACATGACAAGGGCGATTTCCTCCTTGACCCACTCGCTGCCTGTTTCACGGAAGCGGCGCTCCAGGTTGGGGATAATGCCCTCAAACGTGTTCATATAGGTGCCGGAGCCAAACATATTCTCGCGCTGCATCTCGATTTTTTCAGTTCCGGTGCCATACAGGATGGCGTGCACGGCTTCTTTGCTCATCTCCTTGATGGGGGTATCCAGCGTAAAGCCATAGCGCTTGCCCAGCGCTTTGTAATACATTTCAGAGATGGATCCCTCCGCATAATACCAGCCGCTGGCCTTGATAGCACTTTCGCGGATGGACTTGTGCGGATCCGGAATCACGCGGGCCGGGTCCACCTTCATAAAGGTGCCCAGGCCGGTGCAGGTTTCACAGGCGCCAAAGGGATTGTTAAAGCTGAACATGCGGGGGGAAAGTTCGTCAATGGAAACACCGTGCTCCGGGCAGGCATAGTTCTGGCTGAACTCCATCGGTTCGCCGCCGATAACATCAATGATGACAAGGCCGCCGGTCAGGGCAACGGCAGTCTCAATAGAATCGGCCAGGCGGCCGCGCACCGTATCATTGATGGACAGGCGGTCCACGACGATTTCAACGGTATGCTTGATATTCTTTTCCAGCTTGATCTCTTCGTCCAGATCATACATGTTGCCGTCAATGCGCACGCGGGCGTAACCGCCGCGGCGGGCAGCATCCAGCTCCTTGGCCTGGGTGCCTTTGCGGCCCCGCACAACAGGAGCCAGCACCTGGAAGCGGGTGCGTTCCGGCAGTTTAAGCACCTCGTCTACCATCTCGTCCACCGTTTGCTGGCTGATGACGCGTCCGCAGACCGGGCAGTGCGGAACGCCGATGCGGGCATACATCAAACGGAGATAATCATAAATTTCCGTCACGGTGCCCACGGTGGAACGCGGGTTGTGGCTGGTGGTTTTCTGGTCAATGGAAACCGCCGGGGAAAGGCCGGTGATTTCGTCCACATCGGGCTTTTCCATCTGGCCCAGGAACATGCGGGCATAGCTGGAAAGGCTTTCCATATAGCGGCGCTGGCCGTCCGCAAAGATGGTATCAAAGGCCAGGCTGGACTTGCCGGAGCCGGAAAGGCCCGTCATAACAATCAGCTTGTTGCGCGGCAGAACCAGGTTGACGTTTTTCAGGTTATGCTCCCGCGCGCCCTTGATCGTAATGCGGTTGTTGGCATCAATTTGAATGTTGCTCACTTTTTATAGCTCCTTCTCCCCTTGCCCGTTTTGCGCTGTTTTTCAGCGGCGCGGCGGGTGCTGGTATCGGCGGTAGGGTCCTCCCCGCGCTGCAGCTTTTCAATCTCATCACGCAGGAATGCGGCGTGCTCAAACTGCAGCAGTCGGGCGGCTTCTTTCATCTCGCGGGTCAGGCGGGTAATGGTCTGTTCGCGTTCAGCGCGGCTCATACGGTGCTGGCGCATCTTTTTGTTTTCTTCGCTCATGCTGATTTCCAGCCCGCCGCCGATGGCTTTCACGATAGTTTTTGGTGTAATGCCGTGTTCTTTGTTGTAGGCATCCTGGATGGCACGGCGGCGCTCGGTTTCCATGATGGCGCGCTCCATGCTGGGGGTTACTTCATCGGCGTACATCAGCACCACGCCGTTTGCGTTGCGGGCCGCGCGGCCAATGGTCTGAATCAGGCTGGTTTCGCTGCGCAGGAAGCCCTCTTTGTCGGCATCCAGAATGGCGATCAGCGAAACTTCCGGCAGGTCCAGGCCCTCGCGCAGAAGGTTGATGCCGACAATCACATCAATGGCACCGGTGCGCAGGTCCTTGATGATCTCCATGCGCTCAAAGGTATCCACCTCGTGGTGCATATACTTGGTGTGCACGCCGTGTTCTTCCAGGTAGTCGGTCAGGTCCTCGGCCATTTTGACAGTCAGGGTGGTAACTAGGGCACGCTCGCCGCGGTCGATGCGCTGCAAAATTTCGCCTAGCAGATTCTCGATCTGGCCTTCCACTGGGCGCACCATGATGACGGGGTCCAGCAGACCGGTGGGGCGGATGACCTGCTCGGCCACGCGGCTGGAATGTTCCCGTTCATAGGGGCCAGGGGTAGCGCTGACAAAGATCGTCTGGCCGACCTTGGATTCAAATTCCTCAAATTTCAGCGGGCGGTTGTCAAACGCCGAGGGCAGGCGGAAGCCATATTCCACCAGCGTTTTTTTGCGGCTGTAGTCCCCGCCGAACATGCCGCGGATCTGCGGCAGCATCACATGGCTTTCATCCACCATCAGGATAAAATCTTTGGGGAAGTAGTCCAGCAGCGTGGTGGGGGTGGAGCCGGGGGCACGGCCGGACAGCACGGCAGAGTAGTTCTCGATGCCCTTGCACATGCCAACTTCCTGTAGCATCTCCATATCGTACTGGGTGCGCTGCTGGATGCGCTGGGCTTCCAGCAGTTTGCCCTCTGCAGTAAAGGCCTGCACCTGCTGTTCCATCTCGGTCTGGATCTTGGCGAGACCTTCTTTCATTTTTTCAGGGCCGACGATATAGTGGCTGGCGGGGAAAATGGCCACATGGCGCACAATATTTTTGCGCTCGCCGGTCAGGGGATCAAACTCGGAAATGCGGTCGATTTCATCGCCGAAGAATTCGACGCGGATGGCGTATTCATCATTATAAGCAAGGTGGATATCCACAATATCGCCGTGAACGCGGAACTTATTGCGGATAAAGTTCATATCGTTGCGTTCATATTGCAGCTTGACCAGGCGGCGGCAGAGCTCGTCCCGCTCCATCTGCATACCGGGGCGCAGGCTGATGACCATGCTGCGGTAATCGATAGGGTCGCCCAAGGAATAAATGCAGGAAACCGACGCCACAATGATAACATTGCGCCGCTCCGACAGTGCCGCCGTGGCCGAATGGCGCAGGCGGTCGATCTCATCATTGATGGCGCTGTCTTTTTCAATATAGGTATCGGTGGAGGGGATGTAGGCTTCCGGCTGGTAATAGTCGTAATAGCTCACAAAATATTCCACCGCATCATCGGGGAAAAATCCGCGCATCTCGGTGCAGATCTGACTGGCCAGGGTTTTGTTTGGTTCCAGAATCAGTGTGGGGCGGTTGCACTGTGCAATGATATTGGCCATCGTAAAGGTTTTGCCGGAGCCGGTAACGCCCAGCAAAGTTTGACCTTTATCCCCTGCTTTCAGACCCTGCACCAGCGCTTCAATAGCCTGGGGCTGGTCGCCAGTCGGTTTGAACGGTGCTTTGAGGTGGAACACCTCGGTTTGATTTTCCTGTTGCTCCGGCATAGCGGACCTCCCCTGCTGTTGGTCGTTTATTTACAACTTTAGTTCGTCTTATACAACTTACTGTTGTCTTATTATAGTATAGATCTTTTTAATTGTAAAGGCAATACCGCATAATTCTAAGTGCCGATACGGCGAGCGAGGTGCGGCAG
>ERZ772865.2457-NODE-2457-length-16083-cov-3.581170_pt1 | contig 16083 bp, 15 predicted proteins | sample MGYA00512133_ERZ772865 | MGnify/ENA primary metagenome ERZ772865 (study PRJEB29015, sample SAMEA2737722) | human gut metagenome | biome: human gut; feature: human-associated habitat; material: faeces | place: China | collected 2012 ...
CAATTCTGCATGCTCATTGCTGCTGTCATTGCCCTGGTTCTCCAGGCAAATAACAAGAAGAGATAACCGCTGCCCTCCAAAGTAACGATTATCTCTTCGTAACGCATGGGGGAGCCGTCCTACTGGTAGCACCCCTGTATCCATACTATATCCCAAATCTTTCATTTTGTCAACCGCCCTGCCTTCCGGCAGGGCTTTTTTATTGCGCAGGAAACCCCCGCCGCGCGGTCACGCCGCACGGCGGGGGGCAAATTTCATTTTCCGGGCTGTTTATTTCTCCGCCGCGGCGATGTAGTCGTTCCCATAGCAGAAGATATGTCCGCCGATCTGTCCCCAGATGTTGCTGTTGGTGGGCTTCGTGGCGAAATACACCACTTCCTTCGGCAAGATATAGGGGCCGTAGATCGCTCTTTCAATGGCCTCGTACTGCGCCTGGAAGGGTTCCGCCTTGTCCAGACGGGGCACGGAACGGAACTGTCCCTGCCCGTAGATCACGTCATGGAGGTTATCAGGGAAACTGTCGGAGGCGATCCGGTTCAGCGCCACCTCCGCGACGGCCTGCTGGCCTTCGGCGCATTCGCCCTGAGCTTCTACCCAGACGACCTTCGCCAGGAGCTTGATGTCATCCTGACTCAGCTCAATATCCGCGTACCGGGGTTCGCCCCGTTCGGGTTCCTCCTCGTAGTAAATGAAGGGTTCCTCCGGCATGGCGCTCTTGTCGTAGATCCACGCGCCGTCGTAGCCCAGCAGAATGTCTTCCGGGTTAAAGCCTTCCTCGAAGCCTTTTTTCAGCTGCCAGAAGTCGTAATTGTCCCGGTTGGAGTCATTGACGATGATCTTCCCGTTTTCATTGATGCCGGCGAGAACGATGAAGTGCTGGGAATTGGTGAAGATGGAGTTGTGGTTCATCAGCACGATGGCGACCTGCCCCTCCTGCAGCGCCTTGTAGACAACGTGCCAGTTCGCTGCCTTCTTACAGGCAAGCTGAAGCGTCTTGTTGCCGTATTCCAGCCGGGCAATGTTATTGATCGCCCGTCCGCCGAAATAGTGCGCCAGCTCGTCGGGGGTGTATTCATGGTCGGTCAGGTAGCTTGCCACCATGGCCAGAGAAACGATGCTGCATCCGCTGGTCGCAATGGTACCGCTGCCGTACATGGTGTAGGGGTAGTCGTTCTGGAAATACTGCGGAATAGTGGAAATGACCGTCTTTTCTTCGCTCTGCGTCTCCTCCGGGACGTCCTCTCCGGTGGTCTCCGAAGCTGCTTCCTCGGTAACTGCGGGAGCCGTCTCCTCGACGGCCGCCGTCGGTTCCGCAGGGGCCTTCACCTCCGCGGGGATGTACAGATATTGCAGCACGAGTCTGCAATCCTCGTCCTGCGCCACGTCGGCATAAATCTCACAGAGCCAGTTTTCAAGCCCACTGTCGGCAATGGCGAAGCTTCCTTCCTCTCCTGTTACGTACCAGCCGTAAAAAACAAATCCGTCAGGGGTCTTCTGCGCGGCATCCTCCCGCAGACCCGCCATCTGCGCCTCATTCGGCACGGCGTAGGTCGTGATCCGGATATCACCGGGAACCGCGTTTTCCGGAATGCCCGCACGTACCACTTCGCCAACAGACGCGGCGGTGGCAGGGAGAGCGGCGATGCCGCAAAGAAGCGTCAGCGAAAGCAGAACCGCAGTCAGCCGCCGGCAATTTCCATGTACGCGCATTCCTTCGCCCCCCTGTCTGTAAAAAGCGTTCCGCGCCCCCGCGCGGCGGGATACGGATGCGTATATAAACACGGATACAGTATAAAGCATTTTTTGTCAAAAGTCAAGACATGTCGAAGGAGGGAAACCGTTCTCCCCGAACGAATTTTCCAAAAGGCGCGGTCTGTCTATTTCCTTTTCCGACTGTGGGATATCCACCGGGCCGAGCAGCCCAGCAGCGCTCCCAGCGTGTTCATGATGACGTCGTCCACCTCGCATCTTCCCAGACTGTAACGGTACTGCAAATATTCAATTCCCGCCGAAGAAAGGCACGCCAGCACGACCGTGACGGGGACGGACAGCTTCCATTTCCCCAGCACGAATGGCAGGGACAGCCCGATGGGGAAAAACAGCAGAACATTCATCAGCATCGACCGGTACAGTTCCGGCTGCTCTCTGGCCTCCCGGAAGTTCTGAAATGGAACAAGCACAGCTTCCGCCGTTTCTTCCCCTCTTGCGCAGACCGTCATATAGAAGATCACCGCCGCGATCCCGGCAAAAACGGCCGTGTTGAGTATCCGCCACCGCCTGCTGCCCTGTTCCCTGCTCCCCAGATATCCCCACAGCACCGCCGCCAGGATCATGAAGATCACAATCCTGTGCAGCGGCTGTATATAAATCAGCCAAAAAAGTTTATTCATGCTTTTTTCCGTTTCCCAATACGGTTTGCCGCGCTTTCCAGCAGCCCGCGGAGGTACTGGAATTCGCTCGTCTTAAAATAAACCAACAGCAGCAGACCGTTGGATAGCGCCAGAGCGAGCAGCGCCTTCACACCAAAGCTCAGCAGCACATTTTCCAGCGACACCAGTGAAACCGCATACCACGTTCCAGCGGCAACCAGAACGGAAACCACAATCTCCCGCCCCTCCCGGACAGCGTATCTGGCAAAGGAGACCTCGAATACGTCCCGGCAGACAAAATAGGGCTTTGCCCAGAAGGACAGGGCAAGGAAACTGACCAGCGTGCCAAACAGAACACCGGCAATGCCGTACCGCTTTGCCAGAACGATAGAGATCACCATGTTTGCAATGGCTTCCGCCATCGGGATAAACCGGTCCGGGTAATACAGCCCGGCCGCGTTTTTGGCAATGTCGATCCCGGAGTTGATCCCCTTGAAATAGTATATCGCAACTGCCAGAATCAAAATGGCCTTTGTCAGCACAAAGTCCTGCCCCAGCCAGATCGCGACGAACGGCTCTACCAGACACAGCAGGCAGGTCGCCGTGAACGTATACAGCCAGTAGTTGATAAAATCTACCCGCTTGTACACTTCGTATGCCCGCTCCTTCGTTTCGCTTGCGATCAGGTTGCCCATGCTGGCTGTAACACCGCTGGAGAAGGTGGTCACAAACCCGGAAACAGAAGTGATCAGGGTCGTGTAATTGCTGTACATACCCACGGCGGTCACGCTGACCAGCGAGGAAATAACCAGATTGTCGGAACACTGGGAAATGATATAGCCCACCTTCCCCAGAAAAAGCGCCTTGATGTTTGTAAACAGGCTCTTGCGGACTTCGGGGTCAAGCTTCCGGACGTTCTTGTCCTTCAGATATGGATACCGCCTGTCAACAATGCGGCAGAAAATCAGGTTCTTGACAATGGTCGTGCCGATGTCAACAGCAAGGTACAGAATATAATTCTGCGCAAAATACAGTATCAGCACCTTCAGCACCAGCACCACGATCTGCGCAATGGTGCTTGCGATGGTATAAAGATACTTATTCTGGTCCGAGGTGTTCAGCGTCGTTTTATAGACCCACAAATAGGAGGACACCGAACCAAGCAGGAACAGCCAATACACGAGATTGGCATCCGGCGCGGTATTGTCTTTCAGGAAGAATGGAAGCAGCGGGTAAAATGCTATCCCGATCGCAGCCGTTCCTATCGCCAGAGCGCGGTAAGTATACTTGAAAAACCGCATCAGCGATTTGACCTGTTCAATATCGTTTTCCGCCAGAGGTTTATACAGCGCATAACCGACTGCCAGTCCTATACCGGACTCCGCCAGCGAGAAAATGGTCAGGATGTTGCTCATCAGGCCGTTGATGCCCAGATATTCCACGCCCACACTGTAGATCAGGACCCGCCGGGACAGGAACCCCAGCAGAATCACGATCAGCTGCGAGGCAAACGATACCACTGTATTTGTGACAGATTTCTGCGTTCTGGACCCTTTCACTTTTTGATCTCCTTAGCTTAGACATTGGGAAAGCGCCGTCTGACGGCACAGTCATGTTCGTATGCTTCACCGCGAATGGTTCCGCAGGGGTCGCTCTTCCGTCTTCCTTTTCATTCTTCCAGAATCCGGAAAACCCGCTGAATTTCCCCCTCGTTTCCCTTTCCCTCGGACTGCTGGTACTGGCGGATATGGGCATACAAAGCAGGGTCGCGCATCAGACGCAGAATTCCCTCCGCTACGGCCTCCGGGGTCATTTCCACCACAAGGCCGTTTTCACCCTGTACCATCTGGTCATATACGACGTCAAAATTGGTTGCCACGCAGGGGCGGTTCAGAATTCTGGCCTCGGTCAGCGTCAGGCAGTAGCCCTCAAAGCGGGAAGTCTGCACGTAAATATCTCCCGCTTTCATATAGGGGTAGGGGTTTGCCTGCACTCCCAACGGAATGAAATCCTTCTGCAAACCATATTGGCCGATCTTTTCTTCCAGCATTTTTCGCTCCGGGCCTTCGCCGCAGACCATCCATGTAAAGTCTGCGCCGCGTTCCTTCAGAATATGGGCGGCTTCAATCGCGATGTCATACCCCTTCTGCTTTACCAACCGTCCCACAGTCGTCAGCACCGTTCCATGCAGGGGCGGGAGATCGGCCGGTTCCTCCGCCATGCTCTTTATGATTTTTTCGCTGTTGATGTCGTAGACCGTTACCACTTTTTCGGCGTATTCCGGGAAGACCTCCCTGAATTTTTCCGACAGCTGCCCCGAAACGCAGGAAATATAATCATATCTCCCATAAATTTCCCGGTCAAAGCCTCTGTCAAATCCAACGCCCTCGTAGTCGGCATTGACCCATGCGATTTTCTTCGCAGCGTTAACTTTTTCCGCAACAAAATGCGTAGGCGTCCCCTGACCCCATGCAATGGCCACGTCATACGCCCCGGGAAGCAGGTCAAACGCGCCGCGCGCACCATTCCAAAGCACCTGCGTGGCATGGAGGGGTTTACCGGCGCGGTCGTTCTTTCTCAGCTGTTCGCTGACGGCCAGACGCGCCTTTAAGAAGCGGATGTTCCCGGCTGTCAGCTGCTTTACAAGGGGCAGACCGCAGAACTGAAAATAGGGTATCGACGGCAGAATCTTCACCTGCGGCGGCAGCAGCTTTTCAAACGTGCCGCCCCGGTTTATCATCTGCAGATACACGTCATACCGCTGGTAGTCAAACAGGTTCAGCAGGGAGGACAGGCTCTTTTCCGCGCCGCCCACGCCCATGGAATTGATCATGAACAGAATCTTCTTCATCGTTTCCCCTCTGACAAAACGTTTTCAATGTACGCTTTGGACGCGCTTACTTTCTCGTCCAATCTTTCCAAAATCTGTGGATAGTCGATCCGCGGGCAGTCCCTGCCGGCGCTGTCCATCAGGCAGTCCCGCAGGCCAAGGCCGTAAAGCAGATCCCGCATTCTTGTATTGATATGCTCCTGCCGGTTGAATACCACGAACTGCTTCCGGAAAATCAGCGAAAACGCGGTGGCGTGGAAGGAGTTGGATACCACAAACTGCGCATGGTGTACCAGATTCAGGAACGTCAGCGGCCCATCCTGCTCGAAGCATCTGTCGCATTCTTTGCAGGAAAGCACCGAGTACAGCTTCCATCCGTTTTCCTCCGCCATTCTCCGCGCGAAGCGAACCATCTCCGGATTGCGGTCAAAATCGTACAGCAGGACATACGGCTTCGTATTGGGAACGGGCTTCTCAATGGAAGCCCATGCTTCGCTGTCCAGCAGGAACACCGGGTCCATCACCTGCACGGCCCCCGGAATGCCCAGCCGCTCCACGATTGCCACCCCGGAGCTTTCCCGAACCGAAATATGATCCAGCCCGGACAGCCGCCGCTTCACGTCCGGCTTCCATTCCTCCGGAATGTCGTCCATGGCAAAGCTGGCCGCGTAGGACGCTCTGACGCTGCCCGCAGGCGCAAAGTCCAGATAGAACGCCGGGTCTTTTCCGTTGGGGAAAAAGCAGTTCCATATCTGGTCGCTTCCCGCAAAGTAGACGTCCGCTTCCGGCGGGTTTTGCTTCAAGTCGTCATTGGACGTGTAGCGGCGCGGGGTCAGCGGCAGGAACTCCGCGGTAAACCGGTCGTATTCCGCTTTCCCGTTTCTGGCCTTAAGCCGCCCCGGCAGTTTCGCAAGGTTATACAGCTCCCGAACGACCGGCTTATCATATGCGGGATTCCCCAGCCCCCAAAGCGGATAATGATTGCTCAGATAGTCCGGCTTATAGTCAATGATCTGGGCGTCATGCCCCAGCTTGCGCAGGTAGGTCACCAGCGCGTAGGCCTGCAAGCTCGCGCCCACATTGTACACGTCATGGCAGGTAATTGTTTTGATCTTCATACGTTTTCCAGCAGCCTGTAGATCTTCTCGATCTCCCCGGCGTTTGTATAGTCTCTTATTTTCGTGTTTTCGGTCAGTTTTTGCCGCAGCGCCTCATCCCGAAGCAGGAGGGGCCGAAGTATCTCGGCGCCGTGTGCGAGACGATCGGCCAGTTCTTCTATATCTACGCGCTGGCCGACGAGGCGCACGTTGCGCTCTCGGCTCCTATCATCTCGTCCTACTGCGCCGCGTCCGTCCTCTGGAGCCGCATTTTCCTGAAGGAAAAGCTCTCCTGGAAGCATTACGTCATGATCGCGCTGGTCGTGATCGGCATCGTCATGATCGGCATATTCGATATCTGACAGGTACGCAAACTGCCCCCGGCGAGGCTCGCCGGGGGCAGTTTGGTTCAGGATACCGGCTTTGCGGTGTCCGTGGTGTTTGTCGGGGGAGCCTCGTCCTGTCCGGCTTCCTTCGGAAGCGCGAAGGGGACGACGTCGTCCGGCTGGATCTCGATGCGGCTGCTGCCGGGTTCGAGCACGCGCGTGCCGGATGGAACGCTGATCTTGCTGGTCGTCCCGCGCACGGGCTCCTTTGTCGCGCGCGGGTTTCCGTTAGCCGGCTCGTACCACTCGTTGACGCCGTGCATGAGAACGGGCGTTCCGTCCTCGGCCAGGTTCCAGATCAGGGCCATGGCCTCCTCCGGCGTGTTGACGCAGCCGTGGGAGCCGCCGTAGACATAGAAGCTTGCGCCGAAGTTCGACCGCCACGATGCGTCGTGTAGGCCGATGATGTCGCCGACCACGCTGACCCAGTATTTGACGAAGACGAGATAATCGTCACCCTTGAGCCAGACGTCGTGCTCCTTGCCGTGCGTCTCGTACAGGCCGGTCGGGGTCTGGTGGCCGTTGAGCGCGCCGGTCACGATATTGGTGTTGACGACCAGACGGCCGTCCTTGATAAAGGTCATCTGCTGGTTGTCGAAGTCGACCTCGATATAGCTGTCGCCCAGCGAGAAGGGCTTGCCGTCCTTGTCATAGCAGACGGCCTCGGCAGATACGGAGCCGGGCTGCATCGTCAGCAGCTGCGTGCGGATCTGCTCCATCAGGCTCTGCACGTCGATCCGATAGTCGCAGGTGATAAACCTGATCTCCGTCAGGCCCTTGACCCACGAATCGAACAGGAACGGCGCGTCCTGCTTGCTGTAGCCCTCGGCCAGCTTGGAAACCTTTTCGCTCAGAACCTTTTCGTCAACCGTGACTGTTCCGTCCGGGTCCAGGTCTACGATGGAAGCCAGATCATGGCTTGTGAGCGTTTCCTCGCCGTGCGGCAGATACTGCGCGGTATCTGCGTTGAATGTCACCTTGATTTCAAGCTCTGCCAGCGCCTTGCGGAACAGGCTGTCCGGCGTGTCTCGCAGCGTCGCAGTCGTAATCTCGGGCTGCTTGTAGCAGTCAACCGAGGTCAGTTCAAACGCCGTGTCCTGCGGCCCGTCCGCCGTAACACCGAGCACGGAGACCGCCGCGCGCAGCCCGTCCAGAACAGTTTGCTCGTTCAGTTCGGTTCCGGGAACCTCGGCATGAACCGTGTAAACACCGTCTTCCAGCGTGGTGTAGGCGTTCTCCGCTGCCGTGCGCTTCATGTTCCGCAGGTCGGCCAAAACTGCTGCCGCGTCAAATTGCTCCATGCTGACGGTGCAGGGATAAGGCGCGGGATGGGCGTTTTTTGCCCAGTTCAGCTTTTCGCGGATGCCGAGCGCGGCAAACTGCTCAGCTGTCATACGATCCGTCTCAGAAAACTGCGCTGTGACCTTATTCATCAGATCGTCGCGCAGACCGAGTTTCTGTAAATCATACTCGCCGACCGGCGAACCGTCCTCCGTTACCGTAAGTGTGACACTGTCAACGGCGGCAGTCATGGACGTATACTGTGCATAAACAGTGCTGTGTGCCTGCTCCGCCCGTGCAGCTTTGGTTGAAAGCCAGTACCATCCGCCTGCGGCAGCCGCCGCAAGCACAACAATCACAATGATAATCACCCAAAGGGCGCGATGCTTTTTCATGCTTTTCCTCCGCTCCAGCGCGGCGTTTTGTCCCGCGCGTTCTCTTCTGCTGAAATTATAACAGATTCCGCCATAAATTCAACACGTTTCGTGCGCGATTCCAAATTTTTCTTTGCGCTGTGTGTCACGGCGCTGTATAATATAAAAAATATCACGATCGGAGGATTCGCCATGCTTGATCTGCTCTGCCCCGTCTGCGGAGAGACGCTTGTACGGGAGGAAAGAGTCTGGCACTGTAAAAACCGTCACAGCTTTGACGTTGCACGCAGCGGCTATGTCAATCTCCTGCCGCCCTCGGCGTCCGGAAAACGCCATGGCGACGATAAGCGCATGGTCGCGGCGCGCACGGCGTTTTTATCACGCGGCTATTATGATCATCTGATCGGAGCCGTGGCCGGGAGCTGCGCACAGCTGACCGGGCCGGACGCCTGCGTGCTCGACGCGGGCTGCGGCGAGGGGACGTATACGCGCGCGATCTATGACGCGCTTGCGGCAAAGGGCGGCTGCCCGCAGCTGCTCGGCGCGGATATTTCCGCAGAGGCCGTCAGGCGGGCGGCACGGCAGGTGCCGGAGGGGATCTTCTGCGCGGCGAGCACCGCGCATCTTCCGCTGGCGGCGGAAAGCCTCGATCTGATCGTCAATATTTTTTCGCCGCTCATGGCGGAGGAGTTCCTGCGGGTCCTGAAGCCCGGCGGATATCTGCTGCGTGTTGTGCCGATGGAACGGCACCTGTTCGAGCTGAAGGCCGCCGTCTATGACCGGCCATACGAAAATCCGCCCGCCGAGCCTGCGGTCGAGGGCTTCCGCCTGCTGCGGACGCAGACGCTCCGAAAGACCATCACGCTTTCGTCAAACGAGGATGTGCAGGCGCTGTTTCTCATGACGCCCTATTATTACAAGACCGGCGCGGAGGACCAGCAAAAGCTTGCCGCCGTGCCCTCGCTTCGCGTCACGACGGAATTCCTGATAGCCGTCTGTCAAAAACCGTGATACGAAAAGCGGCATTCCCGGCTCTGGGAATGCCGCTTTGATTTTTTACAGCGTTCCGATGTACGCAAGCAGGGCGGGCAGAAGCTCGTCGTAGGGGAGCTTTTTGAGCTGTCTTCCCTTGACGAACAGAATGCCGCAGCCGTCTCCGCCGGCGATGCCGACGTCGGCCTCCCGCGCTTCGCCCGGGCCGTTGACCACGCAGCCCATGACGGCGACCGTGATGGGCTTTTGGCAGTCGGACAGCGCCTGCTCGACCTCGTTTGCCAGTCGGATGAGGTCGATGCGCGTCCGCCCGCAGGTGGGGCAGGCGATGATGTTGACGCCGTCCCTGCGCAGCCCGGCGGCCTTCAGAATGTCCTTCGCCGTCAGCACCTCCTGCACCGGGTCGGCGGTCAGCGATACGCGCATCGTATCGCCGATGCCCTGACACAGAAGGGCGCCGATGCCCATAGCGGATTTGATGGTGCCCATGCGCTCGGTGCCCGTTTCGGTCACGCCGACGTGCAGAGGGTAGTCCGAACGCTCGGAAAACAGCCGGTACGCCTCGATCATCAGCGGGACGGAGCTGGATTTTATCGACACGCAGATATCATGGAAATCATACTTTTCCAGCAGCGCAATATGTCCGAACGCGCTTTCTACCAGCGCCTCCGGCGTGGGATGACCGTATTTTTCCAGCAGACGCGGCTCCAGACTGCCGCCGTTCACGCCGATACGAATGGGAATGTTCCGCGCGCCGCAGACCTCGACCACGGCCCGCACCCGCTCTTCCCCGCCGATGTTGCCGGGGTTGATGCGGATCTTGGCCGCGCCGTTTTCCGCCGCGCGGATGGCAAGACGGTAATCAAAGTGGATATCCGCCACCAGCGGCAGCGGGGACGCGGCGCAGATGGCGCCGAAGGCCTCCGCGGCCTCCATGTCCGGAACGGCCAGCCGCGCGATCTCACACCCGGCGGCAGCCAGCGCGCGAATCTGTGCAAGGCAGGCTTCCACGTCGGTCGTCCTTGTATTCAGCATCGACTGGATGGACACCGGCGCGCCGTCACCCACCGGCACAGAGCCGACCATGATTCTTCTTGTGAGTTTTCGCTCCATTTTTATCGCACCAGCTTCCAGATATCCTTAAATGTGATAAACGCCATGAAGGCCAGCAGCAGGATCATGCCTGCCGCGTGGATATAGCCTTCAAATTTCGAGGGGATCTTTTTCTTCGTAATAGCCGTGAACACCGTGTTCACCAGCAGCAAAAACGCGCGTCCGCCGTCGAGCGCAGGAAGCGGCAGCATATTCATAACGGCCAGATTGATCGCGATAAACGCGCCAAGGTAGAGAACGTTCAGAATGCCGTCTGCCGTCGTCGCGGCGCTCTGTCCCGTCTGCGCGATGGCCGACACAACGCCGACCGGCCCGGACATATCGTTGACCGACACAAGACCCGACACCAGATCGCCGAGGCTCATCCACACGAGCCGCGCAAAATCCAGCGCCGTGTACCACGTGTTTTTGAGCACCGTTCCGACGGTCTTTTCCTCATAGCCAAAGTACAGGCCGTATTTATACTGCTGCTCGCCGTCGACTTCATAGAGCTGCTGCTTCATTTCAAAGTCGTCCAGCTTGATGAGTTTTCCGTCCCGCTTGACAATGAGATCGAATGTTCCCGTCTTGTTCCGGGCCAGAAGCGTGCCGACGTCGGAGTAGATATACACGCGCCGTCCGTCGATCTTGTAAAGTTCATCGCCAACCTGAAGCCCCTGTTCGGACTCCAGCGGGCAACCGTCAAAGAAACCGGAGATTTTCGCCGTTGAGAAACCCGCGACGCAGGAATAGATCATAGCCAGCACGACAAGGCCTGTCAGGAAGTTCATGAACGAGCCTGCTGCCAGAATGATCAGCCGTTTCCACCAGACCTTGGACGTGAACGCTCTGGGATTGTCGGATTCTTCATCCTCGCCCTCCATTGCGCAGTAGCCGCCCACGGGGATGCAGCGCAGCGCATAGAGCGTCTCGCCCTTTTGCTTTTTGACGATTGCCGGGCCCATGCAGATGGAAAACTCGTTCACCTGCACGTCCAGCGCTTTGGCCGTCAGAAAATGGCCCAGTTCGTGGATGAAGATCAGAAAGCCAAAAATGAGGATTGCAAAGAGAATATACATGAAATCACCTTTATTTCAAAAACCGCTCACGGGTATGGATGCGGGCGAGGCGGTCGGCCTCAAAAATATCGGCAAGCGACGGCTCCTGCACAACTGGCAGGCGCAGCGCGGCCTCGACCGCGTCCGCGATGTCGTAAAATCTGATTTTGTCCTGCAAAAACAGGCCGACAGCCTCTTCGTTGGCCGCGTTCATGGCCGTGCAGGCCGTGCCGCCGGTCTGCGCTGCCTGCTGTGCAAGCGCGAAGCACGGAAACGCTGTCTCGTCGATCGCGTCAAACGTCAGCGGTCCGCAGGACAGAAGATCGAGCGCCGGAGCCGGATTGTGTGTCCGATTCGGATACGTCATGGCAAGGCCGATGGGGATACGCATATCCGGCACGCCCAACTGCGCCAGCACGGCTCCGTCGACAAATTCCACAAGCGAATGCACAACGGACTGCCGGTGGATGACGGCAGTGACCTTCGAAAGCGGCAGATCATACAGCCGCATGGCCTCGATGATCTCCAGGCCCTTGTTCATAAGCGTCGCGCAGTCGACTGTGATCTTTGCGCCCATTTTCCAGTTCGGATGGCGCAGCGCGTCTGATTTGGTCATGCGGGCCAGGCTTTCCCGCGTCTTCCCGAAAAACGGCCCGCCGGAGCAGGTCAGAATCAGGCGTTTGACCTCGGCTCTGTCCCGGCAGCCCATGAGGCACTGGAAAATGGCCGAGTGCTCGGAATCGACGGGGATGATTTCAGCGCCGGATTCCCGCGCGGCAGATTGCATGATCTCGCCCGCGCAGACCATCGTCTCTTTATTGGCAAGGGCAATGCGCTTTTTTTCGTGAATCGCCGTCAGCGTGGGCCGCAGCGCGGCAAAGCCGCACACGGCCACAACGACCGTATCGGCCTCCGGCAGAGCCGCCGCTTCGCACAGCGCCTCCGCGCTCGCGAGCACCCTTATATTCATATCCGCCAGACGGACTTTTAATTCCTCCGCAGCGGCTTCGTCTGCCAGAACGGCGAGCTTTGGCCGGTATTTGCGGCACTGCGCCTCCATGAGATCAACATTGCGCTCCGCCGTCAGCGCGGCGACGCGCAGTCCCAGCTCATCCGCGACGGACAGCGTCTGCCGCCCGATGGAGCCCGTGGAGCCTAAAATCGTGATCGTCTTTGTCATACCAGCTTCTCCAGCAAAAACAGCATCGCGTACACGACAGGCGCGAGGAACAGCGTCGAATCAAACCGGTCGAGCACGCCGCCGTGGGTCAGGAAAATGTGGCTGTAGTCCTTGATCCCGGCCTCGCGCTTGATGAGGCTCATGGACAGATCGCCCAGCTGGCCGAAGAGATTGGCGACAATGCCGGTTACGGCCAGATACCACAGCGGCAGCTCCATCTGCCAGATCCATTTGGAGACAAGCCCCAGCAGCACCATGCCGAGCGCGCTGCCCACCGGCCCGGCAAGAAAGCCCGCCCACGTCTTATTGGGACTCACATGCGGGGCGAATTTTTTATGGCCGAAGGCCATACCGCCGAGCATGGAAAAGCTGTCGCCAATAAACGCGATGACAAACGGCATGAGCACGAACGCAGGGGAGACATTGCGCAGCAGGCCGATGCAGCTGTACATCGCCGGGAACAGGAAGCCCGCCACGACGCAGACCGCCACGTCCGCAAACGGAATGGCGGTTTCCTTCCCATGCGTGCTGACGGCCATGTAAAACAGGAACATCACATAGAAAAACGCGTAGATCAGCGTCGCCGTGATCGCCGTTCCGAACACGATGGCCAGAACAACGAGCGCCGCGCATAAAACCGTCGGCACATAGAGCAGCTTCGGCTGCTTACACGCCGTATGCAGCAGCTCCCACGCGGCTGCGCCCGCGATGGCCGCCGTCAGGATTGCCGTTGCGATAGGCGGCAGGAGCACGAGAACTACAATGAGAAGCGGCACGCCGACGGCGGCAACGAGAAGTCTTTGTTTCATTTGCGGCCTCCAAACCGGCGCTCGCGCTTCTGATATGACGCGATTGCCTTGTCGAGTTCAGGTTCGTCAAAATCGGGCCAGAGCACATCCGTGAAATAATACTCCGCATACGCCGACTGCCAGAGCAGGAAGTTCGACGTGCGCAGCTCGCCCGAGGGCCGGATGATCAGCTCCGGGTCGGGGATGCCGTCGGTGTAGAGATAGTGCGCGAAATCCGCCTCTGTTAATTCCTCCGGCTTTTTTACGCCATTCATGCAGTCGGCGGCAAAGCGCCGCGCGGCGTGGACAATCTCGTCCCGGCCGCCGTAGTTCATGCAGATATTGGCCTGAAAGCCCTGATAGTGCGTGGAAATTTCGTCTGTGCGGGCAATGAGCGCGCACAGCGTGGGGGAAATCGGCCCGAGTTCGCCGAGAATTTTCAGGCGGATATGGTCGCGTTCCATCTCGTCGATGGCTTCGTGCAGATACTTTTCAAACAGCGCCATAATCGCCTGCACCTCGTCTGCCGAACGTTTCCAGTTTTCCGTAGAAAACGCGTAGACTGTCAGATACTCGACACCGAGATTCTTGCAGTAGGTCGCAATGCGGCGGAACGTCTCCGCGCCTGCCGCGTGGCCCATTTTGCGCGGCAGCCCGCGCTTTTTTGCCCAGCGTCCGTTGCCGTCCATGATGATGGCGATATGCCGCGGGAGCGTGTTGTTGTATTCCATGATAAAAGCCTTTCACGACAAAAGCCGCCGTCCGGCGGCTTTTAAGAGGTTCTGGGGAGATTGCATTTAATTGAATGCGAACAGGGGCCGGCCGTACCAAAGCCTCCTCTTGCCGCGCCCCGCGCGGTAAGGGGAGGTGGTATTTCCGAAGAAAATGACGGAGGGGATTCGCCGCAAATTTCTGTAAAACCAGTGCAGTTTGCATGGGCGGACAGAGGCGTCCGCCCCTACAGAGGGTACACGTTGGAAACACGCACTCAGATCTCCATCAGTTCCTTTTCCTTCTTGGCGCACATCTCGTCGATCTTCTTGACGTGCTTGTCGGTGAGGTCCTGAATGTCCTTTTCGGCCTTCTTCTGGTCGTCCTCGGTCAGCTCGCCCTTCTTCTGGGCCTTCTTGACGTAGTCGACTGCGTCGCGGCGGATGTTGCGGACGGCGACCTTGGAATCCTCGGCATATTTGCGGACCTGCTTCGTGAGATCCTTGCGGCGCTCCTCGGTCAGCTGCGGGAAGACGAGGCGGATAACGCGGCCGTCATTCTGCGGGTTGATGCCGAGATCCGAGGTCTGGATGGCCTTTTCAATCGCCTTGAGCAGCGACCCGTCCCACGGCTGGATGACGAGCGTGCGGGGGTCGGGGGAAGAGACGGTGCCGACCTGGTTGATGGGGCTCGGCTGGCCGTAATACTCGACCGTGATGCGGTCGAGCACCTGCGCGTTGGCGCGGCCTGCGCGCACAGCGGCAAAGTCGGACGCGAGAACGTCGAGCGTTTTTTCCATTTTGCGCTGGAATTCCTTGAGATCTGCCATGTTATAGTTCCTCCTTTACAATCGTGCCGATCGGCTCGCCCATCACGACGCGCAGAATATTCTGCGGGTCTTTGAGTGCGAAGACCTGAACGGGAATATGGTTATCCATGGAAAGCGAAGTCGCCGTCGTGTCCATGACGGCCAGATGGCGGGCCAGCACCTCGTCGTAGGTGATGGCGTCGTATTTGACGGCGCTGGGATCCTTGGCGGGGTCGGCGGAGTAAACGCCGTCGATATTCTTTGCCAGCAGGATCGCGTCGGCGTTAATTTCCGCCGCGCGCAGCACCGCGCCGGTGTCCGTTGAGAAGAAAGGGTTGCCTGTGCCGCAGCCGAAGATGACGACGCGGCCCTTTTCCAGGTGCCGGATGGCCTTGGAGCGGATATAGGGCTCCGCGATCTGATTCATGGCGATGGCGGTCTGCACGCGCACCTCCACGCCGCGCTGCTCTAAGCAGTCGGCCACGGCCAGCGCGTTGATGACGGTCGCAAGCATCCCCATGTGGTCTGCGCGGGTGCGTTCCATCTTGCCGCCGCCGTCTTTGACGCCGCGCCAGAAGTTGCCGCCGCCGACCACGACGCCGACCTGTACGCCTGCTTCGACGCACTGCCGGATCACGTCGCACACTCCGCCGATGACCGCGAAGTCCAGTCCCCGGTGCGCATCGCCCGCAAGGGCTTCGCCGCTGATCTTGAGTAATACTCGTTTATATTTCGGTTCACGCATAGTCAGTGATCTCTCCTTTTCGATTCGCATTTATTTTATAATAGATTCGGCGAGTTGAAAAGAGGAAAATGCAAATTTCCCGCATTGTTTTCACTTTTTTCACATTCTGGAAGTCTCCAAGCATTTTTGCATTGCGTTATGGGCGGCAATCGGCTATAATGTATAAATTACAGGACATTTCATCCGGGAGGATTTTTACTATGGAAGAAGAAAGAAAGCCGTTGGAAAGCCGAAATTTCATCGACGCGTTCATCGAAGAGGACCTTGCCCCCGGCGGGCGGTTTGAGGGAAAGCGCGTACACACCCGTTTCCCGCCGGAGCCGAACGGCTATCTGCACATCGGCCACTGTAAGGCGCTGACCATCGATTTC
>ERZ772865.2461-NODE-2461-length-16068-cov-3.950041_pt1 | contig 16068 bp, 8 predicted proteins | sample MGYA00512133_ERZ772865 | MGnify/ENA primary metagenome ERZ772865 (study PRJEB29015, sample SAMEA2737722) | human gut metagenome | biome: human gut; feature: human-associated habitat; material: faeces | place: China | collected 2012 ...
CACGCCACTGCCGCCAAGGCCACTGCCGCTACCGCAAACATCTGTATTTTATTATTTGTTTTCATATACCTGTTTTTTATATTTACCCTATATCACCTCACATTAATGGGTGTCCTCGGCTTCCACCCCGGCATAGATGCTCTTCGGCACAATCTCGAAATAATTGATAGGCAACTCGGCCTGCGGGTTATCCACTACCAATTTAATCCGTATGTAGTAATCCTTTTCCGGACTCATATTCTCCGTAGTCAAAATCTTACGCAATTTCATCGGCTGTGCCCTCAGGATGTTGGCTCCGCCTTGCGCCCAAGAATCCATATCTTTCATGTAACCACGGTTGCGCATAGCCTTGTCGATGGCACGATTACCTTCCTCGTCGCCCGGAGTGTCTGCCACCCATCCAATCAAGGGATCGATAGGCCAAAGTGTAAAGTCGATGGGCAATCCCATAGGTAACAAGCCATCCGGATCCGTACCAAAATATACCTGTACCTTTCCACGCATATCACCCCAACCATAGGCAAAACGCACCTCATAAGTTCCCTCTTTGGGTACCGGAAGCAACTTGAACGTCACGTCGAATTGCCCCACCATGTCGATACAATCCGCATAAGTCACCATCCATACGTCACGCTTACGTAAAGTCATGGTCGGGGTCTTGCCATGGAAATCCCAACCTTCGACCATCTTAAATCCTGTGGCACGTTCCGTATTTCCACGCGCCCCGCAATTCATAAACTCCGGAGAAAGCGTGGCCGCCATAATACGGATACGGTCATTGAAAACCACGTCGCGTGTCTCCTGATTATAATCCAAAACTTGGTCGACATAATGGTATATACCATTCAAAGCTTGTTGATCCACGTCACCGATTTCTGAAGGAGAAAGTACTTTAGTACCCCGAACCGTATAGCGTGGCCCCACTCCCTTACGGTTGATAAAAAGCCCGTCGGACGGTGTGCTCATCTTCATGATAGTACCTTTCAACATCGTGGCATACCAGTCTGTGCAATCAATCAAATCCGTCTTGGCGCATATATTTTTGATGTCACCCGACACGGTCCAATCGTTATAAGCCCCGTAATATGGCAACAAATGGTAAGAAATGAAGCGGTTCAAGGGATTCTTACGGTTCGTCCAATCGTCGTCATACAATCCTGCATCTTTAGGAAACATTTGGTCATACACCTGCTTGGCATGTGCTTTCAAATCATCCAAATCATGTATTCCGTTGGCTGCATAAACTTCGTCAGTCTCCACGAATGCCGTATAACGCTTCATCCGCGTACCGACATAACGCATAGCATATTGCGAACCTCCGGTATGGATGATTATATCCTGATTCACAGAATCTTCACTACAGAAATAAGTAGGGTCGATATACTGCTTCAACGAATCACACAAACCCGTCAACACAAGTGCTTCGTTGAAAATGGAGATAGTGGAATCTTCTGCCAACAAATCCGGCAACAGGAACGACTGCGGCACGATCACGCGGTCAAGCGTATGCACCACACCATTTTCCACAGAATCGTCCCGTACAACCAAACGCGCACTCTTGTTGATGTAATAAATCACATTATTGTTGTTCAAGGCATCCGAATCACAAGAAAACGTCAGATAGCGTTCATTCATGTTTGCCGTCGGAATATTCCCGTCTATCAAGTCCGTTGTGAAATAGGCTTGGTTGATAATATGGTTCCATGACAAGGTATCACATTGTTCCTTTGTAAGTTGGTCCACACTTTGAATACCCAATTCATGAAGATATCGCTCCACGGCCTTATTATTCGGAGCCAAACAAGTATAGCTCCCGTAGGCTGCCATCATGCCATACATACCAGAACGTTGGAGAATGGCTATGAAGTCGCTGAATTCACCGGAACGGTTCTGAAGATAGTCAGTCACCATCTCTCCCGTAAACGTATAATAGTTCTCTGGCAAAGGTTCATCGGAACAAGAAACCGTAAAAGCCGGAATGGCGCAAAATGCCAACACGAACCGTATCAATATTTTATCTATCTTTTTCATAATTCTTATTCAGTTGTGTTTATATTATCATTCTTATAAGCCGGATTCTGTACTAGATAAGGATTGGCCTTCAACTCATTTTCATGGTACGGGTAATAAAGGGCATCTTCTGCGGAAAGACGGATACGGAGCGCAGCCGTGTTCTCGCTGAACTTCTGCATAACCTTATCCAACATGCGGGTGTTGGAACCTTCACGGCGGCAAAGGCGTACCAAATCAAACCACCGCTTGCCTTCGAACATCAATTCACGCTGACGCTCCTCCAACACAAGATTCTCCATGCCCAAGCGCGACGTGCCATAATCCTCAAAAACCAACGTGTCCGTAGTAGCCACACGCTTATTATTGGCCCGCTTCCATACGGCAGACACACAGGAAAATGCTGACCGGTAACGCGCTTCCTGTTCCGGTGTCAACGTGGAACCATCTGCCACATTGCCTGCAAGCTGGACTTCTGCTTCCGCCTTCATCAGCATCACGTCCGTGAGCCTATACACAATCCAGTTTGCCACATTAGCCGTACGCCTATATTCAGTTACCGTAGGTGCCGTTCCGGTCGTCGTATTCGTACGGAATTCAGCCCCTTCGACCACATATTTGCGAATGCTCACCGTGGATTCTCCGGACATGTTCTCAAAAGCCCGGCAGTCTGTCCTCTTAAAATAGGAGTTTGAACCTTCTGCCACTTGGGCATTCAAATACGGGCACGCTGCAAGTTGCCCCACGTTAGAACTATTGTATGCTCCAAACAAATCTTTCGTCAAAAGATTCTCGCGTGTTTCCTTATCAACAAAGATCAGTTCGAAAATACTTTCAAAGGAATTCCCTTTCCCAAAAATTTCCGAGAATGACGTACCTGCATAAGAGGAACCATTAGGAGCCTCTGAAATCAAAGGGAAATCACCATAAAGCTCAACATTTCTTACAAAAGAAGAATATTCCTGAAGCAACTCATCATACTGACCTTTCTTGTAATCAATAATCAAATCACAATAGTCTATGCAACGTTGGTAATCCCCCTGCCACAAATACATATCCGCCAACATGGCATATATGGCATAACGGGTGATACGGTTTATGTTATCATCACTATATTCACCATAAATCCGTATCGCATCATTCTTCACGGCCTCCAAGTCTGCAATGATATGGGCCAACACTTCATCGAAACTGGAAGCCGGAATCCGGTAGTTCTTCGAATCGTCAATAGATGGTTCGGTCACGTAAGGAACGTTACGGAATGTGCGAATCAAATAAAAATAACATAAACTGCGTATGGCCGTAACTTCCGCAATATTAGCCTTCATCTCAGCTTCCGTGTAATTCGGATCCTTTTCTTGCACCTGTGGAGCATAATGGATTACGGTATTGCAACGGTTAATGCACTGGTAAAACGATTCCCACTTTGCGAAACCATTCGTTTCCAACAAATTTTCTTCAGCTATACGGAGGATGTCTTGAGGAGCACCTGCCCCCGTAGTCAAATTATCGGAACGCAACTCGCCCCATACCAACATCCGTTTCAGACAATCACCCGACTCCAACTGCGCATAACAAGAATTCACCACACTGGTCACATCGGCTTCTTCCGTCCAATAGTTCTCCAACACCACTTCATTAAGAGGAACAATGCTCAAAAAATCATCGCAAGCCGTCAGCGAAGAGGCCAATAAAGCCGCAGAGAACAACTTTGTAACTTGTTTGTTTATATAGAATTTCATAACGTAAACATTTTAAATATTAGAAACCTATCTGCACGCGTGCCGTAAACTGCCGCGAACGCGGTGTCTTGGCTCCATCCGTGGCCACACCCATTCCGCCATATCCAACCTCGGGGTCTGCACCGGAGTAATTGGTCAGACAAAACAGATTACTGGCATTCAAATTGATGCTCAACGAAGCCACACCAATTCTCCTCAACAACTTGGGGTCAAGAGAGTAACCCAAAGAAAGATAGTTGAGACGCATGAAAGACGCATCCTCCACAAAACGGTCGCTTCCCAAATAATTGAAGCCCTTGTTATATAAAGCACGGGGAATCTCTGCCAACTGTCCCTCCGTACGCCAACGCCAATTGACAGAGGCGGCCTGATTGTTGTTATTATGCATGGACTCAGCATCCATCCTGGCACGATTTACAACTTTGTTCCCCGCGCGGAAATTAAACTGCGCATTGAGCGACCAACGGCCATAAGAGAACTTCAGTCCCCATCCACCGGTAATCTTAGGCAACGAAGAACCCAAGTAAACGATATCCAACTCATTGATGTTCCCATCATGGTTGATGTCTTCGTAAATGGCATCTCCTCCCTGGAACTCATACAGTTCAGTATTCGTTATCTTGTCATACCCGAATACCATCGGAATGGTGAACCCGGCCTTATCGCGAATCACATTACCGTTCTCGTCACGAGCCACAGGAGCATTCGGTCCACTCACACCCGGCACCTCAACCTCCGAATAATCGGAATATTGGTATACGCCCTTATAACGGAAACCATATATGGCACCGAACGGGTTGTTAAGTTGGACACGGGTCAAGTATGAGCCATTATTATTGTCGAAGTCCTTATTAAGGTTAGCCAATGCCGTGGGTTCCATTTCCACAATTTCGTTTTTGTTGTTGGCAAACGTCACATTGAAACCCAACCTGAACTTACCGACTTTGACCACGTCCGTACCATTGATATTGAATTCCCAACCGTTATTGCGCATTTTCCCGACATTGGTCCAAGAAAGAGACGGGAAACCGGAAGAAGAAGGAATGTTCACATTAGTCATCAAAAGTTTGGATGTCATTTGGGTATAGATATTGAAATCAGCCGTAACCCTATTATCGAACAGTCCCAGATCGAAACCCACGTTCCATGTTTCCTTCTCTTCCCACTGCAAATTACTCAACCGGATATTGCTCGGGTATATGGAATTGGCTCCATTATAGGAATCCGTCGCCGTATACTTCGAGAAAAAGAGGTATTCAGCCCCAGGCTGGCTTCCTACACGTCCCCAACCCGGACGGACAGAAAGCATGGACAACCATTTTTGTGCCCCTTTCATCCATGGTTCGTCCACTACATTCCAACGGAACGACAAGGCAGGGAAAGTACCCCAACGCTTGTTGTCACCAAACTTGGTCGTACCGTCACGACGGACAGAGAAGTCCGCAATGTAACGGCTCCTAAAGGCATAATGAGCTGAGAATGTCATGTAAATGCTCCTCCATTGGCCAGCCCCAGTAGACATTCCAGAAATCAAGCCATCGGCCGTAGGAGACTGTATGCTCCCTGTTGGAAGGTTATACACAGAATTAGACTGCTGTTTGGAATCACCGTCTATCAACTGGAACTGCGCCATCGCCATGAAAGAATGGTCGGCATTCATGAAATGAGGAATAAACGTCAAACGATGGGTCGTCGTGATAGCCCTGCCCTTATGCGCTTCCGATGTAGCCTTGTTGTTATTCTTGTCCGTCCACCCGGCCGTTACCAAACTGGAAGGATAAAACTTGTCGGTATACCGATTCTCTATATTGAACAGCACTTTGCCTTCGTACTTTAATTGCATTTTGGAATCATCCAACCCCAAAAGGTTATAGTGCAATTGGAACTCGGGCTGCATCCTATACAATGTCTCTTCATTCGTGGCCTCGTATGCCAAAGCCACGGGATTCACCAAACTGTATTGGTCGCCATTCTGACGGAACGTGGAAGAAGCTGTCGGCAACATGTGGTAGTAATTTGGGGTATTGTTACCATAAGCATCCTGCTCGTAAATAGACATGTTCGGCATTTTGCGGTAAGCAATATTCAACAAATCACTATAGTTCTTCTGGTTATCCTGATACGTCAGGTTAAAGTTCGTCACAATCTTGATGCGGTCGCTCACAAAATAATCCAAGGCCACACGAGTCGTGAAACGGTCAAGCTCCTGGGCAATGACCGTACCGGTCTGGTGGTCGTAACCGGCAGAGATACGGAACGCAGCCTTCTCTCCTCCACCGGAAAGCGTCACATAATGCTTTTGCAACCAACCCACCTTGGTCACCGCATCCACCCAGTCCGTATTGTTGTTGTAATGTTCATACTCTGCAAACGACGGATCGTAATTAAACTCCGGAATGTCGGACGCAGCATCACTTAATTCCGGATTATAATATGCTTCTTTCATCAACATGGTGTATTGGTCACCATTCAGCATGCGCATGCCTTTGGGTTGGTAAGTCATCGTAGCCGCATAGGAATAAGTCACTTTAGTCTTCCCCCTGACCCCACGCTTTGTCTTAATTTCAATCACACCATTTGCTCCCTGCGAACCATAAATGGCCGTACCTGCGGCATCTTTCAGCACCGTAATACTGGCGATGTCATCCGGATTGACATTCAACAGCTCAGAATACTGTTCCTCAGTGGCCGAAGCGAAATCAAAACCGGACAAGTAATCGCTTTCAAACACATTACCATCTACTACCACCAAAGGTTGGGTATTACCGTTGATAGAACTGACTCCACGCAAACGCATGGTCGTACCGGCCCCCAAGTCACCGGAATTGAACACGATATCCAAACCTGCCACACGACCTTGCAAAGCCTCGTCGATGCTCGTCAGGCTCAATCCTTCAAATTCTTTAGCATCAATAGTTTGATGAGCCACCGACACTTCACGTTCCGGTATGGCCAAACCACTGGATTGTATTACACGTTTCTGTTTCACAACCACTTCTTTTAATTGCAGGTTGCTCTTCAGCTTTATATTGTAACGTGTCCCTTTAATAGGAATAAGTTGTGTGGCATAGCCTACGTACGAAATCTTCAGACGATGCTTCGGATTCACAATGCGGAAAGAAAAGTTTCCATTGATGTCCGTTACACCATGAGCCACGATACGGTTTGCCTCGTCTACTTCGACCACATTCACCATCATCAATGGCTCAATATCGTCAGAGACAGTACCACTAATCATCGTCCCGGGTGCTTGCGCAAAACCCATCAAAGGCAAAGCGACAAACGCACCTAACATAATATGTCGATATAGGGTTTTCATTCATTTATAGTATTACTTGGTTTAACATTTTATTCCATATTCTCTGCTTCGTCGTCTTTTTCCCACATTAATGGCCCATCAATTTGATGTACCACAGCGTAAGATGTCGTATAAATCTCCGAAGCTGAAGCCACATCTGCAGTATTGTATTGGTATTCACGTGCCATCAGGTTGTAAAGGCCACCATTTTTCAACACATTACGCTTGTTTCCTGCCGCATCCTTTACTGTCAGATGACTGTCATCACCCTCCACTGTCAAACGACAGTATGAGATAGTGTTATCAGTTCCATTGAGTTCATAAGCGGAAGTCTCATATTCAGCCTCGGCAATTTTCCCCTGCCCGATATATAACGAATTATCCTGAATGTGATATTTGAGAAATTTTTCAATCTGCTCTGTCTTCTTCTCTTTTTCATCCTCATCCTGTTCTGCTTCCACCTCATCCCAAGTCGGCAACTTACCTTCATCGTGTAAAGCTTGTATAGACTCGTTAGTCGGCACATACACCGTATAATGGAATGTATTAAATAATGTAATGCTCGGACTTGGACAAGCATAAGATGGTGCATCAGTACCGCTTCCTGTCGAAATAATATTTGACATGATAGAGGAGCCTTCCAACAATTCGTAAAATTTCGAAAACTCATCATGTTCTTTCAGTAAATCGGGAACAGATTTCTGGGCTGTCTGTATAAGCGATCCCTCCAATATATACGCCTTACCATTTTCTTCCTGATAGATTTGTGCAACAGGCAAGTTTTTACCATGTTCCAACTGCCATCCTCCGGCAATTGTCATATTAGACTGCCCGGCATTCTCGACAAGAATCGTACCTCCGTCTTTTGTCCTATAATACTTTTCCCCACTTTCCACATCACCGACCACAATATGTGTTTCCAAAATATCCGTCAAACGGTCACGTATCTGAGTCGTTGAAGCTTCACCTATCGAATCAAGCCTTGTCCCAGACTCCACATCATAGTTAAAAATAAAAGCCCGTACTTTCTCTGCTTCCGTCTGAGCCTTCTCGAACTCATAAATCTGAGTCTGATTCTTACCAAAAGAACATGGGTCAACATAAGTCAACAGTCCTTGATTCGTCGGAATGAAGAAGCTATAAGTAGAATTTTGCGAATTTAGATATACATCGTAATCATATTGTTCAATAGCCCAATTGATAATATTCATCGTTTCGTTAACCAAAGCCGGAAACGAAACGGATATATAGGCTACCGGACTAAATACCTTATTCGTCAAGTAAACAGCTCCGTTACAAGCGAAGAATACGCTATCCACATCTTCCTTTTTAATCTTCAGTTCGTCATTCGCATCATTCAATACTGTGCTGAATTTACTGGGAACAGAATTTGAAAAAGAATTAAGCATGTTTACGTTCAATAACTTCGAAAGCACTTTATCCGGAACATTCTCCCAAGCCCCATACCTATCTTTCAATACTTTTCCGGCACCATTCTCCCAATATTCTGTAAGTGCGGCATCAGTCGGCACAAGCATAACAGCCATATCTTGTTGCAAAAGTACATCCGTAGAGACACTGGCATTTAACTCTGAATAATATTCATTCCATCCCGGGTCGAATTTTAGCATCGCTTCTACCGGTTCTTCTTTCTGCGTGAGATTCAAAGGCTGTCCTTTTTGTGAACGTTCAGAAAAATAACGTTTCTGAAAAACGGAATCATAACTAGTACCATACAAACGATTATACTCTCGTGTCAACGATTCATCATAATAAGGTGCTGAAAAACGATCCAACATCTTAGAATACTGTTGTGCACGTGGCATTCCTGCAATGACATTAGCCAAATTAGGAAGCGGGGTCATCACATCCCCCATCTTATGTACAAAACCATTCGAACAACGAATGTTTTGTTCTACCATCATCACTCCATTAACATTGGCATCACCCGGCTTACGTTCCGTTGCATAATTAAATAGGAAATTACAATCATCATTGGATATACGACGGTTCTGCAAATAAGCCTCAATGAAATGAATCATAGGTGCTGTGGTCATATCTTCCAAACACGGGATAGCCTTACCTGAATTTTTGTAATATGCCCAACACTTTGTATCCGGCATATCTTCAGGTTTCAAAATAGGCACTGTATCGTATGCCGATGCTGAAGTCAAGCGGCGCATACAGTCACCTTCTGTCGGCCCGGTAGAACTTGACAAGTAAGCAACCTGGCAGGCGTTGTTGATCATCGAACCATAAAGTAACTGCTTCTTCTGTGCCACGGACAAGTCTTCATAACTTCCTACACCCCATTTCCTATTATTATAGAAACGCGCGTAAGCATCATCATCTGCTACAAATAAGGTCTTACTTCCCGTACGGGCAAGGACTTCGGTATACCCCAAGTCATCAATCATCCTCACCACATTGGTGTAATTCCCATTCGACTTCAAATAGTCGTAAATACTACTGCCCAGCCACGCCGGATCTTCATCCATCAAATCGTAGCCATCATTACAGGAGTAGAAACAACCCAAGGCACAGCATGCCAAACCAGTCCAAAACGGAGCGAATCTTCTTCTGTTTTTCCTTGAACTCATATTAGATTATTTTATTAATGTTATTAGTTTCTATATAATAAATCGTCACTCTCATTATCGGGTGCTAAATTACGGGATAAAATGAAAAGTCATTTTCGCCCATGTATCATATTCCTTTTATTTTGTTTCATTCACACAAAAAAAGCGAAAAAGTCTCCTAAGAAAGTCTTTTCCGCTTCAATAACTAAAAGAAGTATTAATGCTCTCATGTTACATTTTCTATTTCCTTTGTAACATTCTTGGTATTTTACGGCAAATTATCCATATCAGCCACAGTATAATTGTCGATATGTAACTTGAACTTCATCAAATCCTCCAGCTTATGTACAGGAGGCAGACAATCGGCCGGAATCGAACGACGGGAATACCGTTGAAAATAAAGTAAACAGGCATCTCGCCACCATTCCGCATCCTTAGCCTGACGTTCAAAACGTTTCAACAGCCTCTCATAACGTTCCGAATCGATATAAGGCCGGGCTTTCTGCCACAAATCCACAAACTCCCGAGCTTCTTCGGCACCATCATTATAAATGTAACACAGATTATCCCACAAAGTCAAACCATTCCGCATTACATATCCCCAAGGTACATGATGGAACCACAGCAAATAATCTTCGGGACAGGTTTCCAAATCTCCATAAAACGTAGCTAACGGTTCGTGATATTGTAACACGGCCTTAGACCCCCGTACCGTACGGTCGAAACCGATCCCTATCGAATCAGCCCGATGGTAGTACTTCGGCAACCAATCCAGACGGGTATTCGGAGGAGCACACCATGGCTCAGGCCCGTAATGATGCCCGAAAGAAAAGATATGATGCAACCCCAACGGCATCATATAGCTGACTGCCGTATCCCATGAACGTAAAAGCAACTGGCGTACCGGTTCGACGAAATGTTCATCAGCCGAGAAAGTCTGCTTCAGAAACTCTTCGGCAATCTGTGCTGCCGACAGTTCGGTATTCCAACACAAACGACCGAAAGCATACCAATTAGCCTGTGCCATATCGCTTCCGGTCCAGTTGACCACATCCCCGATGTTGGCCACTCCTGCCATGGCCGACCGGGAATGAATACCGACCCGATGCTGTGTAACCTCTGCTACTGTTCCTCCTCCATCCCGATAGGTTTCGGCATCTAAACAAGCTTTCCACATCGTAGGTAAAAAGACCGTATGAATGGACTGCCCCAAATACTCCTGAGTTATCTGAAATTCCGGCATAACCTGCGTGTGTTGCATGGCACCGAACAAGGGACTGAAAGGTTCACGAGGTTGAAAGTCTATCGGCCCATTTTTCACCTGTACAATCACGTTATCACGGAATTGCCCATCGAAAGGCATAAACTCCTCGTATGCCTGACATGCCCGGTCGGGACTTGACGCCTGATAAACAAATGCCCGCCACATTACTACACCTCCGTGAGGAGCGAGTATGCCGGCCAACATATTGGCTCCATCGGCATGCGTCCGCCCGTAATCTTGCGGACCGGGCTCTCCTTCGCTGTTCGCCTTGACCAGAAAACCACCGAAATCAGGAATCAAACGGTAGATTTCCTTAGTCTTCTTCTTCCACCACCGCTGTACATCCGCGTCCAAAGGGTCAGCCGTAGGCAACTCTCCAAGGGCTTTCGGGGAAGCAAAGTTCACCGACAAATAAGTCCTTATACCATATGGGCGCAGCACATCGGCAATAACCGCTACTTTACGAAGCATTCCAGTGGAAAGCATCTGAGGTTTGGCATTCACATTATTGAGTACTACGGCATTGATACCGACGGAAGCATTGGTACGCGCATATTCCTTGTACAATGGGGAAACCGTTTCGGGCAATTCGTCCCACTTCCATATCGAACGCCCGGCATAACCTCTCTCTACCGTCCCATCGGGATTGTCCCAATGGTTTAGGATACGAATGTCGTAAGAAGGCATTTCTGTCACAACCGCACCATCCGACAGTAAATCTCCGGTCTGCTGCCTGCGTAGCAAATCATAGGCTGCATAAAGCACGCCGCGGTCGGATGCCGAAGAAAGTTCCATGTCCTGTCCTTTCTTACGAATCGTAAAACCATCCCTCGTAGCCCCACCTTTAGATACACAAAGAAGCACACGTCCTTCCCCTTTCCAAAAGTCTTTCAATTCACGAGACGCAATATCCAAAATAGCCGTCCGTCTCGTACCTTCCACCAGACGCACGTCAGCCGGTACCGCATTTCGCTCCATGCGGAGCCATAGCCGATGGCCATCCTCTGCATGGAGCGAAAGTACGAAAAACAAGCCTATAATCCACAACCAGTTTTTCATCCTATCATAACCGTTAATCATCCTTTCCTTCTATCGTCTCGATCTTTCCTTCTGCATCATAATGCAATTCACAGACTTTCAGGCTACGTAACCACGTACGTCCTCCCGACGGCACTGAATCGTGATGGAACAAATACCATTTTCCTTTGTACTCCACAATACAGTGATGGGTGGTCCATCCTACCACTGGAGTAAGAATTACTCCTTGGTAAACAAACGGGCCGTATGGGTTATCACCGATGGCATAACACAAAAAATGCGTATCTCCCGTGGAATAAGAGAAATAGTACTTTCCATTGTATTTATGCATCCATGAAGCTTCGAAAAAACGACGGTCATGGTCGCCTGCTGTCAGCGGTTTTCCGTTCTCGTCCAAAATTACCACGGGACGCGGCTCTTCGGCAAACTGTTTCATATCTTCCGTCAAACGTGCCACGCGAGAAGGTATGGCCGGTTCATCGTCAGCAGGAAATCCCGCACATTCCAAGGCACTATTATCCTTATAACGCTGAAGCTGACCGCCCATCAGTCCCCCGAAATAGACATATACTTGGCCGTCATCGTCCTTAAATACAGCCGGGTCTATGGAATAACTTCCCCTAATAGGATCTGATTCCGGCACAAACGGACCGTAAGGCGTGTCACCGACAGCCACACCCAGACGGAAGATGTCCGTATGGTCTTTGGCCGGAAAATAAAGATAATATTTCCCGTCCTTTTCACAACAGTCGCAATCCCACATCTGACGCTTTACCCAAGGCACATCTGTCTTGTCAAGAACCATACCATGGTCTGTCACATCTCCTTCCATCACATCTTCCAACGAGAATACATGATAGTCACGCATATCAAAATGTGCTCCCCAATCATCTTCGGGAATACCGCTCTCCCAATCGTGAGACGGATAAATATACACTTTACCTTCAAACACATGTACAGACGGGTCTGCCATATAATCTCCCGGAATCAAATATCTCTTCTTCATATTGTGAATAGTTTTTAGTTATACCTTATTATATATACACTCTCTTCTTTCAGACTATTTGTCATAACGTCCGGACTTCGCCATTTCTATGACGGTCTTCACAAACGGCTTAGGCTTCAAATCCCGGTCGAAAGCCAACGGATAGTCCGTACGCCCATGTATAGGAAAATTGTTTTTCCAAGAGTCACCGTCGGAGACTCCCCAAAATGTGACGCGGCCGATGTCCTTGCTGTGACGCAGATAAATATCGAATAACTTAATATAAAAATCATTTTGTTCCTTAGCCTTTTCTTCCGGCAGTCCGTTCTTATAGGGATCCATCTCATCCTTATAAGCAAAATTAGTCTCTATTGCGGCTCCGTAATTTCCTTTTGGCCAAGGCAATACGCTAAGTTCCATTTCCGTTACCAATACTTTTACCCCGGCGCCGATAAAAGCTTCCATACTTTTTTCATATTCGCCAAGCGACGTATTAAGACCTAAATGTGATTGCATGCCTACCGCATCAATACGGCAACCATGAGCCTTCAAGTCTTTGACCAGCCGTACCACAGCCTCACGTTTGCGAGGAGAGTCCATACCGTAATCATTGTAATAAAGCTCCACATCAGGGTCTGCCTCATGGGCAAACTGAAAAGCCAAACGGATAAAGTCAGGTCCTATGATCTTATAAAAAGGAGATTTCCGGAATTCACCGTTTCCTTCGATTGCTTCGTTGACCACGTCCCAGCCCTTGACACGGCCTTTGTAATGCCCCACGACCTTATATATATGGTCCTTCATACGTTGAATCAAAACATCCCGACTTACCGTCTTTCCTTCCTTGTCCTTGAAAAACCATTTTGGTGCCTGAGAATGCCATATCAGGCAATGCCCGGTAACGACTTGACCATTTTTCTCTGCCAAATCGCATAAACGGTCGCCATCTTCGAACTTAAAGACTCCTTCCTTAGGCTGCACCACTTCAGCCTTCATGCAATTCTCTGCCACCACGGCACTGAACTGGTCACGCACCAGTGCCTGCAAGGCTTTGTCTTTACTTTCTACTTGGCGGACATTAAGTGCGGTTCCTATCAGGAACTTATCGGCAAACGCTCCACGTAGAGTATTTTCTGCCTGTGCAAAACCTTCCAAAATGGCAATAGCAACCATCCCTAAAAACATACTTCTTTTGAATAATCCCATCTTCTATCTTTTTATTTTAATTATTACCAAATTCATCTTCTCTTCTTCGGGCTAACTCCATCTGCATCTTTTCATTCAACGCTTTTGAAATAGGATAGAAGAAAAGAGCTACTACCCCAATACCGAAACATATACCGGGCACAATACTGGAGGCCATCCGGATACCAAACAAAGAAGCCGACGACTGAGCTATCGTCACGTCGTTGACGTAACCGAATACCGATAAGATACCACCGGCTATCGCCCCGCCAATGCCCAAACCGGCTTTCAAAGCAAAGACCACTCCGGAAAAACACAACCCCGTGGCACGACGGTGGTTCACATATTCCATGTGATCGGCCACATCGGCTATCATAGCCCAAAGCAATGGTACCGTAGGCGCATACGCCAGACTCTTTAAGATGCCCAAAGTAAAAATCAAGCCCACATCATCTTTAGAAGGAAGCATAAAAGCTGCCGTAAACAAAGCTGTGAGACCTAAACAAACCATAAACGTCGATTTCTTTCCATAACGATTCGCCAGGAATTCGGAAAGCGTAATCACTCCTATCAGTTGGACAAGCGCACCGGCCATATTGAACACGGAAAGGCCAATGGAATACGATTCGGCAGGGGAAATGACCCCGTCAGCTCCCCGGGTAGCCAACAAACTGAAAGAATCCAATATTTGCATCCCTGTCCCCAATGCGGCACCTTCTTCCTTCACCAATCCAAGCCGGTCGAGAAAATCCCCCAACGCCTGCAGGTCTACATAATGTTGGAAATAATAACACATGGCAGACCCCCACATGGCCAAAGTGATGAACACAAACAACGTCAGAATAAACATGGAACGCCATGACACATCGGCAAACAATCCCTTAATGTCATTCTTGACATCCATTCTCTGAGACGCAGGAGGCACAATACGTTCTTTAGCCGAAAAACCGGCCACAACTAAAAAGATAAATCCCACTACCGCAAAAATCGTAATGGTAGAAAGCCATCCCTGCGCATCGTCTGCCCCCGAACCACGTCCGAATTTATGAACCAAAGGAAGCGTAAGCCCTTGCACCACAAACTGGGCCACGGTAGCAGCTACAAAACGAATAGAAGTAATGCTCGTACGTTCCTTCATATCTCCCGTCATCACACCACCCAACGAACTGTAAGGCGTATTATTAAAAGAATAGAGAGACATAAGCAACACGTATGAAATACCGGCATACACTGCGACCAACGCCTTGTTTTCAATCCCCGGATTGTAGAAAGCCAACACATAAAAGACCATGAACGGGAGAGCTGTCCAAATGACCCAAGGCCGGAACTTCCCCCACTTCGTTTGTGTCTTGTCCGACAAGATACCGGCAGCCGGGTCGACAAAAGCATCCACTATTCGTGCAATCAGAAGTACGGTACCAGCTATCGCCCCTTCAAGTCCGAACACGTCGGTGTAGAACTTCAACTGATAAATCATCATCATCTGAAAAACGAGATTGGCTGCGGCATCTCCCAACGAATAACCAATCTTCTCGCCTATCGGCACTTTACCTAAAATCTTATCCATAATGTTTCTTTATTATATTAATAATAGTTTTTCATTACATCACACTCTGCAAAGTAACAAATTTTACCCGAGATTCATTTTCGGTTATGTAATCTATACTTTTTAAAATGAAACATTATCGGAAAAAAACTGCAAAAAACAGTCTCTTTTTGCGTTTTTGAAAGAAACATTCAAGAAAATAGTGACGAACATATCCCGATACAAAGTCTACTTCGTCTTTGTCGAAGACTTAAAAATTACCGTCACTTTCGTATACTGTCCTTGGCACGAATCGATGGAAATCCGGCCACCGTATACCTTCAGAATCCGCATAGACAAGCTCAGTCCGATGCCCTGTCCATGGTACTCACGAACATTACCGGCACGATAAAATGAATTAAAAATATATCTGATGTCGTCT
>ERZ772865.2467-NODE-2467-length-16013-cov-10.139930_pt1 | contig 16013 bp, 16 predicted proteins | sample MGYA00512133_ERZ772865 | MGnify/ENA primary metagenome ERZ772865 (study PRJEB29015, sample SAMEA2737722) | human gut metagenome | biome: human gut; feature: human-associated habitat; material: faeces | place: China | collected 2012 ...
GAGAAAGACCAATGCCGAGGCTGGCGGCTGTGGTGGTCTTACCCACGCCGCCCTTTTGGTTTGCCAGTGCGATTGTTTTCAATGGGACACCTCCTCCAACAAAAAAGGAGCCTTACGGCCCCTGTTCTAACAAAGCTGTTGCTTCTTACGGCTATTCTTTTTTCGGGTGGTATTCTTTCTATTCTCAGTCTTGCTATATCTCAGTCTTATTAGCGTTCGATTATCGAATGTCCAGAAGTTCGGAAATCGAATGTCTTGAAATTCGATTATCGAATCTCTGGAAATTGCAGAATAATCCTGCGGCGAAAATGGCGCAGTTGGCTCATAACAGGGCAAATTATGTACCGGAAAAGTTTTTTACATAAATCAGCGTGGGCCGCCCAAGCCCCTGCCGTTTTCTCTCAATCAGGCCAATGCCCTTCGTGCTGTCCAGTTCGGAAAAAAGCCGCGCTGCTTTCTCGGAGCGGCAGCGCAGGGTGTCCATGACTTCCTCTGCGGTGAAGATGATAAAGACGCGGTTCTGCTCGTCGATCCAGCCGTTCCGATAGGACAGTTCCATACGGTCAAGCAGCAGTCCGTACAGCAGCTTGGCATCGGTAGAAAGTTCAGCAAAGCGGTCATCCGTCAGCAACAGTTTTGGAATGCGAAAGAAAGCGTATTGTTCACCAGAATGACCGTAGTAATAGGGAAAATTCAATGGCATAAGATTCACCACCTCCTCCTACATAAGCAAATGGAGCATACATGATGTATGCTCCATTTGCTTATGTAGGCAACAGAATATGTGTTTTATAAAATATATCCAAATGACGATTATAGCTGTCGAACCGCATATTACCAGACAGGGTTTCTTCACTATCTTTTGAATCAATATTTAGGGAAGATATGGGGCGGGGAAAAGCTCCTTGTGCCTTTGAACCACATGTTAAAGAAATACTATGCGCAAAGTTCCGATCAGGATGACCTGATCTCCATTGGGACCATTGGGCTTATCAAGGGGATCTCCAGCTTTGATCCCTCCAAAGGCGCCCGGCTAGCTACTTACGCAGCAAGATGTATTGAAAATGAGATTTTAATGTATTTCCGGTCTCAAAAAAAATTGCAGGGAGAGGTATCCCTGTCGGAGACCATCGAATCAGATCGGGAGGGCAATGCCCTACAGCTAATGGACGTCATCGGTGTAGATGACACCATGCTGGAGGACCTCTATGACCGGGACAGCGCCCTCCGCCTGCGGCGGTTGGTGAAGGAGTGCCTGACCCAGCGGGAATCAGAGGTCATCCGTCTGCGGTACGGTCTTGGCGGCACCGTCCCCCTGACCCAACGGGAGATCGCCTCCACATTCGGCATTTCCCGGAGCTATGTATCCCGCTGGAACTAATGTAAGCGATGCCCGGAAAGCCTTGAAAATCAAGGGCTTCCGGGCATCGGTCATGTTAGGGGTAGCGCCGCCATTATTGTAAGTGGCGAGAAAATTAAGGTAAGCGACCATTCATCAATTATTTAGAAGCAATGATCTAACATCATCTATTGTGATATAAGGAGTTGAAACTCCTCGTAAAGGTATTTGTAGCCTACCGTTTTCGCTATGATTTCTAAGTGCTTCTATAGTTGCATCAGAAGGTTCTTTTACGACAATTAGGCAATCAGAAATCAACTTCTGCATACCCGTATATACGCTCCAGTATCCTGCACAGCGACCAATTCGATTAATAACTATATCTCCATGATTGAGGTATTTTCTTTGAGATGCTTTGGTTCCAGTACAGTACCGAAGCCCTGGCATCCAGCTGTTGTTTACAAAGGTGCTGGAACAATGGAGAATAACATCCCCTGTTTTTGAGAAATACTTGCTGGAAATGTTTCCACGGTATATTTGCAAGTGTTGATCTTCTGCTAAAGTGTATGAGTTGTTATCCCATGTACCATCAAGGATTCTTCTCAGTGTAATAGAAAAGGATAGTTTGATGCTCCATTTTGAGTCGTAGTGAGCTTGATACACGCTTGTTGCGGTATTATATACATAGGTAGCACACGGCTCTACTTTTTGAAGGATAATTGCCACTGTATTTAATGTTGCCTTTTCAAAAGTATTTGAAGGGAGCTTTACGATTGCATGTATATTGTAATTGTGCGCTAGCCATTTTCGGCATTCAATATAGCGAGAACCATTCATATACGTTGATGGAAGAATAATTATCAGAAAACTGTCTGTGTGCATCAATTTTAAATTCGCCCATAGCAGTTCTGCTTCATATCGTTTGCTTGTGGTAAAAACATTCCCTGCTTTCCTATATTTTTTCTTCTTTTTTGAGAGCGGGCCAAAAGGGGGATTTGATAAGACAAGATCATACGTCTGTTTTGCCTTTTCTTGACGGTTAGCAAAAGATCTACCATCATCACACACAAATGTTGCTCCTTCAATGCAATGAGCGTGTGCAGCAGGATCAATATCAACACCTGTAATTTTGACTTCAGGATAATGCCTCTTCGCGGCAGCAAGTAGATTCCATGATCCGCAACAGATATCGATAGCACTACTGATAGAAGCCTTTTGAGGAATCAATTCTAGTAACAGGGCGGCTAGTTCAATAGGTGTGTAATAATTATATTTGCTCATAAACCACCACTAAATAAGGTATTGTGAAACATTATAGATTGTTGCGGAACGTACACCACGAGAACATACTGGGCTTTCTTGTGCATAATCATAAATAATTCGCACATTTTGGCATCTAGACGCAAAAATGGCACATGCAGCAGAATGAGGTCTAGTTCCTAACGGAATAAGCACAAAATTCCGTGAGGGATGGTCGGTTAAAATTCCATCTAAAGTCTGCAATGCATCAAAAACACTATTGGCTTTGCATTTCCGTATTTTTTGTTCAGATGCAGTATGCTTGAGAACCAACATGCAATTTCTCAAGGATTCAAATTGCCAGTATGGATTATCGGAGGGAAATCCAATAATTGGGCATACTTCGTCATAATCCATTCCCTCAAGTATATTGTTTAGTCGATCACCATCGAAGCCAAGGAAAGGAACGATTACCTCGTTTGACTTGTTTCGAGCAGCCATTCCGGGGATCATCGCTGCAGGGAAAGTCTTGGAATAGAATTCATATTTTCCATATGGTGTTCGATTAAGATACTCAAGCGGTTTAACGTATGAGAGAAACAAACGAGCGACTCTGATTTTAGTCAATAAGATGTTAATAATGAACATGATAACAGAATGCTGCAGGCTGGTTATATCGACCAAAACGTTTTTAAAAGAAATAGCAGGCATGCTCTCTAATACACGAGGGACGTTCGAAAATTGAACCCTTTTTGTGGTCGTTATTCCACCGGCCGTATAAAAAACAGAGTAAATTTTTGTCGCTAAATCATAGTCTATAGACATGATGGGTGTAGCTGTTTCTTTGAAACAGTCGTAAATGTAATGTGCGCGATCCTCAGAACATTTGGAACCTCTAATAATTAAGGTAAGGTTTTGGTGCAAAAAGTCTGCCACATCCTCGAATTTATATTCTTCTCTACTTTTCATCAGCCGATCACCTTAAAACAGTGTTGTTTGTTGCGAAAGATTCTTGCTTTCCGGAATTGTATTTTTCCTGACCCAATATCTATCAAGATATGCTTTTGTAACTTGCTCTGCTTTGGATTTGTCTCCGGAAAGTAGATCAGATATTTGAGAATTTGTAAAAACAATTTTCCTTTTTTTGAAATAGGAAATTTCAAAATATGGTGTGTATATTTTGTTGAGGTGATAGTCTAAAACATGGGTGTTTAATGCTTCTTTTCCCTTTGTTTGCGGTAGCTCCTGAAGCGCGGAGCAAGTAATTGCGCAATCCAACACATCGCGATGGTCTAACGAGTCTAAAGCATCCATTGTAAAATGATTTGGCTCGGGTTCACCTAATGTTAAGCGTTCATTTCTATGAAGTTCTTTAAAGATCTGTCCAAGGCACTGAATAAAAATTCTGAGATTAGAGCCATATAATGGGAAAGAGCTGGTTTCTTCGACTTTGTAGCGGCTAACAAATCGGGCTGCTTTTGTTTGTATTTCGGGGGATAAAGGACTTGGTTGTTCCCACCCAAAACCGTTCATTATTGCAAAATTAAAAGCTTGTTCACATAATTCCAAAAAATATCTCACAATTCCAGAGGATAGCATTACATATGTATCAAAGCCGTAATACCATTTTTCCAAACCGGATTCTTTGGCAAGCAGAAAAACTATACCTGTTTTTGTAGTATGTAACCATTCATCGTATTTTTTCTTTTTGGGAGTCTTACGGTTGTATTTCCAATCTAAAAAACAGGAAGTGAGCTCGCTCAAAGTAGGGCGATAATTAGAAGAACGGAGCAACAAGGCTTGGTGCATACGGGCGTTGAGTAAAGGGGCTTCATTACATAGGGTATCATAATAATACTGAAATTCTTCTTCGTCTTTGCTTAGAGTCCAAATTATGCGTTCCAACGATTCTTTAAACTTGAGTGTCCGATTCTCAAATCGAGCTAATTCGCAATCAATACTATAATTACCCAAATAGAATTCAATGTCGGTAGAGCACTCTGGTCTTTGTTCTAATTGATCAAAAAACATTGTAAAGCGCTTCTCGCAAATTGATTTTAAAGTGTTTTTATATTCTGCGGTCTCAAGCAGATTTTCAAATTTAAAATATTTGTAGTCATGCGTCGGCTGTATTATCTCATTGACGCTATTTGTTTCATATGTTTTAAAGCCATTGATCTTCATACATATGTTGTATATTAAATAGCTGTTGCTTTGTTTGATTAGGGTATTTACTTGTTTTTGTTGCCATTCACATAGTGATTCGAATTCATCAATAAACACGCGGAAGGTAACATCAGAAAAATGTGCTAATTTTAAGATTTCCTCTACTACCGATTTAAATATTGACCCCGCAGAAGTAATGCGAAAAATCAATGAATCCGTGATTTGCTCACCATAGTTGATACAGTCTTCGATTGCATTCAGAATATTGTCGCAGTCGTCAATTAAGTCTTCAAAGCATAATAGATTATTGGCGGGAGTAGTTCTCACGGAACGATTGTAAGCTTTTTGGATTTTTTGATACTCCACGTCTCCAATGATATTTTTGCGAGTAGATATTGCGGCAAAATACGAAAATAGTTCTTTACACAGCTCTACGGATAAATAAGTATTAAAAATTCCCGTACTCTCTTGCAAAGCTCTGCTGTTTGTATCCATAGCACTTAGGAATGCTCCATCGACTTTGTAATACAAGCCTACAGATTTTTTATTTAAAAAGCTATCAATTGTTTTAGCGGGATCGTTTTCTGCTGCGGCTAGTTGATTTCTCCAACAATTGCATAAAAATACTGTGGATTTTCCAGTTCCACGTCCACCTTCAATAACCAATGCTTTAGATGTCTCTAAATCCAACTCTTTAAGTGGAACATAGTATTTCCAAAGGTCTCGCATATACTCTGCGCGATTAACGGCAAAGGGATTCAATTCACTCATAAGAATCCTTCCTTTCAATTAGCATGTTCCAACCATTTATATTCTTGTATAACATAGGTAGTGACCAGTCTGGAATTGTGTCGTGAACAGCTACAGCAAAATCCAAATCATGGAAGCCCATAAGCCTGATCCCATATTTAGATAATTCGGTTTCGAGGAGAGTTCGAACAGTTTGCTGCTCTTCGGCATCTTCCCAGCAAAGGTGGTTCGATGTAAATATGCGATGGGATTCATCCAACACTTCTGCAAAAGAAATGTTTATGTCGCTAAAACGAGATTCGAGTTCTGTTAAAGTCTTTTCGTAACCAATCAATGCCAAGTAATTTGCTTGTATTTGGTGTGAACAGCACCAGTCTCTAAGGAGGGTTCCATCCTTGATTTCTGCAGTTTCCCAAAAGTCTGCAAACTGTTCACCGCTTCCAACAAAGTCATCGACTATGACTATTCTGTCATATGGTGCACTCATTGAATCGATGACCTCGGACACATGGCAAGATTGCACACGGGGCTTGTAATAATTATGGATGCATCGCATGATATATAATCCGCTAGCACCTGGGTCCCCCCATGGTGTTAGAGGGATAAAAAGAGTTCGCTTAATTGCTTCGTTGATCTCGTACTCGTTTTCGCTCGGTAGCGACGAAAAATCTTTGCTAAGTTGTAGTGGAAGTACTACTTGCTGACTATAGACATCGTTTATTGCATCAACGAGTAGCTTTTTGATATCTTTGTCTGAGTAGTACAGAAACCGATTTAATAGTCTACATGCGATATATTGGCCATCTGGAATATCATTGAAGTTTGATAACCATTTAGCATATTCGACAGGGGTAATATTTGACCATTGGTGGGTATGCAGCAAAAAATCAAAAAATACCTTGCTGTTATCAACATATTCGTTTTTGTCTATCTTTTCTGCCATAATGAAACCAAGCCTTTCCGGTCTGTTTTTCTAATGGATTGTGGCAAGTGAGTGGGTAGGTGGTTTATAAAAATTATTAGAGAGTTTCTATGCTTGACTTATATGCCCAATGTCCATTTATGCGACACTTAACAAGGGTGTTTCGTGTCACTAAGTCAGCAAGAATCCGGTTTGCCGTAGCGGAAGACACATCAAACAGTGCTCGGACATCTGCATTCATGATATACGGATGCGTTTCTAAGAACTTCTCAATCTGTTTCCGCCGCATTGTTGCCTTATCCATCGCTCCATCGCTCATTTCATCACTCGTGTTAATCGCGTCAATGAGCGATGTTTTGATGGCTGAAAGCATGAACTCGATAAATACCGTGGACTCTCCGGCATCATTAGAGGCATTGATGGCCGCGTAATACTCCTGCTGGCGGTCATGGATGATGGATTCTACCGGTAGCCAGGCAAAGGTGGGATTCCACTGTGAGAGCAGCAACGTATGCCACAGGCGGCCAACGCGGCCGTTTCCATCTGTAAAGGGGTGGATCAGTTCAAGTTCATAATGAAATACACAACTGCGGATCAACATATGCACATCGCTATTTTTCGTCCAGTCCAGCAGCTCCATGACTAAATCGGGAACATACTGCGGTAGCGTACCAAAATGAAGGACATGCCCTTCCTGGTCAACGACGCCGACAGGTTTGGAGCGGAACACCCCGGACTCATCCACCAGCCCCCTGGTCATGATGCTATGGGCGGTCAGCAGGTCATCCACAGAAAAGGGATTAAGCTCGTCCAATCGCTCATAGATTTCGTAAGCATTCTTGACCTCGGCAATATCCTTAGGAGGAGCCAAAACCTGCTTGCCGTTGAGGACAGCCGTGACCTGCTCCAAAGTCAGCGTGTTCTGCTCGATGGCCAGCGAGCCATGAATTGTCCGGATGCGATTGGTGCGCCGCAAAGTAGAGTTGGCTGAAAGCTGATTCGTAGAGGTCAACCGTCCAACTAGCTCAGCAATCTCTGTAACATGGTCAATCATCGCATTTGTGATTTCAAAAGGAGGTTTTTTGTTCCGCATCCTGACACCTCATGTAAAAACTTGTTTATATTATTATATCAAACATCACTCATTTCATCAATCATAATTTGCCGCGATTTGAGTGATGTTACTCTTATTTCTTACATCAAAAACGAAGGAGGAACCACAATGGCATCAATTGTTTAGCGGGGCAACAGTTACAGCGTAGTCTACTACAAAAAAGAAAACGGCATCCGCAAACAGAAGTGGGAGAGTTTTCGCACGGAAAAAGATGCGCTGCACCGGAAATATATGGTCGAGCAGTACCAGGAGATGTTTTACGCATATTCCCGACTGACACGTGCAGCAGAACAGCACTCGTTCTAAAATCGCCTAAAACAGAATCAAGCAATCGCATCGTCTATTTTCCACCATCGTTAAAGCGCTCCCTGTTTGAATGGCAAAATGAGTAGAAAAAATCAGCCATCGGTGAATTGCCAAGGTTGATTTTCACTTATGAAGATAACCGGCCACTGCAAGGCGGTGTTCTTACGAATCATTTTCAAAAACTTCTGGCGAAGTGCAATCTCCCGAAAGTGACCTTCCACAGTTTACGCCACAGCAGTATCACCTATAAGCTGGTTCTGACAGGCGAGGACATTAAAGCAGTCCAGGGTGATTCAGGCCACTCTCAAGTAGATATGATAACGGAGATCTATGGTCACACACTGGATGCAAATCGCCGTAAGACTACGGAACGGTTTGAGGGAGAATTCTATTAAAATTATGGTATCATTTCGTGTAATCGAACCTAAGAGCATCCGCTTAGGAGATATGTTTGTCGAATTGCCTGCGATGTCCTCACATATATCACTGTGCATTTCGCCCTCGTTTCGGCTATCATCCCCATTTCCTATTGTGCAATATAATCAACTTGCAGAGCATTTTATAACCAGATTGGTCATTAGCAGAAAATTAGCAGGTCATTAGCAAAAAATTAGACCGAATTTCCCTATGCGTGTTCAAAACCACAGCCTAATATAATGGCGAAAACGGGCACCGCTTTATGTATGCAAAAGTGTATGCCTTTAGCAATGACCTACTAAGTTTTGTCAAGAAGGAGGCCACCCATGGCAGACTATCAACTTGAACTCAGGCAAATCGTAGATTATCCACGATGCCGAATCTATCGAGAATTTATACAAACTCTGATTGCAAACCGGAGCATTCGCACAGGCGGATGCTCCGGTCTTTTTTATTATGTCGTTCTTTGCTCCTATGCCAACTTCAGAACCTCTTATCGGCGCATAGACGGGATCTCATACACGGTGTATCCGGGCGAATGGATCTGCTCCATCGCCGACATTACGGAATGGTTTCGCGTGCGTTTCCATTATCAGGCATTTGCGATCCTAAAATCCTTGCAGGATCGGCAGCTCATTACATTTACCCGCCTTGGCCGCGGGCATATTGTAAAGTTCTCCATTATAGACTGGCGGCGCAACAACACCGCGCTCGATTATAACTGCCCCTGCCAAAAAGATTCTGGCTTTTTCTTCATCCCTGTTTCAACAGCCACAGAATTGATTTCCGCAGGTCGTGCATCTGAGATGGATGTCCTTCTGGATCTCTGGATCTCCGCAATTTACAAGGATCAGCAGGTGCGCGGCTCTGAAATCGGACCAGTTGCGTACTTCAGGAACGGCACAAGAAATCCACTTGTCAATTATACCGAATTGTCCGCGCGTTGGGGGATCTCCCGTTCCAGTGTGGGCCGGATCCTCAAAAAGCTGTCCGAACTCGATCACCTCTCGCTGCTGACCTTCCCTGGTCGCAGCGGAACAGTGATCTATCTGAAAAATTATCTTTCCACCATGTTCCAAATTTCAGATGTCATGATAGACAAGGAGGAGGTCGCTATGTGTCTGAATCTTCACGTATCCGTACCAGATACCACTCCGCCAGAGGCCAGTACAATTTCCGATGAGCAAATCAGCGTTTCAACGGGACTCTCCAGCGTTTCAAAACCGCACATACTCTTCTTCATCCGAAAAGTGCTGCAAGCCCTTGAGACACAGGGGATTCCCTGCCTTTCATGCTCCAAATCCAAATATATGTTATATCCATTATCCGACGACTGCACGGTAGGAATAGAAGAAGGCACTGTCTTTGCAGGCCTAACGATCTGCTGCGGTACCGGCAACCCATTGTATCGGTTTGAACTGTCGATTACCCCAAGCGCCGAAGTAGAAGGAGTGTGCGATCATGGCAAAAACGAAGTTTGAAAAGCGGCCGGAGGAGGATACCCGCTATCACGACACCTGGAAACTGCTCAAAAAATATCGGGACGTGATATGGAGCCTGGAGGTTTCGGTCCAGCAAGTGAAGAATCAATTTCGCATTGATTACGATTGCAGCATTGAAGACTTTTTGGAGTCCATCTATATGGCGGGGGCAGATCTCGGCGGCACGGGCATCGAAAATCATGCCAGGTGCATTGAGCGAAGTTACAAAATGCTGACCCTGCTTGAAAATTCCGTCAATCTTCTCCGCACACGTCACCAGAGTGGCGAGGTGTATTACTGGATCTTGTATTACTCATTTTTATCTCCGCAAAAGTTGAAAAATGTTGAGGAAATTATCGAATCACTCCGGCCTCACATTCGGGACATCAGTTCCAGCACCTATTACCGTCTACGAAAGTCTGCTGTGGAGTCATTGAGTTCTGTTCTTTGGGGTTTCTCAGCAAAAGACACCTTGAACTCCTTGGATGCTTTTTTCCCTTCTATTATCTGATATCCATCAGATAGTCATTTTCAGTCTTCTACCATAGTTTATATCCAAGCCATCGCTATTGAATTGAAATTGAATCGTTTCTTGACTTGCCGATGGTGCAATGTTATACTATTTTTGAAAAAGGGGGCGGGATATCTTGGAGCAATATTCACTTGCGCAAGAATTTGTCAATCTTATGGCCAAAGCATTGCAAATATTAGTCTCAGTTTCAAGAGAAGATCTATATACACTCAATGCAATGAAAGACTATTCAGCCATAGGGAACGACGTAAAGCAGAAAATTGATACACCAACAATCGAGAGCGCGCAACAGTTGCTTGAAAGGATTCGTTCCATTCTATCCATAGCACAAAGTTGTACTAATCCAGATCGTCTTCTTTATGCAAAAGCACTATGTCAATACTTAGACCAACTAATATCTTATTCTGATGATATGTGTAATTCTACCGGTATATGGGCAAATAATAGAATTTTTTTACATTGTCTCGTTCCTGTTCAGAGTGACCGAACGCCCGTGATGCTTAAATCATTGAATAGTAATTACTTGGAAACCGGCGTATGTATTTCCCCAAAGTTCCCTGTCAGCAATGCTATTAATACAACCAGTACTCCTGCTACGCCTCGGTCATTAGTCTCTCAAAATGCGCTGTACGGCATCAATGGAAGTCTTCTAAATGTCAGCTATCGTCCATATGAAAAAGATAGTCCTGAAGTGCAACACATCATATTGTCAGAACGAATTTGCCATAAAGATGAACTACTGCCTCAAGAAACTCGAATCGTCTTCTCACCGTTAACTGATCGATCAAATTTACTAGTTACGGAAAACTGCGATTTAACTAGATTGGGACAGCAATATTGCGGATTTGAAATAACGAAATTAGCCGATCCTCAATACATTGAGGATCGATTCTCTAAAACATGGTTAGAATCTTGCAAAATCAGTCCAGACATTTTCTTCGCACCGGAAATGTTAGCCACCGATAATATGATTCGTATTGAACACGGAGGAAGTACATTTTTAAAACCCTTGTTAATGTTAGCTGCTATAAATGGCTTGAATGCGCCTCGATTAACAATTATGCCGACTCATTGGAAAAACCGTGAGAATCGGCTCTTGATATTTGATGAAACCGGACGACATTTAGGCACCCAGTTTAAGTGTACACCATATGTTGACAAAAAAGCGCACCGAATGGAGGCCCTCTCTCAAGTCAATGATTCAAATATTTTAATGATTCACATGAAAAACCAACAGCGCATAGCGATAGCAATCTGTGCAGAATTTATCGCAAATCCGGAACGCATAAATCATTTCCTCTGTGAACAGTTAGGCGCAACTCTTATCCTCGTTCCTTCTTACTCCAATGGTGAGCGGGATTTCATCGATTCTCTTTCAACATTGAAGCCCTACGGCACATCGGTTATCTGGGGAAACTGTTGTGGCGCTGTCTGTGATGACAGCCCTCAAATGCATACACAAAGAACAATCGGCGGTTGCAGTTATGCTGGGATTGATTGCCCTAATCGATTTGGTACAATAGCCAATTGTAACTTTCACTGTGGTGCATCTAGTGTTTGCCTTTTTGTGGTTAACATTCCAACTGCAGTTTCTCAGGGTAAAATCAGTCCAGGCAGCATACCAAAGATAGAGCATATCAATAATTAAAATCAACATAATACAACACACACTTAGGTGTAAAATAGATAATGCCAATCAAAAATTGTTAATTACAGCAATAGTTAAAATGCTTGTGCAAAGGACAGGAAACGATTATGATAAACGAAAAACAGCTTATATTAAAGCAAAATCCAGAAAATACACTCTCTCAGACTCTCAAAAATAGTTTTACTACATGGATTTCTCCAGAATGCAATTTTGAAGAACTCCGCAATAAAGCCCAGTATAAAGATATGGTTCAGCTGTCAAAAGACAATATCAGTCTGCTGACTTCCCTTTGTAGCCACCGCGAAACACCAAAGCTCAGAAAAAGTATTTCTTTCGGAATGGTCGTACTTTCTTATTTTGAGCGAAGTTTACAAAAAGAAGATGAAGACGTTGCTCTATTTTATGTCGGCAAACTCATGGGTTGCGTAGAAACATTAGATCGACTTCAGTTCGCTGGGGATCAAAATCAAATGGCGGTTGAACGCGCAAAGCTGTTCGGAACTAAGCACTTAGATGAGGTAATACTTTCTCTATGGACTCACGGTTCTATGTCACAAACAGCGTTAAGAAAATCCTTGAATCTTCGTCCATCCACGTTATCAGAAGTTCTCAAAAAAGTTCGAAAAACTCAGCTCGTACAAGTTGTTCCATATGGAAAATCAAAGCTTTACTCATTATCCGATACCGGCATTCAATATGGGAGAATGTTATTAAGTAAAGGAGACTCGTCTTCTTTGCTAAAATCTGTACCTAACTATTATATAAATATTATTATGTATTCAAATACGCCTATTAATAACGATCAAGACCCCCATCTTGTTTATCCACAGGTATTAGCGAGCATAATGTTCGACGAGTCTTCTCTGCCAAATCGCAGTCCCTCCTTACCATTTTCCCTTTCTAATTCTTACGAGCCATTGCCCTCGGAACCAAACGACATGCAACACAACCATCATCCCATCAATCTTTCTATGGAGGTAAGTGCCAAATGAAACCACTTAACAGTAATAATTGCAATCCTCAAAAACGCCTCTCCGACATGATGGCAAAAAAATCAGAAAACTCAATAGATATATATTACACAATCTATCAAGAATTCTTTTTACATGCTGAAAACCCATCAGACTTACTCAAGCAAGTTATTGAATTCCCAGGAAATGTCGGAGACGATAGTCTTGCTCCACAAAAAATATCACAGCAAACCGTAAGCGAAACTATCAAACAGTACCAATCATTTTTAACAAGTTCCGTTGACCTTCTCATAAAGCAAAATCTCCCCCTTGATTCATTTTACGAAAATCTGTGGAAAGTAGTTTTTTGTTCACCAACCTCCCCTAAAGATGTCGAATCATGCGCTATTATCCTAAAGTCTTTAAAAAGCAATCCCGCGCTGCCATATTTTCAAGCTATAGATTTGCTTGAAATGGATAACAAGGAGTTTACAAGTCGATTAGAAAAGCTCCGTCCTCATATCACAGAGGCCATACATATGTTTAATCGACATTTCCCTCAAAAAACGCAGGAGAGTTCTCAAATATGCCGTTTAGCGCAGTCCCTCTCTTTTGAGGATGCTTGTGTTTATTGGGCCGCAATAATCAATATTATCCGCAAAAGCGCTTTTACTTCTGGATATACGCAATCTTCTGAAGACAGTAACCCTATTAAACATATGTCGGAATAGGCACGCTATCATTGCATATGTTAAGATACGCACGGTAGCGTTTATATAGCAACAAACTACTGAAAAATTTAATCCAAGGCCAATCACAAACAAGGGCAAAGAATTTCTCTCATCACCCCCTCTCTATCAACATAGCGGTTCACGATTTCTGCTTTGAGCAAGTACCAGCGTCTTCAGCAAACGCTTCATAGCTGATTATTGGTAGAAAATTGGCAGTGTTTTGCTATTGAATGCAAAATCCCTATATGTTAGACTAAGTACACTCAAAACTATAAACAAATAGAAAGCGACCGCAAATGGCATCACCTATGGTAGTGCCATTTGCGGTCAACTTGACGCAGCATCCGGATAACGCTGGATGCTGCGTCTTGCTTTCAGCGCGCAACGAGGAGGTAATTGCATTTGAATCACAAGCGTCTGTTTCCCCGCAACGAAAGAAATTCGCACACCAACATCGGTCGAGGGCTGTATACAGCATTTTTGACCACCACCCTGACAGCTTCACTCTGTTTGTCGGCATCTGCCGCAACCGTGTGGGAAAAAGCCAACGAGATCATGAAGGATGTCTACAAACAGATCCTCGGCATTTCCACGATTGCAGCCATCGTTACGGCCGCAGTCGCATTGCTGATGATGAATTTTTCCCGCAGCGGCCGCACCGTGGATGAAAGCCGGGCTTGGCTCAAGCGAATCATCATCACATGGGCTGTTTTGAACGGTCTCGGCTTCATTATGAGCTATGTTACGCCCTTCTTCAGCGGTGGGCAGTGGACCGCCCCGTAAAAGCTATGGGAATTTTAGACGGTATTGTAGAGTGGATCGCAGAGCAGATCATGTATGGTCTGGATATGATCAACACCTCTGTTTTGGGGGCATTGGGCTGTGACATGAACACATTCCTGCGATATTTTCCCGCAGCGGAAACCATGTATAGCCTTCTGGTGGCACTTGCCATTGGGTTGATTTTGTTAAGCTGGGTCTGGAATCTGTTCAAGAACTACGGACTGGGCTTGGGAATTGAAGCGGAAGATCCGGTCAGGCTAACCGCCAAAGCGATCCTGTTCATTGTACTTGCGTACTACGCGGATGAAATCGTAAACATTGCGCTGACGATAGGCGGAACCCCCTATGCGTGGATCTTGTCCTCAGAGCTTCCTTCTCTGGACTTTGCCAGCTTCAACTCTGTTCTGTTGACCATCATCGGCGTCTGTGCCAACGGCGGCGTTGCGCTGATCGTTCTGATTTTGACGCTGATTCTCGCGTGGAACTACATTAAGCTGCTGTTTGAAGCGGCAGAGCGGTATGTGCTGCTGGGCGTTCTGGTTTATACCGCACCGGTAGCCTTCGCCATGGGCGCCTCGCAATCCACCGGAAATATTTTCAAAAGCTGGTGCCGGATGTTTGGCGGTCAGATATTTCTGCTGTTGATGAACGCATGGTGTCTGCGGTTGTTTCTTACGATGGTTGGCACATTTATTTCAAATCCACTTTCCTTATAGGAGGTCATTATCACGAAGAAATATCATAAAATCATTCCTCTGCTGGGCACCGTTCTTTTGCTTGCGCTCACCTTGGCGGTACCTGCGTTTGCTCTGGAAGAAAGCGATGTTGAAGCAGCGGTCAGCAGCTCCAGCCGCGAGGCCGTGGCCGGAAATGTGCTGGTCTGGTTTCTCTGCGCAGTCGGCTTTCTCAAGGTTTCGCAGAAAATTGACAGCTTCATGGCAAGTATCGGCGTCAATGTGGGGCACACCGGCGGCTCGATGCTGGGTGAGGCGATGGTGGCATTCAAGGGTGTCTCCCTCGCCGCCGGGACAGTTGGGAAAGCGGTCGGCGGCTTTACTGACAAAGCTCGCGCCGGTGGCAAAACCACATCCGGATCTTCCGGCTTTCTGCAAGGTGGTCTGGCCGGCGTTGTCAGCCGGAAAATCACCAATGACGCCGTAAGAACCGCAACGCAAACAACGCAGAAAGCATCCTCGTCCACCGCGTCCGCTGCGTATCAGGCCACGAAGCGTACTGTAAATGCCGAGCGGCAGGCGGCAAGTGTTGTTCATCAATCTAAACAAACCAATGCCGCAAGAACCGCTCAAAGCACAGCACACCAGCAAACGGTTTCTTCCCTGCATCGGGAGTCACAGCATTCTGTCGGGCTTGGTGGGCGTCTTTTTGCCAATTCCTTGCTGGAGGGTGGGCGTTTTGCCAACGATGTGATCGGTATGGTCGCAGCCGGAGACCTGCACTCTACCGGCTCCATCACCGGAGAGTTTGCGTCACAGGCGCTGTCCTCCTATATGGGCATTACCGCTCAGGGGGATGCCGCCCCGCAAATATCCTATTCCGATATTGAGATCGGCGGCGGGCGTATCACCGGCACAGAGTATTCTCCGGAGCATCCGGAGGGCATTTCCTTTGGAATGT
>ERZ772865.2476-NODE-2476-length-15954-cov-3.897855_pt1 | contig 15954 bp, 27 predicted proteins | sample MGYA00512133_ERZ772865 | MGnify/ENA primary metagenome ERZ772865 (study PRJEB29015, sample SAMEA2737722) | human gut metagenome | biome: human gut; feature: human-associated habitat; material: faeces | place: China | collected 2012 ...
GTAGTAGCAATGTTTATGTTTGTTTGTGGTGGTTCATTCCTTGTAAAGGCTCAGAACTCTGAAAAAGCTGCGACAGCCCAGTCAGAAGTTAATGCCGCACTTATCGTTAATGATACAGTAGTCAAAGACACTGTAACTAAAAAAGACGAACCTGTGAAAACAGAACTGAGTGCACCAACCGCTTTTGTCAATGATACAGTAGTCATATATTGACGCCGCCTTTTCCATGTACTCTGCAAAACGGTTGTCTTGCCTGTCTTCGCTGGTTCGCAGTTCGTTGTCTGCTTCTAGCAGCGTCATATTTGCGTTGATCAGATCCACGCCTGCTGCCACGTCAGCGAAAATCCCCGGTCTTTCTCTGTCAAGTATCTTTGCTGCTCCGCATTTTTCATCTTTTCTGTAGCAGTCAAAGAACTGGCTTGCGTTTCCCTGTGGATCATTGTCTATCAGCAATACATTTTTCTGGTACTTCGTCCCCAGCAGCGTTGCCATGTTCGCTGCCGTCGTTGTCTTCGCTACTCCACCTTTTAAGTTGATCACCGCTATTGTTTTCATGGTCTTTCCTTCTTTCCTTCGCCTTTTTGTTTTGATATGCTGCTTTTCTGTTCATTCCGTTCATGTCAGCCCATTCACATGTCTTCGCCTGCTTCTTGTCGCCGTATTTCTTCCCGCAGACTTCGCACATGTACGGAAAACGCCGTCTTTTTGAATTCCAGTCAATTATTGCTTTCGGCATCCTGCCACCTTCAATCGTATTCCGCAAAGGCTACATTTTGCAGTACGCATGCACAGCAGTCTTCGTGTGTCTCCGCTTTTGGACTGTCTATGCAGCACTCTGGTACAAAATCACTACCAAATACGCAGGATCCTTTCGCTGCTGCCATGCACAGCGCTGATCTTATGTTTTCCGTGTCCTCGCTGCTGCAATATATTTCAATGCGCTTCTGTGGCTTGCAGTTTTCATTCATTGGATCTGTCAGAATTGTTCTGCTGCCCTGCAAGTACGCTTCCAGTTCTGCTGTTGCTTCTGTGCCGCCATAGCATACCGTCACTTTGTAGCCGTATTCCTTTAGGTTCTTGATCCATTCTTTCTGCGCTGCCGTCGGTTTATTGCTGCCGTACTTCATTTCGATATACAGCCCTGCATACCCGTTCATGGGTACTGGCAGACACAGATCCGGGACGCCTGCTTTCACTCCCATTGCCTTGAAGCGCGCCGCTTCTGCCGGGTTTCTCTTTCCACCGTTCGGCACATGATAAAGCATTTTCAATTCTGGGAACCTCTGCAAATTCCAGTTCGCCCAGTCAATAACGCCCATCTGTTCTGTGTCTTCTCCGCGTTTCAGTTTTCCGTACATTCTTTTTGCTCCTTCCTGCTTTTATGCTCCGTGCATCAAGCCCGTGTCGCACATTTTCTTTGCAATTTGCCGCGATAACGCCTGCTGTATACTCTCGCCGTCCACGAATACGGTTTTGATTGCTACTTCCGGCTGTTCCGGTGTTGCCAGCGCGGCTGCTCCCAGCGCTGCGTCTGCTGCTCCCATTTTTAGCGGAAGCGCTGATTCTGCGTACATTGTGAAAAGTTCCACGCTGTACCAGCATTTCTGCTGTTTGTCGTTCTTCAAGTAGACTTCTGATGCTTCAAAGCCCTTCTTGCATCTAGCATCTTCAACGTCATACTTCTTCCCGATTGTCAGATTGTCTTCTGGTCTTCCTGCTTTGTACTTTGCTTTCATTGTCCTTTTTCACCTTCTTTCATGCTTTCGATCAGTTGTTCAAGATCTTGTATGTTCCCATGCGTTCCGCATCCTTCGCACCTGTCCGCTGGTGCGTTTCTGTCCGGGCAGCTTTCGCAAGTTTCTTCTTCCTGTTTCAGCTGCTCCAGCAGTTCTTCAAAGTCTTTCTGCTGTGGTTCTGTCATTGCTCTTTTCACCTTCCTTCAATGGTTTTCTGTATTCTCTCAATTCTTCCAGAATCAGATCACGCGGTAATATGTCCCGGCAGAAGTACGCCGTTGCAAAGCTGCTGCCTTTCTTGTATTCTTCCATGCTCTCTGCGTTGTGGAACCCGATCCGCTTGTCGAATGTCAGAATCTGGATCCCGTTTTTGAAATACCTGTATCTACCAACGCCCTGCAAGCTATTAAGCGGCAGCAATACCGCGAACGGCTTTTCCAGTTCGTACAGCCTTTCGATCACTCTGTCTTTCTGCGTGTATGGCGGGTTGCTCACAATCACGTCGAAGTCTTCCGGCTGATATGTGAAGAAGTCCTGCCCGTCGTCTATGCTGCTACGCTCGACTTGCCACCCCCCCCGCTTGAATGTCTGGAAGTACGCTGACCATTCGCAATCGAACGGACACCAGATTTTTTTCGTTTTCGGTATGTATTTTGTGATCGGATCGACCGCATAGAACGGCGTGTACTGTTCGTTGCCCTCTTCCGTCCTTGCCGCTTTCAAATATCCTGTATTCAGTCCCATGTTTATTTCCTTCCTGCTGCCTTTTGCAGCTTTTCTGTGATTTCTACTTCCCCAGTCTCCAGATTCAGCAAATAACTTTCTGATTCATCCTGCTTCCTGTATCTTCCGTCGTAGATCAGCGTGTAGGTAAAATACATGAAGCCCGTTACTTCGTGCCATGCTTCCCGGATGCTGTCTTTGTCCAGATACCAACCCGAAGGAACCTTGACAATGTGGTTAAATGCGTTTCTGGAAGAAACTGTCTTTTTCTGTGGCTCTGGGATCACAAGGTTTTTGCTGCTGTTGTATCTTCTGCCCGTGAACCCTTCACATGTTTTCATGGTTTTTTCAGAGTATTTCACGAAGTATTCTGCAAGCCGCCTGTATTGCCCGTTGTCGTCCATGGGCTTTATTGTGATCCAGCCCTTGTCCCAGCACTTTTTCAATAGCTGTGTGTCTATGGCGTTCAGCGTCATGTGGATATGTACTGCCCCGCGTTCCCCTACTTCTGGAACCCAGACGATCTTTGCTTCCTTCCCAGCTTTCTTGTATATCCGGCGAATGTTCCGCAGCAGCTTGTCAACGTCTGTCCGCAGTTCTTCTTTTGTGGCTGGGCGGTTCTCCTTCGTGTACTCCCATGTGATGTACAGTGATGTGCCGTCGTAGTTCGCATTGAGGATCCATGTCAGCTTTTTCACTGCCTGTCTGCTGTTTACCTTCTTCTGTGCTTCACATGTCTTGTTTTCCTTCTGTCTTCTGCTCCCTTCCTTTGTGTCGGTTCTGACTGCATAATAAAACGTGTGCTGCTTTGTCTTTCCTGCTCTGCATATTTCATGTTTGTACGGCATTGCTGATCCCCCTGTTTTGTCGTTGGAATAATAAACTTATCAAGTGTGAAAAGCGGCTGTAATGCCGCTATTTTCTTGACTTTTTCGCCGTACAATGCTATACTTTTATTAACGTTTTATTTTTATATTGTTTGTACGGTTCGCCGCTCGGAATTGCAGTTCCGGGCGGCGTTCTTCTTTTCCAATCTTCATTTTGTGTCGGTTGTGGATCGTGTCTGCTGTGATATGCCGTCAGATTCCGGCTGTATGGTTTACTGTGTGAACTCGTCTGTGTTGGACGTCTCGCGAACTATCTTGATCTTATCCTTTGCCATCTGCATGATTCTTGCGCGCAGGCTCGTTTTGATAGTAATAATGATCTGCTTTGCTTTTTTGTCGCATACTTGGTCAATTCCTGCCAGAATGTATGCCAGCGTATCATCCGGCTGTGCATACTCTCCAGCGTCTTTTCCGAACAGTTCTTCTGCTCTCTGTTTTGCCACGGTTCTTCTGTTCGCCGTTTCTTGGTATGCCATAGCCTTTTCGCATGTGCATTGCATTGTTGCCGCTTCTTCCAGCTGCGGCGCTGTCATGTCTGCGCCACCTTCTATGATCGAACTCTGACCACAGAAGCGGCAGTTTCCCGTCTTGCTTTCTCCTTTTGCCATGTTTCTTGTCTCCTTCCTCAAAATAAAAGATTTAATGCTGCAATCACTCCGTATGCAGCGAATATTGATACAACCGCAATCGCAGCCGGGATCAACTTTTCTGCTTTTGCTTTCCGCAGCCGCCGGATCCACGCACGTTCCTTGACCGGGTTTGTGGCTTTGTCGTCTATGTACTCATGTGCAAAGATCTTTCGGCTGTCATTGCCCCACTTTTCCACATTCTCTGGCACGTTCTCGTTGATATAGTCAAATTCAAGCCCATGTTCCTTGCACCATTCGACCGCGGCTGTCAGATCTTCCCCGCAGCGGCATGTCCACAGAATCAAAATGCAGCCTTGCTTTTTCAGTGCCTTGCAAATTGCAATTTCATTCCACTTCGGTTCAATGATCGTCGGAAACTGTGTGACTGCCAGCGTGCCGTCGAAGTCTACTGCAATGATCTTGCGGTATTCTGCGGCGCTCATAAGACAGCCCCTTTGAAAATGCGGTGAAATACAGACTTTCTCTTTGCGTCCAGTTCTGCCAGTCTGTCGCTTCCTGCTTTGTTCAGCATGTCCACCAGTTGTGCCAGTTCGTCTTTTGTGATCAGCCCGGCGCGCAGGATCCCGTTTGCGAAGCCTGCTGCCAGTCCGGTTTTTGCAAATACGCTTTCCCGGTCTTCTGCGTGTCTTGCTTCCTGTGCCAGCTTTGCGAACTGCTGCATTGCTTCTTCCTGTTCTTTGATTCTTCCGCGCGCCGCATGAATGAAGATAGAATCCTTCTTCACGGACATTCCGCTGATAAAGCGCATAAATTCTTCCGTCTGGCGTCTGCTCATTTCATCCAGTACAATTCCTATCGTCGGTCTTTTTAACATGTTTTTTCGCTCCCTTCTGTTTTCTGTTCGTCTGTATCTTCTGCAAAGCCCAGCTGTGTGACTGATACTTCGTGCGTTGTGGCAAGGTATGGCGGCTTTCCGTCCGGCATTTTCTTTTTGTACTCTCTGGACTGCATGCGTCCGGTAATTTCCACATACGCCCCTACTTTCAGCTTTGCCGCAGCTTCCGCAACGTTTCGCCAACATACGCAAGGGATATAATCTGCGCCGTGGTGGCTGTTTACCGCCACAATAAAGCTTGTGACTGCTATTTTTCCGAAGCGTGCCGTTGCTATCCGTGGATCCTTGCAAATATGCCCGCACAGCTTGACTTCGTTCTGTGGATCAGCTGGTGGATCATTTACTGCGATCACCTTTGCATATATGCAGATTTTCACCCGTGGTTCGTGCGGCTCTGGGTTGTCCATGTTTTGTGTTCTTACTTCGCCGCCGATCAGCACTTCTTTTCCTTTTTTGATGTTCAAAAGTGCTTTTTTCGTCCCTGCTGCCTGCCCCGGAAACTGAACGAAAAATTTGTCTTTCGTTCCGCTTGGGCGTCTATACTCCAGTACCGCTTCATATACTTTCTGCGCCCATGTCGGCGCGTCCATAACTACGCGCGGCTTCGTCGTGATGATCCCGACAATTCCTGCTGCATTGTTTTTGCTCATTTCTTTGTTTCCCCTTTCTTCAAATATCGCCATTCTTTGAAAGAATGTCGTAGATCTCCGCTTTCAGTCTTACGATCTCCAGCTTTGATTCTTCCAGCTGCTCCGTGGCGGTTCTGACCTGTTCTTGCAGGCTTTCTTCTGTCTCCCGCCAGATCACAGTTTCTTTGCTGTATTCTTCTTCCTGCTCCAGCGTTGTTTCTCTCTGTTGTTGCAGATCATTTGCAAGGTTTCTGTTTTGCTGCTCCAGCTTTTCGATCCGCTGCCGCAGTTCGCGTGCGTTTTCTGTGTTTCCCGGTTCCTGCATGAATACGTTGTAAACGTCCAGCAGTTTGTCAACTCCCAGCACGTCTGCGATCATCTGTGCTGTGGTTGTCCTGCTACGCTCGAACATGACTTTGAAAGCTGGCGGCGTAAGTCTCCGCAAGTAGCTTTCAAGCGCATTCACTGAATGTCTGTCGGTTGTTCCTTGTGTTTTGTAGTTATCAACGACCATCTGCAAGCAGTCGTTCGTTGTTCCCCATCCTTCTTTTTCCCATACAGCCATTTGCTTTCCTTCCTTTCTGTGCTTAGATGTGGATTGTATAATAAAGCGTTGATTGCAGATCCGCGAAGTAATAGTCCGGCGTTTCATCCGGTTTCAGCGGTGATGCAAGCCCGCGTTTCTTCCAGTCCTTGTGCCGCAGTTCCGGCACTGCTCTGAATTTCTTTACTTCGCAGCTTCCGAAGGTATCTTGCAGCTGCTTTTCTGAATCCAGCTTGTATGCTCCGACATAGCCGACAAAAAGGTCTTTTCCGTCCTTTACGATCCGCAGCCTGTCGGACGGCTCAATCAGCTGCAATATATCGTCTACTGTTGTCATGCGATCCCTCTTTTTCCGTTTCGTTCAAAATTATTTTTCTGAATATACTTTCAAAAATCGGAACCGGAATGCTGTTTCCTGCCTGTTTATACAACGCCATTGTGTAGCGTCCAGTCTTTTTCTGCACTGCTGCCGCCCGGTCAAAATCTTCATCTGTGTAGCCCTGCAAACGCCAGCATTCGCGTTCCGTCAAATACCTGTAACGTCCTTCCCCGCAGTCGATCACTTGTGCTGGTGTTCTGTCCTGCCTTGTCGTGATTGTGAATGCGTGATCTTCAATGACCGTGGCGCGTCTTATGCCCTTATGCCCTATCACGCTATATACCGAAGGCTGCGTCACGTCGTATACATCCGGGGCGTCGTTCAGCAGAAATTCTTTTATATTACGCATTGGTGTCCTGATTAAGTCGTCAAAATCAAATTTTTCTTCACCCAGCATGGAAATTGTAAAAACCCTTTCACGCGCCTGTGGAAGTCCGAACTCTCTTGCGTCAAGTGTCTGGTAGTTGCTTGTATAACCCATTCGCTCCATTTCTAGCAAATACCTGTCAAAGTTCTTTTTCATTTGTTTTGACGTCACATTTTTGACATTCTCCCAGATCACAACTTTTGGTTTCCATGTACCCATTTGATCTATTATGTGGATTGTTTCCCACATGAGCGACGACCGTGTACCGCTCCCTTCGTCTGCGCCTTTCCCGTGGTTTATTCTTCCGTCTGCTGCTGTTGCTTTTCCTTGGTGTCCTGCTATCGACATATCTTGACATGGGCTTCCATGAATCAAAATATCCGGTTTCAAATTCCAACCGACGACGCTTTGTGTCTGATACGGCAGATCTTCGGCAAACATTGCATTGTAGCTTCGGACTGCGCTTTCGTCTATTTCTACATAGTCAATCGCTTTCACTGGTATTCCGATATTACGAAGCGCGCAACGTGGGGATCCTATGCCACCGAATAATTCAAGTATTTTTATCACTTCGGTTTCGCCCCCCCCGAATCCGTGTTTTTCTTTCATGCGTTTTCCCCTTTCGCAAGTTCTTTCAGCACTTCCGCATTCTGCTTTTCCAGAAGTGTTTCAGCCTTCACAAACGCTTTGAATGCTTTTATTGTCAGTTTGTATGATTTTTTCTTTTCTTTTTCCTTTAATCTCACAAGTATGTTTTTTTCTATTACACGCTTCGCCACATACTTTATACATTCAATTTCTTTTTCTTCTCGCAGTATCTCGTCGTCGCAAATCAAAGCAGTGTCGCAACTCATTATTGCGATCCCGTTTCTTGGATCAATTATGTATACGGTCTGGTCTGCGCTCACATATCCATAAAATTTTCTTGTTGCGATTTCCAGTTCGTACCCGCATTCCTTCCGTACACCTTTTACGCCTTTTTGTCTTTGTAGTGTGTAAAATATTTTCTTTTCCATTTTGCCCCCCTATATCTCGGATCTGATCTGCTCCAGTTCTTTTGCCACATCAGCACCGCTGTACTCTGCCAGCAGCTTTTCGCTGATCTGATACGTCCATTTTGTTGACATTTTCAGTGCCGTTCCTATCGGCAGGATCCCGCGCTGCATCCCGACTCTGACGAACTGATCCGAAACGTGAAGCAGTGCTGCTGCTTCTGTTACCTTGATTTTTCCTGCTGCCATGTGTCTTCGCTCCTTTCGTCGGTGTGTTTAATCTTCCCAGATCTCATTCGCTTCTTTTTCGCAATTCCTGTCTATGAAATACTGATACAAAAATTCCTTCTGCGCTTTTGTGTATCTCTTTCCCGGTGAAGTTGTCGGGATCGCGATTCCCTGCGACGGGTTATGCAGCAGCACCCAGCCGCGATCTGTCAGAAAATCGCCGTATGAAATGTATTTGCGTGCTTCCTGCTGCTTTTCTTCGTGTTCGTCTCCGTAAAACTCCGCGACGTGATTTGCCGCCCAGTTTTCGTGCATCCCGAATTCTACTGTGTGAAAAGTTCCGTTCGGCTCCAGCCATCCGTAATCGTCGTCAGATTCTGACTTCATGCGCTTTATGAAAGAATCAAGAAGGGTGCTTTCTGTGCTTTCTCTTTCTTCTTCCATGTTGGCGAATAGCTTTTCGCCCGTTTCTTCCATGTACTGCTTCTGGGCTTCTCTCCTGTCCCAGCTTGACATATAACCACTTGCAACAAACCCCAGCTTTTCTTCTACTTGGTGCAGTTCCTTTTCTGCCTGTTCTGCTCTTTCGTGTAGCCCTTCAAGCGTTCTTGCAACGTTCCATTGTTCGTCCCTCTGATCAAGATAGTGGAATCTGTAATCGTCGCCCGGATATGTCCCCGTTACCTCTGCACGCCCATCCAGAATCGCAAAAGCCAGTCCTTTTCTTTCGTTGTCTGTGATCTCGTCGGATTCAAGGCAGCTTTCCAAAAGATTCATTGCATATTCCATCTTCCCTTCATAGTGGCATTTCTCACGCGCCAGCCGTGTGATAAAATCACCGTTTATGCTGAATGTCATTGTTCTTTCTTTCATGCGTCTTCGCTCCCTTCGTCGGTGTGTGCGTTTCTCTCTGCTATGGTCAAATACTTGTCGTCGATCAGCTGATCTATGTCGATCAGATTCTGTCTGAACTGTTCTTCTTTTATATGTCGCCAGATCGTGTGCCTGCTGCCTATGTACATCAGCGATTGAAAAACATCTGCCATCGTGTATTTTTCAAAAGGTCTGCTGCCGTCCTTTGCTATATACTGCTGATAGCATGGCAGCAACTCCCGCAGGGCTTCTTCTTCCTTCTCTGTTAAGTCATATTTGACCGTGTATTGTGTCATGTCATGGCTCCTTTCTTCGGTGTGTGGTTATTTTCTCTTTATTTTCTTTATTTTTTTATTTGTTTCTGATATAATGTGATTGTCGCCCTACGAAAGGATGTGATCGCGTATGGTAATAGACAATATTGTATTTTCGGAAGAAATGAGTGCCGCAGCCTTGACGGTTGCTATGCTCCCTTATCTTTCCTGTGAATATGAAAAAGCCTACAATACCGCCGATCCGTTGGAAATCGCTGTCAGAATATACAATGATATTCTTGATCGCTTTTCCGGCGTGAATTCTCAAAAATAGTTCGCAGCTATTTTTGATCCACAAACCGACGAAGTATACAACCGACGAAAATACACATCCCGACGAAACTTTGCTGCTTATGCAGCACCACTAAAATACAGGCGACATTCTATGGCAAGCGTTGTGTGTCCAGCACGGCGCTTGTTTTTATGTAAGTTCTACGAAGTAGTTGTCTTCTGTCTCTCTTCCTAAATCCTTGAAAAATGCGTAGCGGTTGCCGTTGTATTCTTCCAGAATCCCGTAAAATTCGATCTTTGCTCTGAACGCTCCGCGCTGCTGCACTGCTTCGTCGATATTTTCCAGCGTTGTGATTGTTCCCCATACGCTGCCGCACGTCACATCATTTATACAATCAAGGCTGTATCTTCCTTTGCTCTGCAACATTTTTTCATTCTCCTTTCGTCGGTGTGTAGTCTTTCATCTCTACTGGTTCTTCGCTTGCGTCTTCCCCGGTTGCGTAATTCTTGTCAGACGGAAAAGTGGTATATTGTCCCGTGTATATGCCGTACATCCCGGAACCGCCCGAACTAAATCTGAACCATGCCGGGCGCTTGCACAGTACGCGTTTTATTCCTATGCGTGCAGTCCTTTTTCAGTGGTTGCCTGTGTCCATTTGACTGTACCGTCCGGCATTTCTACGCGAAGTTTGCTTGTTTTTCCATATCCCGTGAAGGATCTGCACTGACACCACTTTGCATTCACCAGCACGCCGTCAAGCGTTGCGTATTCTACAAACCAGTCAAAGCCGCCGTTCTGGATCAGCTTTATTTTGTCCCTTGCAAGATCTCTTCCGCGTTCTTCCACTCTCATTGATACGAAGCAATCTTCTTGATCTGTTTCGCCATTGTTTATCCTGTCCCAACGGCGCGACATTTGATTTTCGTATCTTTCGATCTCTGCTTCAAGTTCCCGGATCAATTCTTCCCCATACTTCATGTTTTCTTTCTCTCCTTCGTCGGTGTGTGGTGTTGGTTTATACCAGCTGCGCTTCCTTGTCCTGCTCCCAGATCCCCGATTCTTCCGCAAGTCTTACAGGATCCGCGTTCACTGCGCTGCATATTTTGAAATACTCTGACGCTTCCAGCTTTCTATTTTCATTCAAGATCTGTCCTAAGACCTGCGGTGGAATCTTCGTGACGCTCGCAACATACGTCTGCTTGATTCCACGCTTTTTCATGTATGTTTTCAATGTACTTCCCAGCATTTTGTCTGTCTCCTTTCAAGTTTTGAACTACGTGTTTTGCGTATATTTGCAATATACTACGTGAATTGCGTGTTGTCAATACTTTTCTACGTATTTTGTGTACTTTCGTATTGAAACTATATATTTTGTGTGGTAATATACAAATAAATAAGAAGAAGGAAGGCTACAACATGATATTTCCAAATGACGACCAACTGAAAGACAACATACAAAAGAATCTGATTTTTTATCGTAAAAAGGCAAAGGTTACGCAAAAGGATCTTGCCGACAAACTCGGCGTTGCTGCCACGACTGTTTCTGGTTGGGAACGTGGCGCAACTTCTCCAGACATTGACACGCTTTTTGCTATATGTAATTTTCTACATGTTGGTTTGTATGATATGTGCGGAATAACTTCTGATAACTCCCCGCTTACCGACGACGAAAACGACCTATTAAATATATACAAGATGCTGAATGAAACCGGGCGTCAAAAGTTGTTAGAACGTGCCGTAGAACTCCGGGATCTGGGCTATGTAAAAGGGGAAGCAGAAAAAATGGCATAAAATACCAAAAAAATGGAAAAATCATACATATTGATTTTCATACATAGAAAGGAAGATGCGACTTGAAAAAATTTTTACTTTATTTCTTTGGTATCTGTTGTGTAATTTCAAGTGTTGTCGGTTTTATGCAATATGGAATTCTAAATGGTGTCACTTGTTTGATCATAGGCGTTGTGCTTATCTCATTAGCCCGCCAGCCCAGTGATCCTGCTGCTGTAGATTCTCCCGAAGCTGTGCAGCCACAATCGCAGCCGCAGCGAACAAAGACCATCACTTTTGATGTTGCTGGTGTCACTTTCAACAATGAAAGCGGGCGGCTTCGCTCCAGACAAACGATATTGAAAAAAATTTCCTTTTGTGATCCACCGTTTGATTCTGGATATGCCGCACGTCTTGAAAGGTATTTATATAATGATGAACCCGCCTATTATGTATATGTGAATGATTATATAGTCGGCAACGTTCCGAAAGGTTTTATTCCTTACTTGGAGAAAAACGCCGGGCGTCCTTATATCGTGGAATATTTCAAAGTACACGGCGGCGGCAAGAAAAAATATTATGGTGCTGAAATGAGAATAAAATATACAGATATAGAAGGTGAAGAATAATGAAGAAGAAAAAATCATTGATCAAAGGGCTTTCGTTCAGTCCCAGCCGGGCGCTTGGTATCTCGCAGATAAAAGCGAAGGTTACAAAGGCAACCGGGATCCCGACTAATAAAGCCGGGCGTCAGCGGAAAGCTGGCAAAATGCTTGGTCTGTAACTGCATAAGAAAACCGCCCCGGTGCTGGTAACACTTGGGCGGCTGCAATCTCCGATTGATCGGGCTTGCTATTTAATTCTCGCAAAATTATTATAGCAAAAGCCCTTCAATAAAGCAATGGAAAAAGGGGGCTTTTATTTTTTGCGCCTTTTTTCCGGTAATATACAGAAAGAAGGTGCTTTTTATGGCAATGAAAAGAGCAAACGGCGACGGCTCCATCTATAAGATCGGTGGCAAGCGTCGCAAACCGTGGGGCGCAAGGATCACGACTGGCTGGCGGCTCGATCCTACATCCGGGAAACTAACGCAGGAATACCAGCTGATCGGAACCTTTGCAACCCGGATCGAAGCCGAAACGGCTTTGAATGATTTCTTGCAGAATCCCTATGACATTAACGCACACAAGCTGACGTTTTCCGAAGTGTACGACCTCTGGTCAAAGGAATACTACGCCACCTTGAAGAATGATTCCAGCGCCCGCACCTACCGGGCGGCGTACAAATACTGCGAACCGATCTTCAATGTCCGCATGCGGGATCTTCGCGTCTCACACATGCAGGGCGTGATCAATGACGCTGTTGTCGGTGATGCAACAAAAAGCCGCATGAAGTCGCTTTTCAATCTCATGTATAAATACTGCATGATCCATGAAATTGTTGACAAGGACTACAGCGCACTATTTGTCCAGAAAGCAGGCAAACGTGACAAGTCAAAGCGTGTGCCATTCAGTAATAGCGAAGTACAGCGCCTGTGGAAGATCCGCAGTTTCGGTGTCGCAGATATGATCCTATTCTCTCTATACACTGGTTTTCGCCCTTCGGAAGTGCTATTGATCGAAACTGTGAACGTGGATCTTGCGCGCTGGAGAATCAAAGGCGGCATCAAAACAGACGCCGGAATTGACCGGATCGTCCCGGTGCATCCACTGATCCGTCAGCTGGTGCAGGATCACTACAACCCCGATAGCAAATACCTGTTCCCGAATGAGACTGGCGGCTTTATGACATACGATCAATACCGTGGGCGATTCAAAAAGGTTATGCGCTATCTTGGAATCTCCCACACGCCGCACGAACCCCGGCACACATTTATTTCATGTGCGAAGCATTTTGAAATGAACGAAAATTTGCTGAAAGCCATTGTCGGACATAAGATCAGAGACATAACAGAAGCCGTCTATACTCATAGGGCGTACAGCGATTATGAAGAAGCTGTGGCGCTGATCAATTATGACGGTGAAGACATAGTGTTTGAATCAATCGACGCTGAATGGGATTGACGCCCGATCAGCTGCATACAGAAAGCCCCCAGATCAATTTCTGGGGGCTTAATTGTTGTGTATTACCGCTGTATATTACCTGTGTATTTCCCGTGTACTATGTGTACGTTTTCACTGGTTTTCATAGGTTTTACCACGGCGTAGAATCCGCATAAATACTGGATTCTTTAGAATTTCCCTGCTTCGGCAGCTTCCTCAACGGAAACAGCTACAGCTACAGTTGCGCCAACCATCGGGTTGTTGCCCATACCGATCAGACCCATCATCTCAACGTGTGCGGGTACAGAGGAAGAACCTGCGAACTGCGCATCGGAGTGCATACGGCCAAGTGTATCTGTGAAGCCATAAGAAGCAGGACCTGCAGCCATGTTATCGGGATGCAGGGTACGGCCTGTACCGCCGCCGGAAGCTACGGAGAAGTACTTCTTGCCCTTCTCTACACATTCCTTCTTGTAGGTACCTGCAACAGGATGCTGGAATCTGGTGGGGTTGGTGGAGTTACCGGTAATGGAAACGTCTACGCCCTCTTTCCACATGATTGCAACACCTTCTGTTACGTCGTTTGCGCCGTAGCAGTTAACCTTGGAACGAAGGCCGTCGGAATAAGATTTCCGGAATACTTCCTTCAGCTCGCCAGTATGATAGTTCATCTCAGTCTCTACATAAGTAAAGCCGTTGATTCTGGAAATGATCTGTGCAGCATCCTTGCCAAGACCGTTCAGGATAACGCGCAGAGGTTTCTTACGAACCTTGTTTGCCTTCTCAGCAATACCGATAGCACCCTCTGCTGCTGCAAAGGACTCATGACCTGCCAGGAAGCAGAAGCAGTCTGTTTCTTCTTCCAGCAGCATCTTGCCCAGATTACCATGGCCAAGACCTACTTTACGCTGATCAGCAACGGAACCGGGGATACAGAAAGCCTGCAGTCCTTCGCCGATTGCTGCTGCTGCGTCAGCTGCTCTTCTGCAGCCTTTCTTGATTGCGATCGCTGCACCTACAGTGTAAGCCCAGCAAGCGTTCTCGAAACAGATGGGCTGGATTTTCTTTACCTGATTGTAAACATCCAGGCCGGCATCTTTGGTGATTTTTTCAGCTTCTTCGATGGAAGCAATTCCGTAGCTATTTAAAACAGCGTTAATCTTGTCAATTCTTCTTTCATAAGACTCAAATAATGCCATGCTTCGTTACCTCCTCCTTTTATTCCTGTCTGGGATCGATGATTCTTACAGCATCATCCACACGACCATACTGACCGGATGCTTTCTCATATGCTGTCTGAGCGTCATCGCCCTTCTTCATAAAGTCTGTCATCTTGCCGAAGTTTACAAACTTGTAGCCGATGATCTGATCGTCTGCATCCAAAGCGATACCGGTTACATAACCTTCAGCCATTTCAAGGTAACGAGGGCCTTTCTTCAGGGTACCATACATAGTACCAACCTGGCTTCTTAAGCCCTTGCCCAGATCCTCCAGACCTGCGCCGATCGGCAGACCTTCTTCAGAGAATGCGGACTGTGTACGACCATAAACGATCTGTAAGAACAGCTCTCTCATAGCTGTATTGATAGCATCACATACAAGGTCTGTGTTCAGAGCCTCCAGAATAGTTCTGCCAGGAAGAATTTCTGCAGCCATAGCAGCAGAATGAGTCATACCGGAACATCCGATGGTCTCTACCAGTGCTTCCTGAATAATACCTTCCTTAACGTTCAGTGTCAGTTTGCAGGCACCCTGCTGAGGTGCACACCAGCCAACACCATGAGTCAGACCGGATATGTCCTTGATCTCTTTGGCTTTTACCCATTTTGCTTCTTCCGGGATGGGAGCACAGCCATGGTTAACGCCCTGTGCTACCGGACACATCTGTTCTACTTCGTGTGAATAAATCATGTGTTATCTCCTTTCGTCTAATGGATGAAATTTTCGTCAGCAGGCACACCAAAAAGGCGCAAAGCTTTCTTCCATATAAGAGATCCGAAGCAGATCTCTATGAAAAAAGCACCAGCTGTACGCTGATGCTATTTTCTCATACTTTTCGTCAAAAATCCAGTATTTTTTACAAAACACAGAGGTAAAACCTTTGGATTCAAAAATAATCAGGATAAAATCATTCTGTCATTTGCAAAACTGCCGCCGCTGACCTGTTCAAACTTCTCCAGAAGATCTGATACATGCAGCTTTTTCTTTTCTTCCCCTGCCACGTCATAGATAATATGTCCTTCATACATCATAACCAGACGATTGCCGTGTGCAATTGCATCCTTCATGTTGTGGGTGATCATCAGAGTCGTCAGGTTGTCCTGTCCAACAATCCGGTCTGTTGCCTCCAGTACCTTTGCAGCTGTTTTGGGATCCAGTGCCGCTGTATGCTCATCCAAAAGCAGAAGCTGCGGTTTTTTCAGGGTAGCCATCAGAAGTGTCAGTGCCTGTCTCTGACCACCAGAAAGCAGACCAACTTTGGAGGTCATACGATCCTCCAGCCCCAGTCCCAGCTCTGCCAGGCGCTCCCTGTAAAATTCCCGTTCTTTGCTGCTGATTCCTTTTTTCAAGGTACGGCTCAGCCCTCTTCTCGCCGCAAGCGCCATATTCTCTTCAATCTGCATACTGGCTGCTGTTCCGGTCATCGGATCCTGAAACACGCGCCCCAAATACTTTGCACGCTTATATTCCGGAAGCTTTGTGACATTGACGCCGCCGATCTCAATCGTGCCCTCATCAACCGGCCACACACC
>ERZ772865.2477-NODE-2477-length-15949-cov-19.919655_pt1 | contig 15949 bp, 15 predicted proteins | sample MGYA00512133_ERZ772865 | MGnify/ENA primary metagenome ERZ772865 (study PRJEB29015, sample SAMEA2737722) | human gut metagenome | biome: human gut; feature: human-associated habitat; material: faeces | place: China | collected 2012 ...
ATGGACTTCCCGTTGAACGCCGTCAGCAGGTCCGGCCAATCAGCGTTGCCGTAGGTATAGGTGCTGCTTGCTGTCCGGACGTGGCCGTCTATTAACGGCCACGTCCGTCAGCCGGGACAATTATTCCTCCTCGTCGGGTTCCTGATCCTCCAGGTCGGGAGGTATTTCCCCGCGCCGCAGGCTTTCAAATTGCGTGCGTTCCTCGCCCGGCAGTAGTGGAAAAATCAAAATGTGAGACCAACGGTAAATAGCGGATTCCAACTGAAAAGCCCCACCAGCTGTCGTCCGAATCGGTTTGGTACTGCAAACCATCAAAAATGGCTGCCCCACTTCCGTGCTACCCATCTTATCTACCGGGAACACACCTACAATTTGAAACCGCTGCCATGGATATAGGCGGCGAAAGACACCCAGAAAAGTCACGGTAATGCCCTTAGTAGACACAATATATGTTCGGCTGGTAGCGATAACATGAGCAAAAGATAATACGTTAAATATAATGCCCAGGGAGACAATCGTGACCGTGTCAATTGCTATGCGTATGGGTGGCTGAAAAACCCAGCAAAATGTCTGAACGAAGTATTCATAATCCACATATGCCAGCACCATCGCCATTCCTACCGCAGCTGCATGAAACTTTCGGGATTCAATACGTAAAGTATTTGTTTCTGGTTTCTTCATACCGTCATCCTTTCATATTGGTAATCAAATTCCTGTCCGCCGCCGGTAAAGGATGTAATATTTCCCTTGTCGTCATAGGTGTACGTGTAGGTAGCCTTGCCGTTGTTCCAGGTTTTCACCTGGGTGGAGGTGGCTGTCGAACTGGGGTCCACGTAGGTGACGGAGGTGCTGCCGTTTTTGGCGGTCAGTCCGGACATGCGGCTGAAGCTGTCGTAGGCGTAGTCAGCGGAGATGGCACCGACGGCTATTTTATATTCGCTAAGCGCCTCAATTCAGATGTACAGCCTGCAGCCGCTATAGCCGCATAGACAGGGAATATGGCAAGGGGCAATAGATCCGTGGGAAACTCGAAGGGCTGTTTGAAACTGTTGAAGAAAATATCATGGGGCACGAATATAAATGCAACCAAGCATATGAAGGGCAGCATCAGTAGTTCGAACAAGAGAAATGACACATATAGCTTTCGGGCAGCTTTCATTTTCTCAACCCGGTACTTGGCAACCGTATGGGGGTCTGCATCCGGATTCAGTTCCGCCACCAGAAGATCTGCCCCTATGACCAGGGTCCTTCGGGATATATCGGAAATCTTTCGTTCTTCTTTGCCGCAGGGGCTGTCGTAGCCAAGCGTAGATCCTCGTCCTGCCTGAAATCGGCCAAACAGATAATAGTCGGTGGAATGCGGCTCCGATTTCCGAAATGTGATCCGCCATATGGAGCATGGCAGCTCCTGAAAATCCATCGGCTTATATCCGCATCGGGCATATTCCGCCAGCTTCCGCTCCACAACGCCAGTTTGCCAGGCCGGAATATAGAATATCTTGCTGGGATCGTTGCGTCTTTTCATAGTTGCGTTCCTTTCGCAAAGTGGACGCAGCCCTGCGTCTTTACTATTTACAACACCACTGCGGCAGTTTTGCAACCACTTTTTTGCAATTTTGTAAGAATTGGAATATGTCACAAAATAGAAGGAATTTTTTTGATATTGTACGCAAATGTGAGTCTGCAGTATGAACTTTTCGGGAAATAAAAAATGCGGAGTGGCCGTTACAGGATACTCAGATCCTATAAGGACACTCCGCATGGCATGCTGTACCACTGTAGATTTTTGAACCCCCGGCTCAAAAATGCCATGTGCAAGTCGGAATTCTCCGTATTTTCAACTTTTCTCAAACTTTTTTGATGGGTGCTTTCAAGAGCTGCCAATTAGCCACATGAAAAACCGTTATGCGAAAACACTCATTTTTTCTCTGGCATCTCGCTCATATCCGCGGCTGCCCCTTCCAGAAGGTCGGTCACGACCTGATTGAGCTGCGCGGCGTTCTTGGAGGTGATGACAGGAACGCCTATGCGTTCCTCAACCGCCTTCCGTGCGATTCCGGCGGCCTCACCGCCCTCGCGGGCAACCGCTATATTCTCTGAAAATGTGCTTGGTGCTTTCTGCTTGGGAATTTCCGTAGTGGTTGCCTCCGCCAGCATATTCAGCACCAGCTCCAGCGTGGTCATGTTATCACGAAGGTTTTCCTTTTTCAAACCTTTCAGGTTTTTGTACTGGCGGGTGGACATCCCCGACCACGCGCGGGAGATTTCATCGGTGAGGATGGCGTACTCCACGCCCTTCTGAACGCCGCGGGCATCCCGCTCGTCTGTCAGTTCCTTACGGACCTGAATGGCTTGCATCCGCTGGTTGATCCACTCGCGGGTATAGCCCTTCTTGAGATAGGTTTCCAACGCCCTCTCGATGGTCAACTCCGGGTCGATGGTTTCCTCAATGCGCTCCCGGCCAACCTGTGCTAACCAGGCTCGGAACGGTTCTGCTTTTGGCGAGGGAATAATGGATTGGACGATACGGAGGAACTGCTCCGTGTCGGCTACATAGGTCAGGCGACGTTTGCCGTCTGCAGCGGTCATTTTCAAAGCGTTACAACTTGTAACGGTTTCATTCCCCTCGTCCTTTAAACGCTTTTTGAGTACGCGCCAATAGGTTTGAGGATTTGGACTGTCAGTCAACACAGCTACCACATCAACGATGGAAAAGTACCATTCTTCCTTTTCCTCGTCCCATGCCGTGCGGATGCGTTTGTCCTCGAATAGCTGGATCTTATCGTTTTGAGACATTATTTTCACCTTCATCGCAATTAACAACTTACGAAGATTTGTTAAACGGTTCAACAAGAAAGCGGAACGAGAACGGGTTGATGACTTAAGTCGAGAGTTCGAGGAAGAACTCATAAAAACAGGTATTGTCGACTGGAAACAGATTACATACCGTTTTTGCGGTAGGCATATGACAGAACTGAACTTCGGAGAGCACTTTTAAATTCATGAACTTCTTCTTGCTGATGTGGTTGAATTGATTCCAACTCCTAAGCAAGAGCAGGATTTACAGCGATCGATGACACAACCGTCCGAGATGTATCGTTTTGTCACGGCTGAGGAAATCATTTCGCTCGGAATTAATACGGCAACTGGCGATCTTGAGGAATCTATCGGTGACCATACTAAGAAAATTATTCAGGAAAACGAGGGGCAACTGATGAAAATTCCCGGTGTTGGTAAAGAGTATACCGTACAACTCAATAATTGATTGGAGGTGTCTTGCGTCCATTATAGCTCAATCATGGCAACATAATGGCAACAAAAAATCAGATAGTCTCTACTATCTGAATAATGAAAAGAATACCAATAATCTGAGCTAAATCCCATAAGCAAAACTGTTTAATATTTTCTTGTAGGGAGCGAGTGGGAATAAAATCAGAGGTCGAAAAAAGCCTGTAATACCATGGCTTAATAGTGACAAGTAGCTATTTTGTCCTGCGGTTGGGGCAGAGAACGGTGTGACCGTGAAGGTCACGCCGTTTTTCTGCGTTCAAGGGTAGATTCTGCCAGCGTTGCTTCAATTTCGAGCTTTAACCGTTCCCGCTCCGCTTCATAATCAGCAGTCATCTTCTTGTACTTTTCCTTGCTGATTTCACCGAGGGCGTAGTCCTCATAGAGCCGGGACATGACCACATCGAGAGTGGCAAGGCGCTTTTTTGCCTGTTCCATGCGCTTCTGATCTTCCCGGATGTCCTGTTCCTGATCGGTGCGGCGGTAATGCAGCCGCTCCTCGGACTTTGGGCAATGCACGCTCTGGGTACTGGACCGGGACTATAACCTGCTGGGAAAGGCCCCTCAGGAAAAAATCGGTACATGGTTCCCCGAACCGTATGCCATCACGGCAGACAGCATCTATTTCCGGCTCAACGGAAGGATCACCCACTATATCGACACCAGCGATCTGTGCAATTTGGAGCTCCTTCCGATGCCGGATACCAGCAACGCCAGAGTCCACGGCTAACTCATAGTTGACACCGGATAAATCCTTCTGCTATAATGGGTTTATCCGATATCGCCCGCCGCAGAAAGGAGATCTTCTTATGAAACGACGTCTTCTCCTCCCCTTAATGCTTCTGGCCCTCGCCCTCACCGCCTGCGCCTCCAAACCCGCCGCCCCCACCGCCGCAGACTTTGAAGTCCAGCCAGGGGAATACCGGTATCAGGACAGCGACGGATTTTTCGTGGAAACGGAAAAGGGAAATTACCGCCTGGAGCCCCTGCTGGATTTTCTGGTCCGCTTTGCTGAGCCGGGCAGTCATGATTTTTATGTCTTGTGCAATAAGCCGGACTGCGGACATGGCGATGCCAATTGCAATGCATACGCGGGATTTGCCCTGGGCTATTTCAATCAGCATCTGTATGGGGTGCAGGACAACGGTACTGACTTTGTCCTGGTACGTATGAATATGGACGGGACGGGCCACACGGAAATTGCCCGACTCCCGGAGCAAAACGCCCTGGACGGGCGTAAGCAGCTGGGCGGCAGCTACTTCTTCGACAACGGCTATCTCATTTATCTGGCTATGCCCATCTCCTCGGGCGGTCCCGATTATGCCATGGCCATTTATAAGATTCAGCTGGAGACCGGGGAAATCACCCGGCTATTTCAGGAGGACATTCCGGTGCATACGGATTGGCCGTCTGTCGGGGTGTCTATCAGCAACGGATACCTGTATTTCCCGATGTTCAACGGCGAGACTGGCAGTGTCACCTATGCGGAAGGCAATTTGGAAACCGGGCGCATCGAGCATATTTTTGAAGATTGGAACCAATCGAACAGTCCGATGGTGAACTTTGACAATGTACTATACTACCACCGCGTCGGCGTGGGCCTGTGCGAATATGACAAGGCCACCGGCACGGAGACGGTAAAGGTCCCCACAGATTGCAGCCTGGCCCTGCCGCAGTACACCAAGGATTATATCATCGTTCGCACGTCGGACGATGACGCGGATACACACCGCACCATCTACGCATATGACCGGAATTATCATCTGTTGGGGCAGATGGAGCTGGAGCCCTACGGAGTCAAGTTTCCGTCACTTCAGTATGTTACTGCAAATGCCATCTACTTCACCTCAGGCGGCAAGCTGATTTCCTACATCGACCCCCATCACCTGAACCGTCTGGAGCTGATCCAACTGGTGGACCCCACGGCAAGGAGCCACGGATAATTCCGGGCCGTGCGCATGCAGGCATTTCTCGCGGACAGAAGCCGCCCCTACGCTATAAGGAGAGATGCCAAGGTCCACCGCCTGTATCCACAAACACACCGTGAAAAGACCGGAGGTCAAACGTGAAAATCAAACGAATTCTCAGCGCGACCCTCGCAGCCGCCATGCTCATGTGCTGCTGCGCCCTCACCGCCTGCGCCGCCAAACCCGCTGCCCCCACCGCCGCAGACTTTGAAGTTCAACCGGGAGCATACCGGTATCAGGACATGGGCGGCTTTTTTGTGGAGACGGAGCAGGGGCAGTATTACCTGGGCTGGGATCAAATCATCCGCTTCGCCGAGCCGGGCAGCCGGAGCTTCTACCCCCTGTGCAATAAGCCCAACTGCGGACATGGCAGCGATAACTGCAATGCATACACCGACTATGCATTGGGATACTGGAACGGGCATCTTTACACCACCACCTACGGAAACAACGGTCCGGTAGTACAGCGCATGGATATGGACGGCGCCAACCGTCGGGAGGTGGGGCAGCTGCCGGTTCTGACGGCTGTGGATGGTGCGCGGCACGGCAGCGGCGAATTGCTGTTCCACAACGGCTCTCTGTTTTATATGTACGACGCCATCGAAACGGACCCGGAATGGTCCATGTCCATTTACCAGTTTGACCTGGAAACCGGAAAGGGGCGGTGGTTGTTTCAGGAGGATATCCCGCTCTATACCTTCGCATACTGTAGCGTTGGAACGTGCATTTGCGGCGACGATTTTTTCTTTATAATAGCCAACGGAGTCACCGGTGAATGCACCTATGCCCTGGGGAACCTGAAAACAGGCCGGGTGGAAGCAACCCTTCCCGACTGGAGCAATCGCAACAGCCGGGCAATGGAGCAGGACGGCGTTTTGTATTACTTCAAGGCGGATGCCGGCCTGTGTGAATACGACAGGGCCACAGGCGTGGAAACGGTCCGCTTCCCTATGGAGGCATACACGGCGAACCCCTGCTATACCCGGAACTATATTCTGGTGCGGTCTACGGATACCGAGGACTTTGAGCAATGCACGCTTTGGGTGCTGGACCGGGACTATAACCTGCTGGGAAAGGCCCCGCAGGAAAAGATCGGCAGATGGTTCCCCCAGCCGTATGCCATCACGGCAGACAGCATCTACTTCTGGCTCAACGGAAAGATCACCCACTATATCGACACCAGCGATCTATCCAACTTGGAGCTCCTTCCGATGCCGGACACCAGCAATGCCAGAGCCCACGGCTAACTCACAGTTGACACCGGATAAATCCATCTGCTATAATGGGTTTATCCGATATCGCCCGCCGCAGAAAGGAGTTCTTCTTATGAAACGACGCCTTCTCCCCTCGCTGCTTCTCGCCCTGGCCCTCGCCCTCACCGCCTGCGCCTCCAAACCCACCGCCCCCACTGCCGCAGACTTTGAGGTCCAGCCGGGAGCATACCGGTATCAGGACATAGACGTCTTTTTCATAGAGACTGAAAAAGGGAATTACTGTATGAATCCCCTGCGGGATTACCTGATCCGTTTTGCTGAGCCGGGCAGTCATGATTTCCACATCCTATGCAATAAGCCTGAATGCAAGCATGAGGACACCAATTGCAATGCATACATGGACATTGCTCTTGGGTACTACAACGGTCACTTGTACGGGGTACAGGATAATAATCAGGAGTTCACCCTGATTCAAATGGATATGGATGCCACCAATCACCGGGAGATTGTTGACCTGCCCAAGCAGTTTGAGCCCAATGGGACCAGTCATTTAGGCGGCAGTTACTTCTTTGATAACGGCTTCTTAATCTACGTGGCCATGCCGCCGCAGGCCGACCCGGACTATGCGCTGCCGGTTTACAAGATCCAGCTGGAAACCGGAGCGACCACCCGGCTGTTTCAGGAGGATATCCCGCTTCACACAGAGTGGCCATCGGAGGATGTGTCTGTCAGCAACGGGTACCTCTACTTTCCCCTGCCCCAGGCAGACACCGAAAAGCGCGCCTATGCAGAAGGCAACCTGGAAACCGGGCGCATCGAGCGGGTATTTGAGGACTGGGATGAGATGAGCAGTCAGATCGTGAATCTGGATGGAGTGCTGCACTATTTTCGCGCCGGTGTAGGACTCTGTGAATACGACAAAGCCACCAATCAGGAGTCCGTAAAATTCCCCATGGATGTCTACTGCGCAGAGGTAAGCTACACCAAGGACTATATCTTCATGCGCACCTCGGACTCCAAGGAATTCACGCAGCGCACCCTTTGGGCCCTGGACCGGGATTACCAGCTTCTGGGGAAGGTTGAGCAAGAACGGATAGGGCTATACCTTCCCTTCCTGGAATACACCACCGCCAACGCCATTTACTTCTCCACCGACGGCGGGACCATCACCCACTACATCGACCCCCACCACCTGGACCGTCTGGAGCTGATCCAGCTGGTGGACCCCACGGCAAGGAGCCACGGCTAACTCACAGTTGACACCAGATAAATCCATCTGCTATAATGGGTTTATCCGATATCGCCCGCCGCAGAAAGGAGTTCTTCTTATGAAACGACGCCTTCTCCCCTCGTTGCTTCTCGCCCTGGCCCTCGCCCTCACCGCCTGCGCCTCCAAACCCGCCGCCCCTACTGTCGCAGACTTCGAGGTCCAGCCAGGGGAATACCGGTATCAGGACAGCGATATTTTCTTCGTGGAAACGGAAAAAGGCAACTACTACATGAACCCGTCGGGGGATGGATTGATCCACTTTGCCGAGCCCGGCAGCCACGAATTCCACGTTCTGTGCAATAAGCCCAACTGCGGCCACGCCAGCGCAGACTGCAATGCGTTTTTAGAGGTTGCCTTCGGGTATTACAACGGCCATCTTTACGGTGTCACGCTTCAGGATCAGTTTGAGCTGATCCAGATGGACATGGACGGCACCAACCACCGGGTCATCACCCAACTGCCCAAGCAGTATGATCTCAGCGGCGGTTCCAGCGGCGGCGGCAGCTACTTCTTTGACAACGGCTATCTCATCTTCCTGGCATTCCCCTCCACATCGAACCCGGATTATGCGCTGCCGGTTTACAAGATCCAGCTGGAAACCGGGGAGACCACGCAGCTGTTTCAGGAGGATATCCCGCTCCACACCGTCTGGCCAGCAGACAGCGTGTCCATCAGCAACGGATATATCTATTTTCCCATGCCTCAGGCGGGAACATCGGAGTGTGCATTTGCAGAGGGCAACTTAGAGACCGGGCGCATTGAGCTTGTTTTTGAGGATTGGGATGAGATGAACAGCGCTGTAGTAAACTTTGACAACGTGCTGTACTATCACCACGCCGGAATAGGATTGTGTGAATACGACAAGGCCACCGGCACGGAGACGGTGAAGGTGCCCATGGATGTATATTATGCAAGCGTGTCTTATACCAAGGATTATATTTTCCTGCGGACGCGGGATTCTGCCGATTTCAATCAGTGCGTCCTGCTGGCATACGACAGGGACTACAATCTTCTGGGAAAGCTGGAACTGGAGAAGATCGGTTTGCGGTTTCCCTTCCTGGAATACACCACCGCCAATGCCATTTACCTCTCCGCCGACGGCGGGACCATCACCCACTACATCGACCCCCACCACCTGGACCGCCTGGAGCTGATCCAGCTGGTGGACCCCACGGCAAGGAGCCACGGATAATATGGAACTGACCATTCACGCCCTGTCCCATTCCTACGGGGACAAGAAAGCCCTGACAGGCTTTACCCACACCTTTGCCCCCGGCATCACAGCCCTGCTGGGCCCCAACGGTGCGGGGAAAAGCACCCTCATCCACCTGATCTGCGACCTGCTGCCCCGCCAGACGGGGACCATCGCCTTCGACGGGACGGATATTCTGTCCATGGGACCGGCGTTCCGGCAGGTGCTGGGCTTCATGCCCCAGAGCCAGGGGATGTACGACGACATGACCGCCTGGGAATTTCTGCTGTACATGGCCCAGTTGAAGGGGCTGAGGCCCCGGGCCGCCCGGGAGCAGCTTCGGGAGCTGCTGCAGGTGGTGAATCTGTGGGACGCGGCCCACCGCCGGGTCGGCGGCTTTTCCGGCGGCATGCGCCAGCGGGTGATGCTGGCCCAGGCCCTGCTGGGCGCGCCCAAGGTCCTGTTGCTGGATGAACCCACCGCCGGGCTGGACCCGGAGGAGCGGGTGCGCCTGCGGGAATATATCCGGCAGCTGGGCCGGGACAAAATCGTCCTTATCACCACCCACATCACCGGCGACGTGGAATCCATCGCCAGTGAAATTTTACTGCTGCACCATGGCGTCCTGCTGGCGGACGCCTCGGTGGAGGAATTTATCCGCGGCTGCGGCGCGGCCAACCTGGAGGACGCCTATATCCGGCGGCTGCACCCTCATGCGTGAGTGCAGGCGTGTTTTCTCCCGCAGGAGTCTGCTATGGCTGCTGGTGTTGATGGCGGCGGTGGTGTTTTTCCATCGGGTGGACCATCACAACGCCCCCGGCTTTGCCGCCGCCTATCGGCAGACCGCAGCTCAGCTGGCAGCCAGCCCGGACCCGTCCGCCGCCCTGTCCCAGATGGAGGCGGAGAGCCGCCGCTATATGACGGCCCTGCTCTGGCGCAGCACGGATGACCCGGACCTGCTGGAGCTATACCGGGACCAGGCCCGGCAGGTGCTGGGCGACGATTATGAGGCGGCAGCCATGGCATATGATCTCAGCGACCAGGCTCAAGCCGCCTTTACCGCCCGGCAGCAGGCCCAGCAGACCCTCCGGCAGCAGCTGGACTACCTGGCGGCGTACCCCGGATATCTGGATACCATCCACGAAAATGCCGCCAACATGCCCACCCTGTCCATTTTCATGGACAGCAGCGCCGGAAAATTCCATGCGGAAAACGTGAAGAAAACGGACCGGGATTTTCCCCGCAGCGCCGATGTGTCCCTGACCCTGACGGAGACTGCCGGACTGGAGAATTTCCTGCAGGACAGTGTGGTGTCCGTGTGCATTCTGCTGTGGATGCTGGTAACGGTACTGCGGCTGACGGAGGAGCGCCGCAGCAGTCTGCGATACCTGGTGTTTGGCAGCCCCCGAGGCCGGACATGGCTGGCCCTGCGCCGGGTGGGGATCCTGGGCCTTTCCGCCGCCCTGGGCACAGCCCTTCTGATGCTGACGGGCCTTGTCACCGACAGTCTGCTGTACGGCGGGCTGGGTGACCTGTCCGCCGCCGCCCAGTCCAGCGAGATTTTTCAGAATTTCCCGTACCCGCTGACGCTCCGTCAGATGCTTTGGGCGTATTACCTGCTAAAAACTCTTGGTATGTGGCTGATGGGACTGCTGCTGTGGCTGATTCTTCAGCTGATCCACCATTTGCAGACGGCTATGGTGGCCGCCGCCGCATTTCTGGCGGTGGAATACAGTCTGTTCGCCTTTGTGCCGGACAGCTATGCCATCGTGGCCCTTCGGTACATCAACGTCTTTTCCTTCGTTGGCATGGAAAAGACGTTTCTGCACTATCTGAATATCAACCTGCTGGGCCGGGCGGTAAACGGGGCCATGCTGTGTACCGCCCTTCTGCCGGTGCTTTTGGTGCTGGCTGCGGCAGAAGCCGTGGTCTATGCCGGACATCACCGGCCCATAGCAGGAGCCAACGTGTTCCAGCGTCTGGCGGCCCGGCTGCGTCCCGTGTTTTCCCGGGCCTCCGGCCGGCTGACCCTGACGGGGTTCGAGTTCAAGAAAATCCTATGGTATCATAAGGGACTGCTGGTGCTGCTGGTCTTTGCCCTTTGGTGCTTCCGGGCAGCCGCAGCTCCTACGGCGGACGTGTCCCTGTACGACACAGATACCGCCGCCTTCCAGAATGAGTTCCAGGGCCCTGCCACGGAGGACACCCTCCGGGCCATCCGGGCCCGCATAGCGGAGGTGGAAGGCTGGCCGGAGTCCGAGATCCGATCCACCCAGCTGGCGGCCCTGTCCGCCGTGGAGGCCGAGGCCCTGGAAAAGCAGGATACCGGCCTGTGGGTGCTGAATCCTGCGCCCATGTTCACTCTGTGCGGCGGCGATGTGGGCGGCAGTCAGCGCATTCCGTCCATGGCGGCACTGCTGACAGTGGCACTGCTGACGGCAGGCGCCTTCGCCGGAGAGCGGCAGCAGCGAATGCTGCCGCTGCTGCAGACCACGCCCCGGGGCCGCCGCCGGGAGCCTCGCTGCAAGCTGGCCCTGTCTGCCCTGCTGGCGGCGGCGGTATGGTTGACTCTGACCCTGCGGCAGGTGTACCAGGTTTCGTCGTATTACGGCGGCCTGACGGCCCTGTCCGCCCCGCTGCGCAGTGTGACCTATTTTGCAGACCTGGCTGCAGACTGCACCGTGGGACAGTGGCTGGTCGGATGCCTGCTGCTGCGGCTGCTGGTGCTGCTGGCTGCCGCCATGACCGGGTGCCTGCTGTCGAGCCTGTGCCGGACGGTGAACGCTGCCGTGGTGGTATGCTGCGCCGGCCTGGTGGGCCCGGCGGCCCTGGAGCTGGTGGGAGTGCGCGCGGCAGGCATCCTGTCCCTGGCCCGCCTGTGGACGCCTGTTACCTGCTCCTTGTACGTCTATCTCATTCCCCTGGCTCTGCTGGTAGTCTGCCCCCTTCTGTGCGTGCGGCGCAGGCCCAGGGTCTGATCTGTATAATTCAAGCTGCCCTGCTTTGTACGCAGGGCAGCTTCAGCCTGTCCCACGCCACACTGTCATGGATGTTTCCGGCAGTTACTTCCACTCATCCTCTTCAATGGGCTTTTTCCCGAGCTTTTCCCGTTCCGCGTTGACTTCTCTGCGCAGCTGCCCGGAATAAACCTTGGCCGCCTTCGCAACTTGTTCCTTCTGGAGCTTTTTCTTATCCGCGCTGGCCTTGATGTGGGTGCCGTCAATGAAAATCGCGCTGGTGTCCAGCATTCTGTTATTCAATGCCTTAAGCATTGGGGGTAATCGTGAAAAGGAAACCCTAGACTGTAGTTCCAGGTTATAGTATACTATACACATTCCATATCACAAACATCAGCTATTGATAGCGTCTCCTGGTAGCTTTTTGATAGCAGAAAGTCGGATATCCTATAGGATTGGGATAACAGGTATCAAACAAAGTCAAATGGAATCAAATGCTCTATACAAAAAAAGTTTAGAGTGCGTTTCTGCTTGGCGAGCAAGAGGAGGGCACCGATATGTTTGATTTTCTGCAAAAGGGAACAGAAATCAATACAACTCAAATCGTCGACGAAATTGAGACGGCTGTATATGCGCACGTCAAGCCGTATGGATTCAAAAAGTATGGCAGAACGCTTCACCGCTTTGTCTCTGGAGATATCTCGCAGGTAATCTATTTTCAAAACGGCATGCCTGCGCATGGTATGGGCGGACTGCTGTGTGTGAATGTAGGCATTCGTATTCCGGAATGCTCCGATCGAGTTTTTCAGCCAAAAGCGGAAAAGAAAAAATACTATCATGATTATGACTGCACCATTCGTTCCCGCCTGGGAACAGTAAGCGGTAAACAGGAAACCTGGTATGACCTTCGCGGGAAAACAGACCGGATCACAAAGAATATCATGGACGAAATAGATCAGCATGTTTTACCGGCTTTTGAGGTTTTAAGCAGCCGGGAGGCCATTCTGCAGCACAGGAGGGAATATCCTCTATTGGACAACATGTCGTCTCGTCTTATAGCTCTGGAAGAGTGCATGATATACGGACATCTTGGCAGCATCGAAAAAGCAAAGCAGCTGTTTGAGAGCTATTATCAATCCGCGGTGGAGGATTACAATAACCGGGTAAAAAACGGACACAGACAATATCTGAAAAAAGGGGAACGAGTCGTTTTTATGGGCCAGGATATAACCGCTGAAAAAGACGGATATGTAACCTTATACGGAGCAAGTCACGGACATATTGATTACCTTGATGGATTAGCAGTCGATCTTGGCTTGCGATAAAAGTCGTTCCCGAATTGTATCATTCATCCCAGCGCTTATCACTGCTGATAAGGTTTTGATAAGCATCCATCGTACAACTGCGATAATAAATGGTCACAACAATGGACTGACGGGGATCTGTCCTGCACAAATCCGATTGCACACCGCAGTTTTACTATTCGGGCATGATGCTCAAAAACTTACCCTGTTTTTGTGATATGTTCCAATTCCTCCCAAATTGCAAAAAAGTGGTTGCAAAACGAACGCTGCGGTGTTGTATATGGTATAAGGTCGAAATATGGGACCAATGAGGAGGATGACCGTATGAAGGAGCCAGATAAAAATGTTTTATACATTTCGGACTACAGAATGCACGTAACTTCGCTAATGGCGGTAGCACTGTTCGTATATATTAACCACAAATACTTTACCGGCTTTTTCCGTGTTTTTCAGCCTCCTATACCCATAGCGATTGACTCCGTCACAGCTATTGGCATAATTGCTGTGACGGACGGAATGCTTTTTGCACATATTATTGCGCTCAGCCGAACATACATCGTGTCTACTAAGGGAATCACAGTCATTTTTCTCGGTATTTTTCGTCACCTTTACCCATGGGAAAAGTTCAAAGTAATAGATGTGTGCCCTGGGTTCGACGAGTGTGAAAGAGGAATTTTCATGTTGATGGTTTGCAGCACCATACCGATTCGGACGGTGGCTGGCGGAGCGCTTCAGCTGGAACTGGCAATCTACCGTTGGCCTCACATACTATTTTTCTCCAAGCTGTCCCTTGAAGAACGCATGTATTTTGATCGTCTGCGGCGAGGAGATGAGGCTTCGTGCAGCGAGGACTCTGATGACTGCTGAGATGGTGATTCAGAAATAGGGAAGGCGTTTGGCATATGAAACGTATATCGCCACAGAGCTTCTGTTGACGGCTCCCATGTGGATGGTATCGGAGAAAATACAACCCCTTCCGCTATTGCGGATATGTCCACGACGAGCGCCGCCGCTGTGGCTGCAGTGATTTTCCTTGATCGCGATAAAGGACCCCCGGCCCAGCCGGAGGTCCTTTTGATTCACATGTACCGCACCACAATGCACACCATGGACACCGCCATCACCATGATGGTGGCCGGCGCGCAGTAGCGGCAATACTTGCCCCAGGTGACGGGATGGCCGTTCTTGGCGGCCACGGACGTGCCCACCACATTGGCGGAGGCACCAATAGGCGTGGCGCTGCCGCCCAGGTCCGTACCCATGGACAGCGCCCAGGCCAGCACATGCAGGTCCACGCCCTGGGTCTGGGCCATGGCCTGGATCACCGGCACCATGGTGGCGGCAAAGGGGATGTTGTCCACAAAGGCGCTGGCCACGGCGGACACCCACAGGATGATGGCCACCATCACCACGGCCTTGCCGCCGCTGAGCCTGGCAATGCCGTCTGCCAGCACGGCCAGGCAGCCGGTGCGCTCCAGCCCGGCCACCACCACGAACAGGCCCGTGAAGAACAGCAGGGTCTTGTAGTCCACCCGGGCAAACAGTCCCGCAGCCGCCTTCCGGCCGCTGGTCAGCAGCGTCACCAGGCTCATCAGAGCCGCGGCAATGCACCCGATGGTGGCCACCGTCAGCTCCGTCTGGGCGTGGGTAATCAGCAGGACCACCACCACTAAGAAGGACGCTCCGCAGCCGTAGAACCCCGCCCGGTTGGTCACCGCCGACGCTGCGTCGGGGTACACCACGTCTGCCGGGCGATTCTTCTCGCTCTGGGCCAGGGGCTTCTGGAAGCACAGGAAGAAATACACCACCGTGAACACCAGACACACCGCCGCGATAACGCCGGTGTTGCCCAGGAAATCGAAGAAGCTCAGCCCCAGGGAGGTGCCGATGATGATGTTGGGGGGGTCGCCGCACATAGTAGCTGAACCGCCCAGGTTGGCGCAGAAAATCTCCGCCAGGATCATAGGCACCGGGTCAAAATACAGCGTCTTGGCCAGCTCCGCCGTCACGGCGGCCAGGAACAGGATCACGGTGATGCTGTCGATGAACATGGCCAGAAGCGCCGACATCACCATAAAGCAGATCAGCAGCGGCACCGTCCGGTAATGCACCAGCTTCGCGATTTTTAGGCACAGCCACTGAAAAATTCCCGCATGGCCCATGCCCTCCACCATCACCATCATACCGGCAATGAACACAATGGTGGACCAGTTGATGCCTGTATTGGACTCGGACGAGCCCAACCAGAAGCCCTTCTGGATAAAGCAGCTGAGGTTCAGCGTCTCCCAGATGGCCCCTCCGTCATGCATGCACAGGCCGAACACCAGCACCAGCACCAGAGCTCCGCTGCCCAGCGTTACCCACTGACGAGGAAACCGGTCCCAGATGATGAGGGCAAACATCACAACAAAAATGGCAACCGCCAAAATTTTCTCCATGATAGCTCCTCCCCTTTCTTCAGAAATGATCTTTGAACCGTATGGTATTGTAGCCTCCCCACTCGGGAAAGTCAACCCCAGCGCCTTATACAGTTTCACAAAAATGTCACAACCGGAGTCCGTTTTTCTGCGAATTGCACGGAATTTGCATAGAATTAACAACGTATTCACACATTTTTACTTGGGCATTCCGGAGTCTGTACAAGTGCTTCCCACGTGTAAAAAGAGGCTGTCCCGGACGGGACAGCCTCTCTTTTATATGGTGTAAAACAAGTTTACTTGGCGGCCTTCTGAGCCTTGATGGACTCGATCAGCTCGG
>ERZ772865.2487-NODE-2487-length-15920-cov-3.704633_pt1 | contig 15920 bp, 10 predicted proteins | sample MGYA00512133_ERZ772865 | MGnify/ENA primary metagenome ERZ772865 (study PRJEB29015, sample SAMEA2737722) | human gut metagenome | biome: human gut; feature: human-associated habitat; material: faeces | place: China | collected 2012 ...
CATTTTTCTCTTTTTCCCTTCGTTTGAAGATAAACCAAGGTTAAAAACGTTAAATCTTCGATTTTCGGCGAAAAAACAAGTAAATTTTCAAGGCTTCTATCTTTTAAGTCATAAACCATTGATAATCAATTAGCATAATATGCTGCATCGGAAGTAGGTGGAACTTTCTTGCATATTAAATCTTCAAAATTTCGACAAAGTCATCCGATATCTTTGCAGTCCTAATCCAGAAGATCATGACAGCATGAAAAGAATCGCATTATGTATTGTCGGCATCTGCCACCTCACGTTTTCATCGGCCCAAAACCCGTCAGACAGTATAAAGGTGGGAAAAGAAGGCGGTTTGCCTGTTCCTATGGCAAAAAACTTTGGTCAAAGACTTGACAAGTTCTCCTCTTCCCGCCTATACCAGATGACGTATATCGGAGTACCGTTAGTTGTCGGCGGTTTGATTGTAAAGGGAGAAGACGACCATTTCCGGAACCTGCGCAACGAATACTTGCCCCGATTCAACCGACACTTGGATGACTATATGCAGTATGCTCCGGCAGTAGCCATGCTCGGCCTGAAAGCTTCAGGCGTACAAAGTCGCAGTTCATGGGGTAGGTTACTTGTTTCCGACGCCTTTTCCACACTACTGATGGGGGCTACGGTAAACACCTTGAAACAGACCACAAACGTAGAGCGTCCGGATGGTTCGAACCGGCATTCGTTTCCGTCCGGACATACCGCCACGGCATTTATGACTGCCACCATGCTCAACAAAGAATACGGACATAAAAGCCCGTGGATCGGCATCGGAGCATACAGCGTGGCCACCGCGACGGGACTCATGCGAATGGCCAACAACAAGCATTGGCTGAGCGACGTCTTGACCGGCGCAGGCATCGGCATACTCTCCACCGAACTGGGTTATTATCTGGCAGACTTGATTTTCAAGGAAAGGGGAATCAACCGTTTGGCCAACGAAGAGGTTTTCAGCCGGATGGACAAACCTTCATTCCTGAGCCTGTACCTCGGATTAAACATCCCGTTGAGCGGTTACGACATCGACGAACAAACGGAGTTCAGTACGTCATCCGGTAGTACGGCCGGCGTGGAAGGAGCCTATTTCTTCAATCCGTACATAGGTGCCGGCGGACGGTTCACCGTATCCAACACGTCGATAATAGTCAACACCGACCGGGCTGAGAATAATACGTTCGACGTGATTTCTTTCTACGGAGGAAGTTATTTTTCCTATCCCCTTTCTTCACGATGGATGATTGGCAGCAAACTTTTGGGAGGTTATGTGCATTATCCGTTATTGCAATTGGCCGACCGTCTGGTCACCGCAAGAAACGGTTTCAGTTTCGGAAGCGGGGTTTCGCTGACGTTCAAGGCCAAGGCACATTGTGGGATCCGCTTTTTCCTCGACTATGATTTACTTCCGTCGCATAGTAAAAACAGCGGGGAATACATGAACATGCTCACACTGGGTTCGTCGTTCATGATTGCGCTATAAGAAAGTATTTTTGAAAATTTGAGCCTTACAACAAACACCATCCCCGTACAATGCACTATATTTGCACCAACAAAAGGCTGACGATATGGAACATTTGGAAGTTTTTGACTGCTCGAACATACTTATCGCATGTTACTTCAACGACGACCGGGGATGCGCCCACGAGAACAGGGAACACACGCTCATTTATCTATGTTCCGGCGAACTGGAAATAGAGGAACGGGGGAAGAAAACCGTCTTGCATCCGGGTGAATGTGCTTTCATGCGGCGCGACAACCGGATGTGGCTGCACAAGAAGGTGGAAAACGGAAAACCGTACCGCTCCATCGTGTTGAAATTCTCCCGGCCTTTCCTAAGGGATTTTTACCGGTCGCTCGACAACCGGCTCATACCGGGAGATGCCAAGCGCGACAAGACAAGCCTTCGCGTCCTCCCCTCCGACCGCCCGGACATCCGTTCACTGTTCGAATCGGTCATTCCTTATTTCGAAGCCGGAGAGAAACCCTCCGAAGACATGCTGAAACTGAAAATGACCGAGGGGGTATACGTATTGCTCCGCACCGACCGGAACCTTTATGCGTCCCTGTTCGATTTCGTGGAACCGTGGAAGATAGACATCCTCGATTACCTGAACGAAAACTACATGCTCGACCTCTCCATGAACGAAATCGCAAGCTACACGGGGCGCAGCCTGGCCACTTTCAAACGGGACTTTGCCAAGGTCAGCGACCTGCCCCCGCAAAAGTGGATTATCAAACGCCGTCTGGAAGCCGCCCGCGACTTGATACTATCCGGAAAGAAAAAAGTGACGGAAGCTTGTTTTGACGTGGGATTCAAAAACCTGTCGCACTTCTCTAAAATATATAAGGAGGCATACGGCGTAGCCCCGTCGTGGAGATGAACGTAAAATGTCGAACCAAAAAAACATATCATCATGAGAACCAGAAAGACTTTATTCATCCTACCACTGACTTTAATTTTTCCCATCATGGCAAAATCACAAGTAAAAATCCAACAGACCGCCGGACGCGACGCGCTCGGGGAGTTCGCGCCCGAATTCGCACACCTGAACGACGACATCCTCTTCGGGGAAGTATGGAGCCGCAACGACTTGCTTTCGCTCCGCGACCGTTCCATCGTCACGGTGGTGTCCCTCATGTCTCAGGGGCTGACCGATTCCTCTTTCAAGTACCATCTCGAATCGGCCAAAAAGAACGGGGTGACCCGGACAGAGATGGCCGAAATCCTCACCCATGCCGCATTCTACGCCGGATGGCCCAAGGCATGGGCCGCGTTCCGCATGGCAAAAGAGGTATGGGACGGGAATGCCGAAAGCGTGGCCGCAGGTTCGGTCGAAGCCTATGCACAAACCATCTTCTTCCCGGTGGGACAACCCAACGACGCATACGCCCGGTATTTCACGGGCCAAAGCTATCTTGCCTCTATCGTGAAGGACGGTGTTCCCGTGGTCAATGTGACCTTCGAACCGGGCTGCCGCAACAACTGGCACATACATAAGGCCTCCAAAGGCGGCGGACAAACCCTCATCTGTGTGGGAGGACGCGGTTATTATCAGGAATGGGGCAAGGCCCCGGTGGAACTCCTGCCCGGCGATGCCGTCCACATCCCTGCCGGCGTAAAACATTGGCACGGAGCTGCGCCCGACAGTTGGTTCTCCCATCTTGCCATCGAAGTTCCCGGCGAGGATAGCAGCAACGAATGGTTGGAACCCGTGGACGAAAAAGAATATGCTAAACTGAAATAGATCTTACAAAAAGGCATCTTGGTTGGGCATACGATTTTGCTCCGGTTGGCACAAAAAAGTTGTTTTGTGCCCGCCGGAGCATTATTTTCAGGACAAATTCTCACCGACATGCGAACATCCGCAAAACGGAATGCAGAGAAAATCTTACTACCGTTTGTCCATACCCGGAGAATAAGCCTTGGAAAAAGCATACAACCCCACGAACGTAAACAATCCGTTCAACATCAGCAACTCATATCCGAAACGATAGCCGTAGACCGAAGCGGTCCAGACGTCCAACAAGTAGCAACACACGGGTGCCGTGACACAAATCCACGGGACAGCCGCAGGCCACGGTTTGCGCCGGGTAAACATACCGAAAGCAAACAAGCCCAACAACGGCCCGTAAGTGTAAGAAGCCACCACATAAATGGCATCGATGACGCTGGAATCGTTTACGGCTTCAAAACACAGGATAAAGCCGACAAAGAGCAAAGCTATCACTCCGTGTACCCTCTTTCTTACCGCCTCCGGACGGGCAAACCTCCGCTCCACGTCCAGAATGTCCACACAAAAACTGGTAGTCAAGGCTGTCAGTGCGGAATCCGCACTGCTGAACGCCGCCGCGATAATACCGATAGTAAACAACACCAACACTTCATTCCCTAAATAGCCTTCTGCACAAAACAAGGGCAGAATGTCGTCTCCCTTCACGGGCAAGGCTATGCCCTCGCGCGATGCCAAAGCCAACAGCAAGATGCCCATCCCCAGAAACAGCATATTCAAAGGAATGAACGAAAAACCGTACGAACACATGTCTTTCTGCGCATCACGCAGGTTCTTGCACGTGAGGTTCTTCTGCATCATGTCCTGATCCAATCCCGTCATGACAATCACAATGAAAACACCACTGAAGAACTGTTTCACGAAATGCTGCCGTGAAGTCCAATCGTCCCACTCTATCCAACGGCCGTAAGGGCTTTCCGTTACATGCCGTATCGCCTCAGTTACCGTAAAATCATTCAAGCGACACAGTTGGTACAAAATCAATACCAATGCCGTTATCAGACATAAAGTCTGCAAAGCGTCGGTCCACACCAACGACTTTATGCCTCCCCTGAAAGTGTACAGCCAAATCAGGAATACCGTTCCGGCCGCCGTAATCTCGAACGGAACGCCCATGCTTCCGAACACATAATTTTGCAAAATCAGGCACACTAAATACAACCGGGCAGCGGCTCCCAACATTTTAGACAACAAGAAAAAAGAAGCTCCGGTGCGATAGGCCGTCTTGCCGAACCGGACATCCAGATAAGTATAAATAGAGGTCAGGTTCAGCTTATAATACAAAGGCAACAATACGAAAGCCACTACGAGATACCCAAAAAAGAAACCTACACACATCTGCATGTAGGTCATATCCACGTCCCGTACCATTCCCGGTACCGACACGAAACTCACGCCCGACAACGAAGCTCCTATCATGCCGAACGCCACGACCCACCAAGGCGACCGTCTGTTGCCCCGGAAAAACGTATCGTTGTCCCCCGCCCCACCGGCCTTACGGGAGACGGCAAACAGCAGAAGGAAATAAAGAGCCGTTGTCAGTATGATATAAAATGCACTCATACAGCTCTTCTGCTTACGGTACCACGTTCATCCGTCGTCCCCGGAGGACAAGCGCTATTCATCCGTATTATCCTCTTCCAAGGTAAAGCGGCTGCTCCCGTCGAAACAATGCGTACATACCTGACATTTAGGCAAGCCTATGGCTTCTATCAGGTCTTCCAGCGTGTTGAACTTCAAGGAGGAGAGGTTCAGGCGTTCGGCTATCGTATCCACCATACGTTGGTATTCCGGCGACCCCGTCTGCGCGTATTTCTCCAAGTTCTTGTTCTCATCCCCCTCGAACTCCTTGATCAGCCGACGCGTAATCAACTCCATATCGCTTTTCGACGACGTAAAATTGATGAACGGGCAACCGTAAATCAACGGAGGGCAAGCGATACGCATGTGCACCTCTTTGGCTCCATAGTCGAATAAGATTTTCGTATTGTCGCGCAGTTGTGTCCCCCTCACGATGGAATCATCGCAGAAAAGCACACGCTTGTCTTTCAGCATGTCGCGGTTGGCTATCAGTTTCATTTTAGCCACCAAGGAACGCATCTCCTGATTGCTCGGCGTGAAGCTCCGGGGCCATGTAGGAGTGTACTTGGAGATGGCACGCTGATAGGGTACTCCCTTTCCTGCCGCATACCCCAAAGCCATACCAATACCGGAATCCGGTATACCACAGGCACAATCCACTTCCGCCCGGTCTCGCTCTCCCATCTTCTTGCCGCAGGCAAAACGGAACTCTTCCACGTTCTTACCCTCATAGCAGGAAGTGGGGAAACCGTAATACACCCAAAGGAAGGAACAGACTTGCATGCGCTTGTGCGGACGGCGCAAACACTCCATCCCCTCGGCCTGCAACCGGACAATCTCGCCGGGGCCGAGGTAATACACGGTCTCGTAATCCAGATTGGGAAATGCCGTAGACTCCCCGGTTACGGCATACGCTCCTTCTTTCTTACCGACTACTACCGGCGTGCGCCCCCAACTGTCTCTTGCAGCTATAATGCCATCTTCCGTCAGCAACAACAAGGAACAAGACCCTTTGATTTCCTTATACATGTGTTCGATGCCTTCCACGAAAGTCTGTCCTTGGTTGATAAGCAAAGCTATCAGTTCCGTAGGATTAATCTTACCCGAGCTGAACTCCGAGAAATGCATGCCCTGCTCCAGAAGCTTTGCGGCCAGGTCTTCCGCATTATTGATTTTCGCTACCGTCACGATCGCAAAACGCCCCAAATGCGAGTTCATCAACAAAGGCTGTGCATCCGTATCACTGATGATACCGACACCGGCATTCCCTTTAAACTGCCCTAACTCGTCCTCAAACTTCGTCCGGAAATAAGTACTCTCCAAATTATGTATCGAGCGGATGAAACCATGCTCTTTACTATAAGTGGCCAATCCGCCACGCCGCGTACCTAAATGAGAATTATAATCTGTGCCGTAAAACAAATCGGCCACGCACTGCGTCTTTGAGATGACGCCGAAAAAACCGCCCATAAATATCGTGTATGTGAATTTGGGCACAAAATTAAGAAAAAACAGCGATACACAATATCCATTTTTATTATTATCTTTGCCAGTATCACTTCGAAAACCGATAAACGTGAGTTTCATACGATATATATTGTGGGGATGCATGCTGTCCTTTCCTCTGGTGATGCAAGCGCGCTTGGAAGCCGCCGACTCCATCATCAGCCGGATGCACCATGCCGCTTCACAATATATGGACTTCATCCACGAATACCGCGCAGAGTTATACATCAAAGCCCAACTTGATATCATCAAGAAAAACCGGGGATTCCGTTTCATTCCGGGATTGTTCAGAACTCCGAAAGACGCCAACCGTTTTATCGTAGAGACATACAGCGACCTGCACTACACCGCTCCCAACATATACGACCAGAAAATCAAGGCTTATACCGGCACGTTGGGCGAGGCTCGTGAAATACCGGGCATTACGGATTATTTCAACGTCAACATCTATGCCCCTTACCTGATGGGGCAACGTCTGCTCTCCCCTTTGGCTCCCAACAGCAATAAATATTACCGCTACGTCATCGACTCCGTGTCGTGCGACCGGCAACAACGCATCGAATACCACATTCGTTTTATCCCCCGTAACAAAAGCTTCCAGTTGTTGGACGGAAGAATGACGATTACGGAAGGAGTATGGAGCGTACGCGAGATTTCATTCAAAGGACAAGCCGATTTGTTGCTTTTCGATTGCCGCATCACCATGGGAGACATCGGTACCGACACGGAATATCTGCCGGTGAAAAACGACATCAACGCATCGTTTGCCTTTGCTTTCAATATCATGGAAGGATATTACGAATCCAGCCTGACTTATAAGGAAATACATCACCGTCGCAACACACCGGAAGACAGCATTTCCAAACCGAACTATAACCTCACCGCATCTTTTTCCCTACAATGCGATCGTCAGGCCTATACAAAGGACTTTGCCCGTTTCGACTCTCTGCGGCCTACTCCTTTGGACAACTCCGAACTGTATATATATAAAAGGTACAAGGCACGGATGGATTCCATGAAATACATACAGAAAGAAACGACCCAGCCTTTCAAGAAAAACATCTGGGGCTCGGTGGGCGACTTCTTCCTGACCGATAGCGACTGGAAACTAAGCAACAATGCCACGTTGCAGAACTCTCCCTTCATCAATCCGCTGATGTTCAGTTACAGCAAAACGACCGGCATCGCCTACCGACAAGATTTGAAATTCAACACCACATTCCGAAACAGCCAATCCCTTCACGTCGGGACACGCTTAGGATATAACTTCACTCACAACGAATTTTATTGGAATGTAGGTGCCGAATATCAATATTGGCCGGAACACATGGGAACGGTAAAAATCAACGTCGGAAACGGCAACCGCATCGGGAACAGCCGCATTATCGATGAACTCAAAAAGATTCCGTCGGACAGCATCATCGACTTCGACAAACTGAACCTGGACCTTTTCAAAGACTTGAATTTTGAAATCAGCAACCACCTCGAAATCACCAACGGCCTGTCCGTAGGACTGGGATTCATGTTCCATCGCCGTACACCGGCCGAGCATCCTGAAGAAAGTTTCCGACAGGTGGAACTTCCGGAAAACGTGGCAGAAGGCTTACAGGCCAACATACGGCCGCAGTATAACAGTTTCGCACCGCGCATTCGGGTGGAATGGACTCCCGGCCAATACTATTACATGAACGGCCGGCAGAAAATCAACCTAAAGTCCCGTTTCCCGACTTTCATCGTAGACTACGAGCGTGGGCTCAGGAACATATTCAAAAGTACAGGCGTTTATGAACGCATTGAATTCGACATGCAACACCACATCCGTACGGGCCTCCTCTCCAACCTGTATTACCGTATCGGAATGGGACTGTTCACCAATCAGGAAGAAACTTATTTCGTAGATTTCGTCAACTTCCGCAAAAGCAACCTCCCCGAAGGATGGAACGACGAAATCGGAGGAGTATTCCAAGCTTTAAACGGCCGATGGTATAACGCATCTCCCTACTACGTCAGAGGACACATCTCTTACGAAGCCCCGTTTCTTGTGCTACGCCATCTTATCAAATATACCAACCATATACAGAACGAACGTTTATACCTCAACATGCTCACCATGGACCATTTAGGGCCTTATTTCGAATTGGGTTACGGTATCGGGACCTTCGTGTTCGACATGGGACTGTTCCTCTCTCTGGAAAACTTCAAACAAATAGGCTTCGGATATAAAATTACCTTCGAACTGTTCAGTAAATAATAACCGGAAGTCCCTACTTCTTTATCATTTTCCCGAACGGAGTGATATACATGCCTTCAGGCCATTCCTCCGGAATATGTCCACCGGGACAAATCTCTCCCCTCTTTATACCATCCGTTCCATAAACCGGCAAAAGGCAGCCGCCCATCCGAGTCTCTATCCCCTCCGCCCCGGCAGGCAACTCATTTTCAATCAAACGCACAGAGTGAAAAGCGGTTCCGGTATACACCAAATACCCTCTACCGGGTGCCACCCAGCTTCCAGCAGCCGCCCGCACAAAACGTGTACCGCTGTCATCCAACAGAAATACGGTCTTCCCGTCATCTTTAATATCATACCGACCAAACACGGCATAAAAACCGTCCGTTGTTTCCACGTCACTCTCCTGAGGTTGCACGACCGTGTCCTCTCCATAAAAGCAGACTACGGATTCACGAGGTTCCGAAGGTCTCCAAAGATACGGCATTCCGGCTTGCCAAGCCTCATCGGCTTCCATTTCCCGGAATACGGCTCCGTCACCAGTTATCTCTTCAAAACAAAGACGTTCCGACGTTATGGTTTCCCCATCCGCATCTTCCCAGGCCACTTTCTTCACGGCATACGGCAAACCTACAGTCAACCACCCTCCATCATTCTCCGCCTTCCTGTACCACACGATTCCCGTTTCTTCCGGTACCGTGAAGGAATATTTAGGTCCTAAGGTACAACTGCCGCACCCCACCATCCGAGTCACAGCATTTCCTTGTATGTCCTCGTCTTTCCGGTCGATTTCAACCACGTTGGGCCATCCTTCCGGCAAACGTCCGGCCTCTCCCTTACGCACGTAGGTCCAGACATATCCTTTGGGCATCTTCCCGTCGCCCACCATACTTTTCCCTTGTGGTAGGGCTATTTCGGTAAAATCAATCCGTCGGGCTTGAGCATAATCCAATGCAAACAAAGAATCAGCCAGCCAGTCTCCTTTGAAAGTCCAGTCGCCGTCTTCCCTTCTTTCCAATGTTGGTGATTGCACCTCCTTATAGATAAATAAGGAATCACCATAATCCACTCGCCAATACAATTTAAAATTCGGCCCATATCCATCCAATGCCAAATGGAACTGCGCAGCCTTTGTTGAAGTATTGATTGCCTGCTTCGTCAATAAAGCCGTTTTACCTCCGGATACGAAATAATCACCCACTTCGAAAGTCTTATACCATTTCTTCGTAGATGTCGAAGCGTCCTTTAATTCTTTATCCGTCAATGTGTACAAACCAGCCGATGAAGAGCCGCTTACACTTCCTGTCGAGTACGCCAACCATGCATCCAAAGCTATATCACGAAACGCATAAATCTTCCCATCTACCGATAATTCAAAAACGGCAGTCTTCCCGTCTGCTATGCAGATTCTACCGTTTTTGTCTAAGGGAAGCTTGCGTGCAGCGCGGTTTTTCTTCCCCGTACCGGTTTTATCCTGCGATGCCATCACGTACAACGAGTCTGGATGTGCCGCACAATATCCGGCCAATACATAATGCGCACCGTCCTCCAGTTCACGAACATTCTTTATACGCCTGAAGGTTTGTGCTGAAACGACTTCTCCTCCTAAACCCAACAGGAGAATACAACTATATAAAAAACATCTGACTTCCATGGTGTTATCATTTATGTCCAATCGACCGACCACCTTCTATATGTCCCGGCTGTGAGTCTATAATTATCGTATCTTTCTGAATCGGTCCCGGTTCCGGATCTGGGTCGGGAGTAGGTTCCGGTTCTTCGGGTTCTTCGGGCTTTTCTGGTTTTTCCGATTCTTCAGGTCCTTCTGGCTCCTCCGGTTCTTCGGGTTCCGGCTCCGGCTCTTCCACGTCCCCGCCATTCGTCAGCCACTCATGATAAGCCACGTTTTTCAGTCCGACCACTTTGAAATAAGTCTTTACCAATCCCAACAAACCTATCCGACGCCCCAAGACCTCCGGATTATCCACAAGATTGGCTTCTTCCCGCACATCCGTACCCTTTTTAAGCTCTATCGGCATGCAACGCGAAGCATCCCTTTCATCTTTCGAATCCGCTATCAGAACGTTCGAGTTTACGCCGGAAGCCCGTATCTCGTCAATCGTAAACAGGGCATTCTTCATCGTACGGTCACACGCCCCTACGATATACCCCACGACCATTTCCTCATAATCCGTATCCAAGTCTACCCCTTCATACTCCGACAATATCCCGGCTACCGTCCAGGCCCCCTCATACTCAGGCGGCAGAGGAACCTCGTCTTCCGCTTCGTCTGCCCCTCCCGGTTCATGGCCTTCATTCCCCGGCTTATCGCCCGTTTGCCCGGATTGTTCCGTATCCTCCCCCTCTTCCGAAGGTAAATCCACTTTCTGACAGGCTGCAAATCCTCCGACCAGACACAGCCCGCACAGCATCCTCACGAGAAACTTATATCCTGCCTGCATATCATTCTATTCTTCGGTAAACGTCTCTTTCAGACGTTTGAACTTATTTTTCATATCGTGCGAATAATACAAATTATCCCACCATGCCCATATAAACACCAGCAAGTCAAAAATCAACCAGCCGACCAAAACCCAATGACAAGTCTCCATGATGTAATCATTTAAATATTTTTCATCCTTGCAAATATACGATTTTATCCTAAAGTCCGCTACCTTTCGATAAAAAAAACTATCTTTGCATACAATAAAGTTTACTATTTATTATGGAAGTCATTCAAACCGCCATCGAAGGCGTAGTGATTATCGAACCTCGGTTGTTCAACGATGCAAGAGGCTATTTTTTCGAATCTTTCTCACAACGGGATTTCGACCGGTTAGTCCGCACCGTACATTTCGTACAAGACAATGAAAGTAAGAGCAGTTACGGCGTACTGCGCGGTCTTCATTTTCAAAAACCGCCATACGCACAAAGCAAGCTGGTACGCGTCATCAAAGGTGCCGTATTGGATGTGGCCGTGGATATCCGCAAAGGCTCGCCCACGTTCGGCCAGCACGTAGCCGTAGAGCTGACAGAAGAAAACCATCGCCAGTTCTTTATCCCCCGCGGTTTTGCCCACGGCTTCAGCGTGCTCTCGCCGGAAGTTATTTTCCAATATAAATGCGACAACTTTTATGCCCCGCAAAGCGAAGGGGCACTGGCATGGGACGACCCGGACCTCGACATCAACTGGCGCATTCCTTCCGACAAAATCATCCTGTCGGAAAAGGACAAGCATCATCCTCGCCTGAAAGATGCCGAATGGTTGTTTGATTATTCAGAAAACTTATATCAATAATGCAGCACATCATGGATTTTAAAAGAAATATCATCATTACCGGAGGAGCCGGTTTCATCGGCAGCCACGTGGTACGCCTTTTCGTCAACCAATATCCGGACTACCATATTATCAATCTGGACAAGCTGACCTACGCCGGAAACCTGGCCAATCTGAAAGACATCGAAGACCGGCCGAACTATACTTTCGTCAAAGCGGACATTTGCGATTTCGACAAGATGAGCGAACTCATCCGGCAATACCGTGTGGACGGCATCATCCATCTGGCCGCCGAAAGCCACGTGGACCGGAGCATCAAAGACCCTTTCACTTTCGCACGTACCAACGTCATGGGAACGCTCAGCCTGCTCCAAGCGGCCAAAGAGTATTGGGAATCCCTGCCGGAAGGCTACGAGGGCAAACGCTTCTACCACATTTCGACCGACGAAGTGTACGGGGCATTGGAACTGACGCACCCCGAAGGCATCGAACCTCCCTTCACCACTACGGCCTCATCTTCGGAACATCACTTGGCATACGGCGAGGCTTTCTTCCTGGAAACCACGAAATATAACCCGCACAGTCCCTACTCCGCTTCCAAAGCCAGCAGCGACCACTTCGTCCGTGCTTTCCACGACACCTACGGCATGCCGACCATCGTAACCAACTGTTCCAACAACTATGGTCCTTACCAATTCCCGGAAAAGTTGATTCCGCTGTTCATCAACAATATCCGCCACCGCAAGCCCCTCCCGGTCTACGGCAAAGGGGAAAATGTGCGCGACTGGCTTTACGTCATCGACCACGCCCGTGCCATCGACGTAATCTTCCACAAGGGCAAGGTGGCAGAGACGTACAACATCGGCGGCTTCAACGAATGGAAGAACATTGACATCATCAAAGTCGTCATCCGTACGGTAGACCGGTTGCTCGGCCACCCGGAAGGCTATTCGCTCGACCTGATTACTTACGTGACCGACCGCAAGGGACACGACTTACGCTACGCCATCGACTCCACCAAACTGAAAGACGAACTGGGCTGGGAACCCAGCCTGCAATTCGAAGAAGGCATCGAGAAAACCGTCCGTTGGTATCTCGACAATCAGGAATGGATGGACAACGTGACGAGCGGAGACTACCAGAAGTATTACGAAAACATGTACAGGGACCGGTAATCCGCCGTCCTGTCCACGAAGACATACGCCCCCGGAAACCTTTGCAGTTTCCGGGGGCGCACGTTTTTCTATCGGCAAGAAAGAAAGGGTAAACCTTAGCTACGGCTCACTTCCAACCCTTTTTCCGACAAACTCATCTCTACAAAACGGGCACGGTCGTTCACCGCCTCCTGTACTAAGATTTTCCGGATACGGGCTGCCGCCTCTTCGTCCTTTGCCATCATGTAAAGGAAACCGCCGCCCCCCGCACCGGGCAACTTATACCCCAGACACAGGTCGTCTATTTTCTCAATAATCGCACGGACAGCCGCAGGATTCGTCCCCGCGTCCAAACGGCAATTCTGCATCCATGACCTCCTGACCAAACGGCCGGTCTCCTCAAAACAGTTCCGCTGTATGGCATCGTACATATCCAAGGCATGTGTCTTCATCCGGCCCAACAACTCCAAACGGCCGGTCTCGTTCAGGAACATCCCTTTCACGATTTCCGCCAGGATGTTCTTGGCCGTACGTGTAATGCCGGTATAATACAACAAATGGCATTTCCGGTACTCAGGTGCGGTAAACACGTAGTCGGGCAACCAGCGCACCAAAGGCTGTTGGCAAGCCCCCGGTTGGGTCTGAAGTAATTTCACGCCCTGCAAGATACCGCCGTATTGGTCTTGCCAACCTCCACCCGTAGTCAGCAACTGTTCCAGCACAAGCGTACGGTTGCCCGTTTCATAACGGTCCCATCCCAGTCCGCAGAAGTCATTGACGGCTCCCAACACGGTAGAAGCCAGAATAGAACTTGTCCCGAGTCCGGAACCGGCCGGAATGGCAGACAGCAATGTAATCTCGATACCCGCCCCGAAAGCCTCCAACTGCGCCTCTAACGACGCATGGACTTCCGCACTGAAATCCGGGTGGAAACCGGCCAACACCAATGCTGCCTTCGGAATGGAAAAAGGAGAGCCTACCTTGTTGAAGGCCGCAAGTTCGTCATACGTACGCACCACCTCCATCGCGCCCAAATCAATGGAACGCATCACGATATGACGTTCCCGGCAAGGCTTCACGTACACCTGCAACGGGGGTTGCCCGTTCAGTTCGATGGAGAGGTTCACCACGTTCCCTCCCTCCATCAGGCTGTAGGGCGGCGTGTCCGTCCATCCTCCGGCCAAGTCGATACGCACCGGACTGCGCCCCCACACGATCTGGTCCGCATAAACCGACAAACGGGGCGACTGCCGGACCGCACAGGCCGTGCCGGTCAGCATCTTGCGCATCAATCCGAAAGCCTGTTCTTCATATTTCCGTCCGTCTTCACCTTTCAGGTCAGCCACACGGGCACGGAACATCGCATCGCTGATGCGCGTCAGTCCGTCGGCACTCTCCGGCAACGCATCCGGCAAAGGCAAGCTCCCGGCGGCATAACCGCGAGCCACTTCGTCCAGATTCAACTGATAGAACACACTGCGCTCATAGTGGGCGGCCAGCAAAGGCAGATTCCTCGTCCGGAACACCTCACGTTGGCGCGTCAGGCGATGCAGGTTGGCGTACGCCGACAGTTCGTCGGCCGACATCTTACGGGCCGACCGCCATACCTTCCGTCCTTCTTCCAGTTCCGGTTCGGTGGTCATCCAACGCATCGCCCGTCCCAAATCCTCCACATTGTCGCACAAAGGAAACAAACGGGCCGCCTGCAAATCATGGTTTTCCTCTATGTCTTCCGGTTTCAGGCCGCGCCCGGCCAGCCACTCCGTCACGGGCATGCCCTGATACAAGACCGCCCCATCCGACAGGTTACCCTTGAAGGCATCGTTGAAACCGTAAGGACGGGCAACAAAAGCCTCCTCGCCCACCGGCACCACGTCGATGCACAAACCATCGGCCAACTTCAGCGGCCAACGGTTTTCAGGCACCCCCGTAATGATGTTGCGGCACGCCAATGTCCAGTCGCGCCCCACGAAGCTGTTCTCTATCCAAAGTTCCGAGTTCGCGGCCTCCAACGTCACTTCCACTTCGGCATTCTGCACGAACATGGCCGGATGGGGTTTAGCCTTGCGGTGCATGATTTCCCGTTGGTCCGTCACGATGTTCTGCACGGCCAGCGTGGAAGAAATCATCTCACGGCTCGTTCCGTAATGGTAAAAGTTCCCGCCTTCCAAAGGCAAGATGGCCACCGTCAGGCTGTTCAGTTCCGGATCGTCCAGCGTAGGGCAGTCGCCCAATGCCAAACCGAACTCAGAGTACATGTCGTAAAAAGACAACCGGCCGTCACGATAAGAACGCTTCACCATCAGTTCTACCGCCCGGTCGCTCAGCAACCAGATTCCGATGTCCATCAGGAACAAGTGCTTGCTCATCAGTGCACCCAACTCGGCCACACTGGGTTTCTGCAACATGAAAGCCAACCTCTCCGGCGAACGGCGTTCCGATACGAATACCCCATGGTTTTGAGCCAGGCTCGGGTCTACCCACAGCCCGTAGCACACCACGTCGGCCTCGGGGATGTCCTGCAAAGGCCGGTCGGTACGGATATACACGTCGCCACTGGCTATCAACGTATGCAACGAATGCGGCGCACGCTCCATAATCTGCTCGTAAAGGGGTAATTGCAGCGACAACAGATTCTGGTCCAAGCGTTGTCCCCGCTTCCACCGGAACACCGGTACCGGAGTCAGTATTTTCCCCGAAGGCGCGTAGGCCGGCAAACGCCGGCTCTGCCCTCCGGCATGCAGCAGGATGCGTTTCTCACGCGACAGCCACGCCGCAAATGTTTCTCCTTCGTCCGTCTCGGACGCCTTGCAGGCCTGCAACAGCCATGCCGTTCCTCCCCCCGAACCTAATTTATG
>ERZ772865.2493-NODE-2493-length-15898-cov-23.793537_pt1 | contig 15898 bp, 6 predicted proteins | sample MGYA00512133_ERZ772865 | MGnify/ENA primary metagenome ERZ772865 (study PRJEB29015, sample SAMEA2737722) | human gut metagenome | biome: human gut; feature: human-associated habitat; material: faeces | place: China | collected 2012 ...
ATCTCCAATCCCTCTACGACCGCAGCAACGGCTTCTATCGCCGCCAGCTGATTCTGACCACCAGGGAGCGCCAGCCAGATCGCGTGGATGACCCCGACATCGCGGAGAAAATGTGCCGCGAGCTGGAAGGCATCTTCCTCTGGGCCTTTGAAGGACTGCAGCGCCTTGTGGCGAATCATTTCCGCTTCACCGAAAGCGCCCGCTCCCGTTCCAACCGGGAAACGGTTAAGCAGGACGCCAATAACGTGCTGCTCTTTATGGAAGCCGGGGATTATATCCAGCTCACGCCCGAAGGGAAGGTTGGCTCGCAGGAGCTCTACGAAATCTACACCGTCTGGTGCCGTGAGAACGGCTTTTCACCGCTCAAAAACCGGAGCTTCTCAGAGTTCCTGATTGCCAACCAGAAGAAGTACAGCATCGAACACTCCAACAATCTGACGAACCTCGTCGGACGCCGCGTGTGGGGCTTTACCGGCATTAAGCCTGTGCTAAGGCTCCCACTCAGAACGGCAGACGGATGGCAGCGCGATTGCTCGGATGATAACCCGTTTATTTGAAATTCCCTATAAGTGAGAATTTCCGCGATTCTCTGTGTACATACATACACACATACAAAGGGATTGTACACATGTACGTATGTACGCAGTGGATTCGCATATCTGCAGGAACAAGAAAGGAACACTGAACCTCTATGCACCCACCACCGATCAACCCTTTATTGGAGGAATCATGGCTTTGCTCAAAAGAACGCCTGAACAGAACGCCGCCTTTGAGCGGTGCGTCGGCTTTCTTGCCGAAATGATCGAAAAGTACAGCGGGAAGGTGGAGTTTCCCGTTCTTCCCGCTGACAGCAAAACGAGTTGGGACAGTTTATCCAATCCATCATCTCAAACAAATTCAGAAGAACCATTGACAAATGATATGGCTGCGTAATAAAATGCAGTTGGGACAAAATACACGAACAGTTACTGCACGATTGACAGGAGGTGCACCATGCTTCAGAATCATCCTGCTCCTGAGAGCCGCACGCTGCCCCAACATATCACCGACGAGCACAACGGCCTGAGCTACACCCTTCACGGCGATTATTACTTTCCGGATCTGGAGCTTCCGGAGCAACAGCCCATCGGCAAATGGGGCCGGCTGCACCTCCGGCACCTGGAATCGAACCATCCGGGTCATTTCCAAAGGCTTCTGCTCACGGGAGCACTGAATGCCTATCTGCACACTGTCGATGAGCAGGCCAGCGAGTGTTTCGATGTTCTCATGAAGGGATATGCCCAAAGCTGGGGCATCACCGAAGTCCTGAAGGCTGAAGATTCCATAAAGTGGGTCGGGCTCATGAATCTGGCGCGCGCCGAAGCGGAGCACAACGTGATGACCGAAATCATCTGCGCCTGAACCACCTTCCTTCACCGGCTCGTATCCAATCGGGCCGGTGAAGGCTTCCATAAACCGCACGAGGAGGAATTCCCATGTCCAGAGAAAAGCAGACGCCCGCGCCCATCCGTTCCAGCGCGGCGGAGGTGTTGACCTATGTCGCCTCCACGGGCGACCCGCAGGGCAGCATCGAAATACGCTACGAGGACGAAAACATCTGGCTGACGCAAAAGACGATGGCGCAGCTGTATGATGTGAGTGTCAAAACGATCAATTATCACATCAAGAAAATCTTCGATGATTCCGAGCTGTCAGAGGATTCAGTTATCCGAAAATTTCGGATAACTGCCACAGACGGCAAGCCGTACACTGTCCAGCACTATGCCCTGCAGATGATCATCGCGGTCGGCTTCAAGGTCAACTCCGAGCGCGCCGTTCAGTTCCGCAAATGGGTCAATCAGATCGCAACGCAGTACACCATTCGCGGCTGGGTCATGGACGACGAAAGGCTCAAGCGGGGCACCTATTTGACCGACAAATACTTTGAGGAACAGCTGGAGCGCATCCGGGAGATCCGTGCCAGCGAGCGCAAGTTCTATCAGAAGATCACCGACCTGTATGCCACGGCTATCGACTACGACCGTACTTCCGCCGCCACGAAACGCTTCTATGCCACGGTGCAGAACAAGATGCACTTCGCCGTGCACGGGCACACCGCCGCCGAGCTCATCATGGAGCGCGCCGACCACACGAAGGATCACATGGGCCTGACTACCTGGCAGGACGCGCCGGACGGCAAGATCAAAAAATCCGACGTGTCCATCGCCAAGAACTACCTCACCGAAGAGGAGCTTGGGCAGCTAAACCGCATGGTCACCTCCTATCTGGACTTCGCCGAGAACATGGCCCAGCGCCACATCCCGCTGACCATGCAGGACTGGGAAACCCGCCTGAACCGCTTCATTGAAATGTTCGAATACGGTCTTCTCAGGGATGCGGGTAGGGTGTCTGCAGAAATCGCCCGGCTGCACGCAGAAACCGAATTTGAGAAGTACCGCGTCATTCAGGACCGCGAGTTCCTGTCCGACTACGACAGGTTCCTCCTTGAGCTTGAGGAACACGCCGACGCGGCAAAGGCTAGACCGCAGGAGGAAAAGCCATGAAGCGAATGAAATGCTACATCTATACCTGCGTCTCCACCTCCATGCAGGTGGACGGCTACAGCCTGGACGCGCAGAAGGACAAGCTGCGCAAGTACGCGGAGTTCCAGAACATGCTCGTCGCCGGGGAATACTGCGACGAGGGCAAATCCGGCAAGAACATCGAGGGCCGCCCGGAGTTTCTTCGCATGCTGCGGGACATCGAATCCGGCAAGGACGGCGTCTCCTTCGTGCTGGTGTTCAAGCTCTCCCGCTTCGGCCGCAACGCCGCGGACGTGCTGACCTCCCTGCAACGGATGCAGGACTTCGGCGTCAACCTCATCTGCGTGGAGGACGGCATCGACTCCTCCAAGGACAGCGGCACGCTGATGATTTCCGTTCTCTCCGCTGTCGCCGAGATCGAGCGCGAGAATATCCTTGTCCAGACGATGGAGGGCCGCAGGCAGAAGGCCCGCGAGGGCAAATGGAACGGTGGCTTCGCGCCCTACGGCTACAAGCTCGTGGACGGGCACCTGCAGATTGCCGAGGAAGAGGCCGAGGTCATCCGCATCATCTATGACAAGTACATCCACACCACCATGGGCACCGCCAGAATCGCAAACTGGCTCAACGAGCACGGATACAGCAAGGTCTGCCGTCACAACAACAAGCGGGAAGCCTTCACGGGTTCCTTCCTCATCGGCGTGCTTGACAATCCAGTGTACTGCGGCAAGCTGGCGTACGGACGCAGACATAACGAGAAGATCCCCGGCACCCGCAACCAGTACCACATCGTCAAGCAGAAGGACTACGCGCTCTACGACGGCATCCACGAGCCCATCATCTCCGAGGAGGACTGGCAGCTCGCGCAGAAGCAGCGCCAGCAGACCAACAAGCGCCAGATCAAGACGCACAGCCTCGATCACGAGCACGTCCTGTCCGGGCTGCTCAAGTGTCCCGTCTGCGGCGGCGGTATGTACGGCAACGTGAACCGCAAGAAGAAGGGCGACGGCACGTACTACCGCGACTACTTCTACTACGCCTGCAAGCACCGCCTGCATGTGGACGGCAAGCGCTGTGACTATCACCACCAGTGGGGCGAGGAAATCATCGACGGCGCGGTGGAGGAGATCATCCACAAGCTGGTCAACACCCCCGCCTTTGAGCAGGGCATCCGGGAGAAGATCGGCGGCAAGCTGGACACCGCCGAGCTCGACACGGAGATGGAGACCCTGCGCAAGCAGCTCCGTCAGCTCACGGGCACCAAGGACAGGCTGGGCGAGCAGATCGACGCGCTCGATTTCGACGACCCGCATTACACCCGCAAGGCGCAGGACCTGCAGGAGCGGCAGAACAGGGTCTACGACCAGATCGCCTCCATCGAGGTCAGCATCGCCGAGGTGCGGACCCGCATGGACAACATCCGCCAGCGCCGGATTTCCACCGACAACGTCTATCAATTCCTGCTCTACTTCGACAAGCTGTACGACCAGTTCACCGATCTGGAGAAAAAGACCTTCATGAACAGCTTCATCGAGCGCGTGGAGATTTACCCGGAGCGTCGGAGCGACGGACGCATCGTGAAGCGCATCGAGTTCCGTTTTCCCGTGTATTTTAACGGCTCGGAAATCACTGGACTTGGTTGGAACGAAACGGATATGTCGGAGACGGTATGTGCATTGTCCAACTTCAAAGCAAGGACCATATCGAGATTGAAGTGAAGATGGACGAGCTGGATTTGACTGCCGCGGAGAAAAAGGCAACCTACGAGGAAATCAAAGCGTATGTTCTGGAACATAATGGATTGAAGGTCAGCTACCTCTATATCGCACAGGTGAAGCAGAAATGTGGCATTATTGAGCGTGAGAATTACAACAAGCCGAAGTCTGAGGAGGCAAAGCAGCCACACTGTCCGCCAGACAAGGAAACTGCGATTGTCGAGGCGCTCAAATTCTATGAGCTGATTGCTCCTTAGCGTGTGTTTCTAAAATGAGACCGGTGCAATTTTGGCATCTTTTCTTGCACTTCTCGATTTACCGCCAGTAAACCTTCGGTTTTCATCCTTGAATTGCAAGAAAATCTGCTTGAAACTGCACCGGTCTCATTTTAGAAACGCACTATAGTTCTGCGAAATCCAACGGCACATATCAACATAGATGTGGATGCGGACAAAATGGTGCAAGATAAAAGAGGTTCTTCACGGAATCTTGTTGGTTGCCCCCAAGATTCCGCGAAGAACCAAGTGATGTGGGAATTACTCCGTAATGTAGGTGTACCGCATGTTGTAGCTCTTTGCGTACTGCTCAGCGGCGGAGTCCGGCAGGACTTCCAGAACAAGGTTCGGACAGTTATGGAAAGGGCTGTTAACGAAAGGCGAGTAGCCAAAACTCGTTAGCTTGCGAAGATTGCCCAGCAATGCAAGCGACTCGCATCCGGAGAAGGCAAATTGATCGACGCTTTCCAAACTGCCCAGATTCGGAATTGAGGTCAGTTTTGTGCAGCCGGAAAACCCATATTTTCCGATAGCGGTTACATTGCTCAGGTCGCCGACGCTCAGCAGGGAAGTGCAGCCCTCAAACGTCTCAGAGCGAATCTCTTTCAGGCTGCTTAAATCACCGACGGTTTCCAGCGCAGTGCATCCCATGAAACACTCCACCCCAATTGATTCCAATTTAGGCATATCGCCGATTGATTTCAGCGAGATACAGCCACAAAAGACAAGAGATTCAATGCTTGTAACATTGCCTAAATCACCGATGCTGACAAGCAATTTGCAGTCGCTGAATGCATTATTCCCAATGGCGGTTAATTTGTCAGACCAGTCAACGCTAATCAACGATACGCAGCCTGCGAAAACCCCGGATTCCAAGTGCGTCAAGCTGTACAAATCATCAACATGCTCCAGTGCACTGCAGCCGTTAAAAGCACCTTGCCCGATAGTTTTCAAGTTGCGCAGGGAACCGATACTCTTCAGTGCAGTACAGCCCATAAATGCATACTGACCGATACTGGTGATCTTGTCCAGTTCATCAATGCGTTCCAAGGCGCTGCAATTTGCAAAACCGTTAGAATCAATGGATTCGACATTACTCATGTTGCCGACACGCACAAGCGAAGAGCAACCCTCAAATGCGGCATAACCAATTGAAGTTACGCTGCTCACATCGCCTACGCTCTCTAATGCGCTGCAGGAAGCGAATGTGGAGGAGTCGATGACTGTAACTTTGCTTAAATCACCAATGGTTTTTAGCGATTTGCAGCCGTAGAAGGTATGGCTTCCGAGTGTCGTTACATTTGCCAGAATTTCGACGTTGGTTAAGGTGGTGCAGTAAGCGAATGCACCGGTGTCAATGCTATCCAGCATGGGCATTCCATCAAGGCTCGTCAGTTTGCTGCAACTCTCAAATGCACTACTGCCAATGCTTTTTAGTATGGGCATTTCACCAAGACTTGCCAGCATACTGCAGCCCGAAAATGCACTACTGCCAATGCTATCCAGCATGGGCATCTCATCAAGGCTGGTCAATGTTTTGCAGCCAGAAAACGCATAGTTGCCAATGGTGCGAACATTGGGCAGGGAACCGATGCTTGTTAGCGCATTACAGGACGAAAATGCAGACTCGCCGATGGTACGAACATTGGACATGTCTCCGATGCTCGTCAGTTTGCGGCAGCCAGAGAATGCGCTCTCTCCAATGCTGGTGGCGCTGCTCAAATCGCCAACCGAAACCAGATTTGACGTATAGAAGAACAGCCTGTCAGGAACGACCTTCAAGCTGCTTAAATCGCCAACTGTGGTTAGCGCAGTGCAGCCATCAAAAACTTTCTCGCTGATGCTTGTCACACTGCTTAAATCACCAACGGTTTTCAGCGATTTGCAATTGCGGAATGTCTCTCGATTCAAGACGGTCAGCTTTTCCAAGCCGCTAATGCTGGTCAGTGATTCACAGCCGTAGAAGGCACCATACGCTATGCGTGTAACATTGCCGAGTTCCCCGATGCTTTGCAGGGAAGTACACTGCTTGAACGCATTTGCGCCGATGAAAGTAACGCTGCTGAGACTGCCAACGGTTTTCAGCGAAGTGCACTGATAGAAGGCGTTTTCGCCGATGGAAGTAACGCTGCTGAGATCTCCGATGCTTTCCAGTGACGCACAGGCATAGTCTTTTGACATGCCTTCGTCCGGAATCCAACGGCTGGAAACCCCAAAGGCAGAGTCGCCGATGCTTTCCAAATGGGGCATATCACCAACCCGAACCAAGGAGGTGCAGCCTACAAAAGCACTATCGCCAATACTTGTTACATTGCTCAAATGCTCCATGGATGTGAGCGATTCGCAATCTCTGAAAGCGTAAGCACCAATGGTGGTCACATTATCGGTGTTATCAAGTGTTTCCAACGCATAGCAGCTGGAGAATGCGTATACGCCAATGCTCGTCACATTCTCCAAACCTTCTACGCTTTGCAGATTGGTACAGCTGGCAAATGCGCTATCCGGAATGGCAGAAATGTTCGTTAGACCGCTAATGGTGGTCATGGCGCAGAACTCGAAAGCACCGCTGCCGATGCTTGTTACGTTGCTTAAACCCTCAATGTTTACAAGTGAGTTACAACCTGAAAATGCTTCCGCCCCAATGTGGACGTCATTTCCTCCGATTTCAAGCGTATTCAACTGACAATCGTAGAAAGCCCATCTGCCAATCTTTTTAATATTGTCTAAGCTGCTGATTTCTTTGAGTGAAGTGCAATACCCAAAAGCCCAATCCCCAATTGTTGTGACATGCTGCAAACTTCCGATTTCTGCTAAAGACGCGCAGCTGAAAAAGGCTGAATCACCGATTTGTTCGACATTAGAAATGTCGCCAATACGCTTCAGTGAATCGCAGTAATAATGCTGCTCCGGTTCATCGTCCCAACTGATGGCGTATGAAAAAGCAGACGCGCCGATACTTTTCAGATGGGGCATATCACCGAGCTGCGTCAGTGATTTGCAGCCTGCAAAAGCAGATTCGCCAATGCTCGTCAAAGAAGTCAAATCTCCAACATCTTGCAGTGATGTGCAGTTGTAGAACGTGAAGTCACTGAGATTCGTTACATTCTCCAGCCCATCCACCTTCACCAGCGCCGTGCATCCATCGAATGCGTGCGCGCCAATCTCTGTCACGCTGCTGGGAATCGTAATCTCTTTCAGGCTCGTGCAGCCCGAGAAGGCGTAATCCCCGATGGCAGTTACAGAATCAGGAATTTTCACGCTGACAAGGTTCGTGCTGTTCGCAAACGCATATTCATCAATGCGTTTTACGTTTGCGGAAATTTCGTAAGTCGCGACATTTCCGCCGCTTGGAGCGTCCGCGCTGTCCGCCAGTGCGGGTATGGTCAGACAGCTTCCAACCAGCAGACTGGTCAGGGTAATCGTCAAAAGTTTCTTGGATTTCATGCGTATCAACCCCTTTCTCGATTTCCAGCATACAGCAATTTCAAGAAAAAGTCAATAGCAGAATCAAGAAAATTAAGGAAAAATACAGAAGCTAAATCGAATGCTATGCCATCCACCGTCAAATCAATAAGGTGCTAATACTATATTCAGAAAAAATTGTCAAGAAACGATTACCAATTATATTGACGAGTTGGAAGAAACTGCGTATAATAAATATGGAAAACTGGCAGTTTGCAACAGGGAAAAAGCGGATGGAGGAGATTGCACATGAAACGTTGGAAGGTCACATTCGGGCTGTTCTTGCTTCTTTTTGCGCTGGCAACGACAGTTGCTTGCGCGGAGACAAAGGAAGCGAAAATGGATTGGAACGATCGGACTGTCATTTTTGCCCAGCCGGGGGAAACAATCCACTTTACTTATGATGTTCCAGAAGATTTCGTTGTGACAAAAGAGGAATGGCTGTGGTATTTCGCTTATACGGATGGTCACGGCTCTTTTGGCAGTGGTTCTAATGATGATGAATATGGTGCAACTCACTTTGAAAGCTACACTTATGAGCCAACAGGAATCCACGTCGAATGGGATGGTAAAGGCAGCATTTCACTTTCTGCAAATGAAATGGTGCGTATTCAATTACGATTAAATGGATATGATTATCTGTTTGCATATGTACTTGTTGCAGACCCGGCAGAGTACTATACCTATGAGATTCAGAATGGGGAAGCGACGATTACAGGATATAATAAAGACCTTCTGCGCCGCAAAGTGCTGATTCCAGAAGAAATTGAAGGGTGTCCGGTTACGACGATCGGCGACCGCGCGTTTTATGACATGCCGTCGGGTATCGGCGAGAAATTCTACATTCCAGACAATGTAACCACCTTTGGCAAGGAAGCCTTTGCAGTCAGCGCCTATCTTGATGCGGTTCGGATGCCGCAGAAGCTGACGAAAATGGGCGAGGGCGTATTTGCGGCATGTTTGCAACTGCACTTCTTGGAAATTCCTGATTCGTTGACGGAAATCCCAGACGACGCCTTTGTGAACTGCTGGGGCTACGGATCTGCAAGAGATTACAGTGTTGAGCAGTGCATCGGCAAAAACGTGACCAAAATCGGTAAAAGCGCGTTCGCTGGATGCTGGAATATGGGGAGAGTGGGGAGAGCTTGGGGAGATGGTCGTCTGCCTGAAAAGCTCGAATCCATTGGGGAAGGCGCATTTCAGTATTGTTATAAAATTAAATCATTGGAAATTCCGGCTGGTGTGACGGTCATTGCTGACCGCACATTTCAGGGCTGCGAAAGACTGGAATCAATTCAGTTTGATGGCGATATTACGATGATTGGTGCGGAAGCCTTTGACGGCTGTGTTGCGCTGACTTCGATGCCGCTGTCGAAGTCGCTGAACCTGATTGGCGCGGATGCATTCCGTGACTGCACGGCGCTGACGGCTTTCCAGCTGGCAGAGGGAAACACGCATTTTCAGGTGCAGCAAGGTGCACTGATGACGGCAGATGCCACGCGGCTGCTGACTTATGCTGCCAGCGCACCGCAGCAAAGCTTTGTCATGCCGGAAACGCTGACACAGATTGATGATGGCGCACTCAAAAACCTGCGCTATCTGGAAACGCTGACTTTCTCGCCGACTTTCTGCGATTATCAGGCAGGCATGTTTGAAAATGCAACGGGCTTGAAGACGGTGAATTTCGGTGAAGGTACGCTGACGGCGATTCCTGACCGATTCTTCAAGGGCTGCACGTCGCTTGTTTCGCCCAATGCGTTCACGGGCGTGACGTCTGTTGGCGAATCGGCATTTGAAGGCTGCACGGCGGTGCAATCGCTGTCGTTTGATGATTCGCTGTCGAACATCGGCACAAAGGCGTTCCAGAACTGCACGGCACTGGAAAGCGTGCATATTCCGGACAGCGTAACGAGCCTGAGTGCAGCGGCGTTCCGGAATGACGTTTCCTTGACGGAATTCCAGATGCCGGAGCGCCTCTATACCGTCTCTGCGTCGGCGTTCAGCGGCTGCACGTCGCTGAAAACGGTGACATGGAGCAAGTATCTGCAAACCATAGAAGCAAATGCGTTTGAAAATACGGCCCTGACGGAAATCATCTTCCCGGAGAGCCTGACCAGAATCGGCGCGTATGCGTTTGCGGGCATTGGCACGCTGGAAAACATCGTTTTGCCGGAAAATCTGAATACGATTGGCTCAGCTGCTTTCTCTGATACGGGGATTCAGACGCTGAAGCTGCCCAAGAGCGTCACGACGCTGGGCAACGGCGCGTGGATGAACTGCGCCGCCCTGCGGGAAGTTCAGTGGGAGGCAGCGCTGACGAAAATCCCGGTGAATACGTTTGAACACTGCACTGCGCTGACCCAAATCGAACTGCCGGACGGCATTGTGGAAATTGGCGCAAGGGCATTCAGCGGCAATGAAAGCCTAACCAATGTGACTTTGCCGCGCACGGTGCGGCGCATTGAAAGTGCCGCTTTTGAGGGATGCAGTGCGCTGACGGACATCCTGCTCTGGCCGGACGTGGAGGAAATCGCGGCGGATGCTTTTGCGAACTGCGAGAATCTGACCATCCGCGGCTGGAAGGGGTCTGCCGCTGAAAAAGCAGCCACGTCACAGGGCGTGAATTTTGCCGCGGCGGATCAGGAGATTTCCTACACGCTCAATGCCGCGCAGGATGGCTATCTTGTCAGCGGCTGCGATGAAAACGCAGTGCTGCTGGTGCTTCCGGCTGTGCATAACGGGCTGCCCGTGGTCGGTACTGCGGAAAACGCCTTTGCAAACTGCAAGTACCTGCAAGAAGTGCGCGTGGAAGCGGAAAGTGTGTATTTGCAGGTTTGTGACGGCATCCTGATGGACGCGACAGGTAAAACGCTGCTGCTCTATCCGGCACGGCGCGCAGGAGCGGATTTGGTGATTGACGAAAACGTGACTGCCATTGCAGACTATGCGTTTGCTTATTGCCAAAATCTGCGCAGTATCACCATTGGCACGCAGGTGGAGACGATTGGCGACCATGCGTTTGACGCGGTGAACGATGCCCTGTGCCTTGTTGTGCAGGATGGCAGCCCGGCGCAGCTGTGGGCGAGCGCACACGGGGTGCGCTATGCCAGTGAAAGCACATCGTTTACCTATCGCCTTGAAGGGGACAAAGCGTATATTACAGGCTACACGGGCACGCTGCCGGAGACGGTTGTTCCGGCAGTGATTGACGGATACCCTGTCTATGCGATTGAAAACCTCCGCAGCCCGATTCTGACGCACGTTGTTGTCAGCGAAGGGATTGAAGTGATTGGGGACTCGGCATTTAAAGCGTATTTTGATTATGAGAAAGGCTACATTCGCACGCTTGTGAGCGTAAGTCTGCCGCAGAGCTTGAAAATCATTTCGGATGACGGTTTCTGGGGACAGGAAAACTTGCAGGAGATTACACTTGGCAGTGTGGTGGAAATTGGGCAATCGGCCTTTGGCAGCTGCACCATGCTGAAGCAAATTACACTGCCGGATACGCTGACAACGATTGGCTGGAGAGCGTTTGAATCTTCTGGCTTGACGTCGCTGACGATACCGGTCAATGTAACCAGCCTTGGAGGCTCTTTCATCACAGACTGTTCAGCGCTGACATCGCTGTATGTAGCCGAAGGAAACCCAAACTATGAGATAGTGGACGGTCTGCTTTACGACATTCCTGCGCAAACACTGCGCTATGCCCTGCCGGATGTGTCGGGGGATGTAGTGATTCGCGACGGCACGGTGCGCATTGCCGACGATGTGTTTAAGAATCATGCGATAACGTCTGTTCAACTGCCGGATTCTTTGCAGAAAATTGGGAACTACGCATTTGAGTTCTGTAATGAATTAAAGGAGGTAAACTTCCCCGAAGGCTTGATAACAATAGATGGTGCGGCATTTGCCTATTGTACACAACTGGAAAATGTGGTACTGCCGGAAGGCTTGAAGTACTTGGGCGACAGCGCATTCCGCTCCTGCGATAGCTTAACAGAAATAACCGTGCCTGAAGGCATCACATTTATGTCGGGAACATTTGCAACCTGCTACTCTTTACGCACCGTGAATTTGCCGAGTGGTTTAACCCACATGATGAACGGCGTTGTGGAAGGATGTCGTTCACTGGAAACTCTACACTTGCCTGCTAAGCTGGAGAGTATCCATGGCAGTTGGCCGAGCAGTTTGAAGACGATAACGACTGCGTTTGGCTCTGTGCGTTATGTGTCCGAAGATGGCATCTTATATGATACACAGGAAAACAGCATCGTATTTGTGAATGCGTCGATTACAGGGCATGTAACTGTTCGTGACGGCATCACAAAGATTGGCGAAGGGGCGTTCAAGAGCAGAAAAGGTTTAACGAGTGTCACGCTGCCGGAAAGCTGCACTGTCATTGATTCTTATGCTTTTGAAAACTGCACAGCACTAACGGATATCAACTTCCCGGAAAAATTAGAGTTGATTGGACGAAATGCATTCTACAATTCCGGCATTACATCGCTGAAACTTTCGCAGCCGGGTCTTCACGTTGGGAGTTTTGCATTTACTGATTGCCATCAGCTGAAGTCTGTGGAAATCACATCGACGGACTTTGACTTGATGGAGTGGGCATTTGCAAGATGCGAAAATTTGGAGACAGTAATTCTGCCGCCGCAGGTTTTCCGCATGGAAGGCGGATGCTTCACGGAATGCACGTCCCTGACTACGGTCGTTTTGCCGAAGAACATCACGTTCGTGCATGGCTTTAAGGACTGTACGTCCCTGAAAACTATTGAAATTCCGGACAGTGTGACGAGCATCGGCTATGAAGCATTTGCAAACTGCAAGTCGCTGGAAAGTATTCATCTACCGGATGGGGTAACGAACATTGGTGGACTTGCGTTTGCGCATTGCTATGCGCTGAAAGAAATCAATCTTCCGGATTCGCTGACCACGATCGGAGAAGAAGCATTCCGAGGAGTTCCGATTGCTGAAGTTGTCATCCCGGCAAATGTGACCGAAATCGCGGACTGGACATTCTATTATAATGGAGAACTCCGTTCGCTGACGCTCCCCGATGGCTTGAAGAAAATTGGCGCGAATGCTTTCTGTGGAGCGTCCAAGCTCCAATCGGTGGAACTGCCGGAAAGTTTGGAGGAAATAGGGGATGCCGCGTTCCGTGAGAGCGGGCTGACCTCGATTACCATTCCAGGTAATGTGAAGCGCCTTGGCGGCGCATTCATTTACTGCAAGAATTTGGAGAAGGTCTCCATTGCCCCCGGCGTTGAAACGATTGGTGCTGACGCGTTCTTGGAATGCCCGAAGCTGACGGAAGCAACGCTCGCCAGCACTGTTACGACCATCGAGAGCAGTGCGTTCTGCGGCTGCAAGGCGCTTCAAACCATTAACGGCGGTGCGCTCATTCAGTCCATTGGCGAACATGCCTTCACGAGCTGCGAAAACATTGAGGAAATCAATATTTCGCCGAATTTGGCGGAAATTTCAGACTATGCATTTGATGGCTGCAAGAAACTGAAGCGCGTTTCGCCGTCGGCGGAGCAGAAGGGCGTTTCTCTGCCGCATGTGAAGTACATCGGCAAGTGGGCATTCAACGTCTGCAAAGCAATTCCGTCCTTCTCTCTGGGCGATTCGCTGGAAACGGTCGGGGATTATGCGTTTGCTTCCACGTCCGTTACGTCCATGTATTTCCCGGATACCGTGAAGCAAATCGGCATCAATCCGATGTGGATGAATTATGCCATTCTGTCCGTGCATTTGCCGAAATCACTGACGGAAATCCCGCAGGGGATGTTTGCGCAGGTCGCGCGGATGCAGACGCTTACCATCCCGCAGGGTGTGCGCAGCATTGGCACACAGGCATTCCACGGCAATGTTGCGCTGGCGGCGCTGAAACTGCCGGATGGCTTGGAGCGCATAGGCGCAAATGCATTTGGAAACGCGATGCTGCTGCTGGAAATTCCGGCATCGGTTACGGAAATTGCGGATGATGCGTTCAGCGAAGCGGTTGTGGAATTCTACACGCCGTCGGGCAGCGCGGCGCATCAATACGCGCTGGCGCATCAGATTCCCGTGCATTTGGATGAGTCGATTCCGGCAGAATACCTCGGCACGGCTGAACAGATGGCGGCAGGGATTGTCGCGCAGGTGATTACGGATGACATGACCGACTATCAGAAAGCAGAAGCGCTGGTAGACTGGATGCTCAGCGAAACAATGCTGTCAGACATGCTGCCGGACACATATAGCGGCAAAATGGTGCTTACTTTGCGTAAAGGTACGCGCTGGGGCTGGGCATTTGCATACAAAGCACTGCTGAACGCGGCAAATGTTACCAATGATATCTACTTCAACGCGAAGGGCATCGTTGAAGGCGCGGGAATTGGGAATCAAACCTCAGTCTTTGTTTCGTATTTTGACGGCGATGCCGTGAATATGATTCAGATTGATGGGCAATGGTATTTCACGCATCCTGCCTTTGTGGAGCATTTCGGAAAGGCGAGATACTTCATGCTCAATCGAGAAACGTATCGCCTGTCGTTTGGGGATGATCCGAACGTGGAAGCCTGCGACAACTACGACCAGACATTCCTCTATCAGGCGTACTCCAAGGATGTTGAGGCGGAGGTTGTGGCGCAGGCATCTGCGTCCTTTACAGAGGGCAAAAAGCTGGTGTATGCGGAAGTTCAGCCGATTGAGGAACTGATGGATGCGAGTTATGCGTATGTGCTGGATTTCGCAGGGCGGCATATGGATACGCTGGACTGGCAGAACGCACAGGGCGAATTTGAGCCGACTATCATTGGCACAAACAACGGCTACTGGCTCAGTGACGACCTGACGGGCGAGTATGCGCAAGTGACGGTGAATACGCAGACGCTCTATCCGTATGGCGCGGAAGTGCGGCTGGATGATCCGGAATACACGGCAGTGCTGTGCGACTGGAATGTGGATGGCACGCTGACGCTGTCGGAAGATACCGAAGAAGCAAGCGTGGCGCTGTTCACCATAGAAAGGGGAGAAGATATAGAAAAGAAACAAACCATTACTGGCAGAAAGGTCTATCATGCGACCTTCACCCCGACCCTGAGCCAGTACATTAACACACTGGCACCGACGGAATTTGACTTGGTGCTGGAATGCCAGCTGCCGCCCATTCGTGATGCTGCACAGCTGGTGGACAACAAGCTGACGCTGACGCTTTCGGATTCACATATTTTCCCGGAAAATGCGCAGCTGGATTTGATTTTCTGGCCGGAAGGCGGCACATCGAGTGCTCCTATAACGCACTTCTATGTGGAGGATCGTGAAGAACTCTACCCGGATGGCAAGCGCGAAATTACGCTTGACCTCTCGGCACTTCGCTGCGACATGAGATACACGCTCTACATTGCGCAGACAGCGGACAACTATGTGGAATCGGAATACAGTTCCGTTACAAGCCGCATCGACATACCGCATACGCCGTACATTGAGACGGTACGGCCTGCAACATCGACGGAAAACGGGCGGATAAGCGACACGGTCTGCAAGATTTGCGGCACATGGCTGGACAACGGCTATGGGATTGCATCGGATCATATTTTACAGCTGCCTGCGAGTTTGAAGACCATTGAGGAAGAAGCCTTTGTCGGCATGTGGCAGGTGCAGCAGGTGAATATTCCGGAGGGTGTTACTGTGATTGGAAAGCGCGCCTTTGCAGACTGTACGCTGCTGCGGCTGGTCATTATCCCGAACAGTGTGCAAACGCTGGCGGATGATGCCTTCAGCGGCTGCCATCCGGTGATTCTCTGCGACGCGGAAAATCAGCAGGTGATTGACTGGGCAAATGCACAGGGACTGATGGTCGTTTTCAAGGAAAGTAAATAATACTATTTCCAGATTCACCTGCGCCATCTGCTTGCGCCTTTTCCATTCTGGC
>ERZ772865.2494-NODE-2494-length-15896-cov-6.622183_pt1 | contig 15896 bp, 6 predicted proteins | sample MGYA00512133_ERZ772865 | MGnify/ENA primary metagenome ERZ772865 (study PRJEB29015, sample SAMEA2737722) | human gut metagenome | biome: human gut; feature: human-associated habitat; material: faeces | place: China | collected 2012 ...
ACCGGGGACACAAGGATTTTCAGTCCTTTGCTCTACCAACTGAGCTATGGCACCAGCATTTTTATGTTTGCAACCAATGTTTCTCGATTGCGGTTGCAAAGGTACGCAAACTTTTGGAACTTGCAAATATTTTAGCAAAAAAATACGTTAAAATATAATGCGCAATTAAACTGTATAGTGATATTTAGTTTGTAAATTATTGCTGTCCGATAAAAATTGTGTGGGAGTATAAAATTAGGGCTGATTTCATTTGCGAGGTCAGCTCATTTCCGTTAGATTTCTGTCGCTAAATAAATAATCCAACTGTATACATTTTAGCGGACAGACGCAAAATAGGGATGCAGTCTGGATGAAACGTCTTCGGATTATTGACTCCACTACTATCACACTATTCTCCAATCTGTTGTTCAAGGGTGTGGGTCGTCATCCCAAGACTGGCAAAAAGAAAGGGGGCATAAAGGTGCACACGGGTCATACACGCCAATGCGAGAGTCCCTTCAGATATTAAGTTTATATCTGCAGTCACCAACGATTCTTTTATGTTAAGGCCGTCAACACTGGGCAAGGGAGACATAGTTGCCATGGATTGTGCATATATTGACTATGAGAAACTGAAAACTCTCACATAAAGAGAAGTATTGTATGTGACAAAATGAAGAAAAAAACTGAGATACAGCATTATAGAGGACTGTATGTACAAGAACACAGACGGCCTTATGGAAGTGCGCATATAATATATCACATTCTCAAAAGTTCTGAAGGGAAGTGGATTGCTCGTTCATCATGCCCTTATCATCACTTATGCCGATGCAAAAAGAACAAACTGATAGCATTGCTTACAAACGATATGGAGTCAGACTCGAACGAGATTATAGAGATTTACCGTAAACGCTGGGAAATTGAACTGCCGTTCAAACAGATAAAACAAAACTTCCCGTTGAAATACTTCTATGGGGAAAGTGCAAATGCCATCAAGATACAGATTTGGGTGCGCTTATAGCCAATCTGCTTCTGATGGTAATGAAAAAGGACTGACACGTTCTTAGAGTTTCTCCGTACTTGTCACCACGATGTGGATTACACTTATATATTATGTGGATTTCTACAGTATGTTCAACCATCCCGGAAAAGGATTGGAAGGCACTATTGAATGTAGATCAGGAAGAAGATTATTAACTATCCATCTTTTGACGGGGCTTGGAATAAGACTCGATCACTGAAAACACAATGGTCGAACGCTACATTTTTATATTTAATCGTTTTTATCGGATTGCAATATTTGTAAATATACATTTTCCCTCATTGCCTAATCATTGTTTCTTCTATTGAAATCTTGTCCGATAACCGAAATTGGACTGAAAGCGAGAAAGCAGGACTTTCAATCCAATTGGCTATAAACTTACTTACGATTTATTCGTAAACAAATTTGGTCTCATTAAGTATCTATATACAACTTGAACTTGCTAGACTAAGTTTGTCATTCATGTTTTCTGTTATTAAAGTATTTCAGCATATCAAGACGAATAGTAAGTGTAACTATCTTTTTTCCAAAGCCAATGAAGTTTTTTCAGTCTTTAAAATGGGAGTAACTTGCTATATGCAATCGCACAAATTAATCAACCGGTCGTATAATCACCCTTCTATATCCAGTCAGTGCAGGAGAACCATTGTCCATTACTTCACAAATCATATGTAATTCCTTGCCTGCTGCATCTTGTGGTATATCAAAGAATGCGACAGGCTTATCAGTTTGCATAATCTCTATATGGCCTGTATAGGTACCAGCTTCTGGCAATATCCACCAATGATATGCTAATGAGTCATTATCCACATCAATTGATTCAGATGCGTCCAGCCATATTCTTCGTCCCACTTTCGAAGTAATGATGATAGGATCCAAACCCTTTTTGCCATTTACATAGACAGACGGATTATGATTTCCTTCGCCACAAGCTGCCCAATCCATCCGGGCTGCAAAATCGGCAAATATGGCTGGATAAAAATATTTCTCGTATTTCTCGGATACAGCTTTAACATCCGGAGCTGCATTGGTGTAACACTCCGTCAGGCTGTCAGGCGAAAGCGCCCAACGGAAATAGCCGCCCCAACCCACCTGATTGCCCACAGCAGGATTATTCAACCCATTGGGAAAGACATGCAGATAAGAAGGCGTATCCCCTTCTACTCCATATTTGTTTTTCGGATAGACCTTTCCTAAATGGCCATGTCCCTGTATATGGGTGGCATATTCATTCCAATTCATACTTCCAAGCGTGTTCTGCACAAGCCAGGCACTTTCATCCCAGAAGAAACGCAACTCCTTTCCGCAAGTCTTACGCAGCCATTGATGGGAACTGAACGCATAATCTACAGGAGGCCCCCCACATACGTCCTGATCTGTAATCGTATATACACACAGTTTATCCAGAAACTTATGCACCTCCGATTCGCTCCGTTCCTTTCTAACCCGCCACACAGCCTGTGCCAATGTGTTGGCACCGCCCCATACCGTAATCCATAACGGACGGCTGTCCTCTTCATCAACCAGCTTGATTATCAAGTCACTTCCCGGAGAATCATTGTTTTCACCAATCCGTTCTATTCCCAGCCCTCTGCTTCCCAACACCGTCCGACTGCGCAGATAACCGGCAGTGGGCCAATAGCCCAATTCCTGCTTTCCGTTCTCCTGCCTTTCCGGTAAAAAACCTTCCTGCTCCGACCGCTTCATCAGATTAGGCAAATCTTTTTCATAAGCGTCGATGACCGTCAACAAACTGTCCATCCAACTTTCGGGATAGGTACCGCCACAGATATTCCATCCGCCTGTAGCGACCAGTCCTTCTATTTCAAACAAATCTGCATAAGCTAATAAGCGGACCATGGATTCCATGTCATCAGGTTCAACATTAGCCGGAGCAATATCTGTTAAGACGACAATACGAGGCTTCAATAGGGATTCATCATTTTGCTTGCTTGTTCCCGCTGATGCAGAAAGACATAAAATCAATAATCCAATAGAGGTCCACAATTTTCTTGCTTTTAAATTCATGGCTTTTTAAATAAATTTGTATAACTAATCAATTGTAATTTTTACATTAGCTGATTGTAATCCGTTAGATGTTGCCACTAAATGTGCCGTACCCTGCTTTCCTTGATTCTGAATCACAACCAGACATTTTCCATAGAACGCTCGGCGCTTGTTGGCCTTGAAGTGTTCCATTGAAATTGGACTTCCATTGTCCACACCAGCAATGAATATGTCACCTTCCACTTTGAAGTTCACTAGATTGTCTGCATTTGGGCATAAATTTCCGTCTTTGTCCAAAATTTCTACAGTGATAAAGCTTAAATCTTTTCCATTGGCCGTCAACTGTGAACGATCTGGAGTTAGACGAATCTGTGTCGGTTTACTTGCCGTACAAATTTCTTTTTCCCCGACAACCTTACCATTTTTTCGCGCTATAACTTTTACCTTTCCTGGCTCAAATTTTACGCGCCATATTGCATGTAAGTTGATTGGGGTTTTTGACTTCACTCCTTGAGATTTTCCATTAACAAACAATTCCACTTCATCTGCATTGTTATAATAGCACCACATATCTACAACCTGTCCTGGTTTCCAGTTCCAATGTGGGAAAAGATGTAAAACTTGTTTTTTTGACCATTCTGACTGATACAGATAATATGCATCCTTCGGGAAACCTGCCAAATCTACAATGCCGAAATAAGAACTATGCGCCGGCCATCCAAATGGTGTTGGTTCTCCTATATAATCGAAACCTGTCCACACATATTGTCCGCTGATAAAGTCATTGTCACGTATTAGTTTAAGTGTTTCCTCATGTGTGTTACCCCACGGAGCGTGACAATTGTCATAAGAGGAACAGGAAAAACTGGGATCATAAAACGGCTTGTCCCATCTCTCCGGCCAGATAAACTCCTTGTCGCTTGGCATCTTGTAATATCCACGTGTGGCTAATGTAGAATTACTTTCAGTAATGATGAACGGCTTGCTTGGAAAATTTTTCGGTACGTCTAGGATATTAATATTGTGATAGTTATATCCTATAATGTCCAATGCGCCCGACTTGAACAAGTGGTTGAAAGGGTTCGGTTCGTTGCAACCAGCTGTGACGGGACGGGTCGGGTCAAGCTCTCTCACAATATCCGCTAGCTTTTTCGTTAGTAACGAATTCACACTCATTTCTTCCTCCTTCGCCAACATACTCTTTGAATGGCCGAAGTTTAGAATCAAGTTCGCTTCTTCCAGACTTAACGTATCCGCATTTGCATGGCTCCATTGTTCAAGCACTTCGTTGCCGATACTCCACATAAAAATTGAAGGATGGTTACGGTCGCGCATGATAAAGTCGTGCAGGTCACGCTCATGCCAGTCATTGAAATAACGCGCATAGTCATGCGCTGTCTTTTTCTTGCGCCACATATCAAAAGCCTCATCCATTACGATAAACCCCATCTGGTCGCACAGGTCAAGTAATTCGGGAGCGGGAGGATTGTGGGAACAACGTATACCATTGCAGCCCATTTCCTTCAGAATTTCCAACTGACGTTCGATAGCACGCATGTTCACGGCAGCTCCCAGGCAACCTAAATCATGATGCATGCACACTCCGTTTATCTTGGTCGGCTTTCCGTTCAGCACAAAACCTTTTTGTGCGTCAAATTTGAACGAACGGATACCAGTGATAGTTTCATACCGGTCGATACAATGTTCACCATCCATCAGCTCCGTTACAAGCGTATACAGATAAGGGGATTCAACATCCCAACGATGCGGATCTGCCACACTCAACTGCTGGACAGCCACTGCATCCGCCTGCCCGCCGACTTGGCACAAAGTATCAGTCTTGGCTACACATTTACCTTCCGCATCAAACAGCGATGAACAGACGGTCACCTTTGCATCCACATCTGTTTCATTGGAAACTGTCGTCTGCACACGTACAATAGCCTTCGACTTGTTTACAACAGGAGCCGTTACATAAGTACCCCACTCGCCGACATGCACAGCTTCCGTTTTCACCAGCCATACATTCCGGTAAATGCCGCAGCCCGAATACCATCTGGAGTTTGGCTGTTCCGAATTATCCACACGCACTGCCAGCACATTCTTCTCCCCCCATTTCAGATGAGGAGTCAGATCATAGCTGAAAGTTATATAGCCGTAAGGACGACGTCCCAACAGGATACCATTGAGATATACTTCCGAATTCATATAGACTCCATCGAACACAATCCGGAACTTCATGTCTGAATCCGCTTTTTCAGGGACAAATGTCTTTCTGTACCACCCTATGCCGCCGGGAAGCGCACCGCCTCCCGTACCGGAAGGATGGTCCTTACTGAAGTTACCTTCTATGGCCCAGTCATGGGGCAGGTCTAGCAACTGCCAGCCTGTATCCTCAAAATTTGCATCGACAGCTTCAGGTTCATCTCCATTGTGAAAACGCCAGCAATCACCGAAGTTTATCCTTTCACGGCAGGTACTAACAGTTGTACTAAATACCATAAAGCAGGAACAACAAAACACATGTAAGAAAAGCAATAATTTCTTCATATTTTACTCTTTCTATTGAAAACCTATTATATTACCCGGTCATTTACAAAGGCAAAAAAGCCCTCGAGATCATCCCTGTTGTCGGGATTTTTCTCTCTTTGAAAAAATCAAACGTACTTCAGCAGTTGTTTAAATTTTTTTCGGTGAAACGACGCAATCAGACTTCTTCTGCTTCCTGTCTGTTTCCCTGGAACAATTCACCAAATAAATCTAGCATTATTTAAACAGGTCCTCAATCAAATCTTTATTGAAACTTCTTTACCCGTATATTGCACATCAATACCTTTGGCTTTTATATCAAAAGCCTGCGGTCTGTCCTTATTGACCACCACTACCGTAAATGTACGTTCCTCCAACATACCCGGGAACGAGCCTTGACGTTCGCCAATAGTCAGCGTACGGCTGTCATCGTCATATTCCATCGGAATCATCGCGTACATCCCCTTTTCATAGTTGTAGTTCACGCCTTCGTCCTCATAAAGTGTAAACTCGCCGTCAGCACCCTGATATACATAAAGACGGATATGTGTGGCGGGCTTTTCATCAGAATACTGTATGTCCTCACCGAACGGGACAATAGAACCGGCACGCACATACAGTGGAACACGTTCGTAAGGAGCCTCCACTTTTGCTCTTATTCCGCCTTCCCGGAACTTCCCGGTATAGAAATCATACCAGCCTTCCGACTTCGGGAAATAGACCTCACGGCTGCGGTCTCCATAACGGTAGACCGGAGAAACCATAAACGCCGGACCGAACATGAACTGGTCACCGATATTGTTGACATTCACATCCGACGTGAAATCCATAACCAATGGGCGCATGATGGTATAGTCCTTGAACCAAGTCATGCCGGCAAGCGAATAGATGTAAGGTATCAGGTTGTAGCGCAATTTCGTATAATATACAATGGAATTGTATGCAGGATGACCTTCCGGAGCGATTTCCCACGGCTCACGGTACGGATATTGCCCGTGCGCACGATACAGCGGGCAGAAGGCTCCGAACTGAAACCAGCGCGTGTTCAGTTCACGCCATTCCTTGCAGTCCGCATTTTCTGTCCGTGTAGCATTCCATTGCTGTTGTCCTGCCACATAACGGTTCTCTACACAGAAGCCACCTATATCCATTGTCCAATAGGGAATTCCGCTGACTGCAAAATTCAGACCGGCGGAAATCTGTGCCTTCATATCTTCCCAACGGGTCGCGATGTCACCGCTCCATGTGGCAGTGGAATAGCGCTGCAAACCGGCAAAGCCCGAACGGGTTAGCAGGAATACCCGCTTGTTGTTGTCTGCACTGCGCTGTCCATTGTAGATTGCATCCGCGTTCATCAGTGCATATGCATTGAAATATTCTGTCGACGGGCCCAATGCCGTAGGTCCGCACAAGTCCTTACGGTACTGCAAATCCGTACAGTCGCGTACGTTCGGTTCGCTGGCATCCATCCACCAGGCATCGATGCCCAACGGATAATAGTGTTCGTACATCTGTTCCCAAAACAACTTGCGTGCCTTGGTACTGTATGCGTCATAGAAACCGTATGTGTACCCTTTGCCAATCCAATCCTTCAGGCTGTCCTTCACGGACTGCGGATAAATCCATCCGTTCCTGTCAAATTCCTTGTAATGCTCGGTCGTGGTATAGAACTTCGGCCATACGGACACCATTATGTGCCCGTGCATTGCATGGATGGAATCGACCATCACTTTTGGATTCGGGAAATGCGCCTTGTCGAACTCATGGCTTCCCCATGCGTTTTCCGGCCAGTGGCTCCAGTCGAGCACAATGTTGTCTATCGGAATTTTCCGGTCACGGAAACCTTTCAACGCATCCAGCATTTCATCCTGCGACTTGTAACGCTCCCGGCTCTGCCAATAGCCCATCGCCCATTTAGGCATGATGGGAGACTTGCCTGTTAAGGTACGGTAGCCGCTGATTACATCATCCATATCATCACCGGCGATAAAATAATAGTCCAGCTGAGGAGTCATTTCACTCCACCACGACTGGTTGCCCTGCTCTTTCGGGTCAACCGGACTGAACACACGCAGCCCGGAATAAGAAACCGCTCCGTCCGGATTCCATTCCACCTTCAACGGTACACGCTTCCCGGCTTCCAGATTCACGGAGAACTTATAGCTGTTTGGATTCCATGCCGTGCGCCAGCGCTCTGGGACCACCAGCTTGTTGTCGATATACACTTTGGTATAGCCTGCATAATAGAGGATGAACTTGAATTCCCCGCTTTGCGAAGGCTCAATCTCCCCTTCATAAGTGACCTTTGAGCCATACAGCGGAAAGCCTTCCGGCAAATTCACCACATGATTCAGGTCGCCTCTGACCAGATGCTCAAAATAAAGCGAGTCCTCCCGGCGGACTAATGTCTCGGCACTCGATTCCGGAGCGGGGATATAAGTACCTGTTATCGCTCCCTCTTTCCCTTCTTTGTCATACAACTTGAACACATTCCCCAACTGGGAATAATCGTTCGGATTGCCGAAACGGCAGAGCGAATAGCTGTCAAGAAGCACGCCGTAATTCTTGTTGGAAATGATGAATGGAACGGAAACCTTCGTGTTGTATTGGAAGAGTTCTTCATTCTTTCCCTTGTAATTGAACTCATCCGATTGGTGCTGTCCCAGTCCGTAGAAAGCCTCATCGTCCGGTGACTTAAAAACCTGACGGATAGTATAGCCTTTGGTCCCTTCTACCTCTATAGGAGTGAACGTCTTGCCGCCTCCCTTGTTTTCCTGAAGAATCATGTTCCCTTCTTCATCTGTAAACCAGACCTCCCCGGTCGATGCAAGTACGGAAGCACGGAGCTCGGAAGTAACGACCGTCACCGTATCACCTTTCTGCTCCACACCGAACGGCGTCTGTTCCTTCTGTGGAATCACAACCAGACTTTGGGGGTCGGCGAACTTACTTTCCGGTGTCGCCGACACGTGGACAAGTTTGTCGCCCATCACTTGCAGACGTACCAGCTGCACATCTGTATCGTTTTTCTGTTGTACTTTTATAATCACTCCATTATCTGTTTCTTCATAAATTTTTGAACAAGAGCCTAATAACAGACAAGCTAGTAGATAATAAGAAATGTTTTTCATATCCATATCCCTGATATTAAAGTTTAATGATAATATTTCTTTTTGTAAAGGTATAGGTTATTATCCAAACTTGTGAATCCAAATGTTTCATATAAAACCTGCATTTATCTATCATCTGTCTTATATGTTTTCACTCAGGGTATGATTTGTTACTTTCCCTCTTTTTCCTGGTAGACGGAAGGTAAAACTCCGAACTCATCCTTAAAGTAACGGCTGAAATATCTCGGATTGTTGAAACCTACTTCGTATGCTACTTCCGACACATGGAGTTGGCTTTCACGCAACAACTGTGCGGCTCTTTTCAAACGGATTACGCGGATGAACTCAATCGGAGTCTTGCCCGTTATTTGCAACAGCTTCTTGTACAGATGCACACGGCTCATCCCCAGTTCGTGGCTCAGTTCCTCGACCGACAAGTCACTTCGGGAGATATTGTCTTCCACATACTTGATTGCCTTTTCTATCAACTTTTCATCCAGAGAGGTAATAACAATTTCACTGGGGGCAGGATCTATCTTGGAATGAGTGACCTGCCGATAACGGCTCAGCTCAATTAGCTTGCGGATACGCAGAACCAGCGCAATCATATTGAAAGGTTTGGTCACATAATCATCGGCACCCGTCTCAAGTCCTTTCACCTTTGATTCAACCTCTTGTCGGGCAGTAAGCAGAATTACCGGAATATGCGATGTCTGCTTGTTCGATTTAATCTTCCGGCATAATTCATTACCGTCCATTCCCGGCATCATCACGTCACTGATTACCAGATCCGGACAATTCTCCTGAATCATCTTCCATGCCTCTTCACCGTTTAACGCGACATCCACACGGTACTGCAGTTCCAAACTATGCTTCATGAACATGCGGAAATCTTCGTTGTCGTCAACCACAAGCAAAAGCGGAAAATTGCTACGGTCGGTCTGCTCCACAACCTGCTCCGATACACTATCTGCATCCGATTGCCCCACAACAGGTTTCGGCAGTTCGGCCATGACATCCACATGCCTTACCGGAATGCGCACCACAAACACAGTCCCTGTCCCTATGTTGTCGAACACTTCCACTGTCCCCTCATGCAGACGGACGAAATCACACACCAGACTCAACCCAATTCCGCTACCCGTCGTTTCCTCCATACCCTTATGGTCAGTCTGATAGAAACGCTCGAAGACATGCTCCTTATCCGCATCAGGAATGCCGATTCCTGTGTCGGAAACTTTTATCTCCATCATTTCCTTTTCACCCTCTATACGCTCCATTATCACAGTCACACGTCCACCGTCAGGAGTGTACTTGAATGCGTTTGAAAGTAGGTTCATCATCACTTTCCCTACTTTGTCCACATCGAAGGCCATCGAAAAACTTTCCACTCCGGAAAAGAAAGAGAAACGGATATGCTTCTTGTCGGCCATCAGCAGAAACGAATTGCAGACCTCACGGACATACGACACAATGTCTCCCTCCGCCAACGATAGTTGATGTCCGCTCATCTCCCCTTTCCGGAAATCGAGTAACTGATTGACTAGCATCAACAGCCGCCTTGCATTCCGGTACATCAGCGTCAACACCGATTTACGCGACTCATCCTTCTCCTGTGCCAGCAGTTCTTCCAGCGGAGCGATAATCAAGGTCAGCGGAGTCCGGAGTTCATGACTGATATTCGTGAAGAAACGAAACTTTATCTGATTCACCTCCTCATTCTTAGCTGCTTCATGTTCTATCTGCTGCATACGATACTTTTCGCGTTCCCTTCGTAGGATATGCCTGCGGGCAAGAAACAGCAGCGACACAAAAACGAACGCATAACACAGCCATGCCCACCACGCAAGCCAGAAAGGAGGATGCACCACAATCGTCAGGCGGGCGACATCTGTACCTTCATATCCGTCACTGTTTGTGGCCTTCACATTCAGTGTATATGTTCCGGGAGCAAGACTGGTAAAAGTCACACGACTTGTTCCAGAAGGAAGAGTTACCCATTCATCACTGAGTCCTTCCAACCGATACATATAGGTTGTCTTTTCCGGCAGACAGAAATTATCGGAGGAAAGTTCTATCGTAAAAAGGTTCTGGTCATAGTTCAGTCCGATTTCCCGGAAAATATTCAAGCCTTCCGGAAGAATCACACGCCCGTCATATTCCTTACCCACCTCTATTTCCTTTCCAAACAGATACAATGCGGAAAACATCACCTTCGGCAATACCTTATTATAATGGATATTGTCCGGATTGAACACATTCAGTCCATACAGCCCACCGGTAACAACCGTTCCGTCACGCAAAGTCTTTATAGCCCTCATGTTGAAATCACAATTCTGTAGTCCGTCCTTCTCGTTGTATACATGCGAATCAAACGCATAGCTTCCGTCACTGTTTCTTGATACTTTCAAATGAACCATACGACGTGTGGACGAAACCCACATATCATGATTATGATCTTCCGTTATGCCGGAAATGATATCCCCCGACACACCTGTGATGCTTGAAAAGACTTTAATGGACTGAGACTTTTTGTCATAAACCTTCAAGTTTCCCCTGGTCGCAATCCAAATCAATCCTCTGCTGTCACTATACACTTGGTTCACCTCTTGTTCGGCAACATTACCTTTTATTCTATGGCACTTGTCCGGATGTCGCAAATCAACCAAAGCAGTACCTCCATACATGCCTACAATCAGTTCGTCATCTTTTGTCAAATCCAACGAAGACACAAAATCCCGGATTTCCCCATAAGTATACAGTTTGTCATTCTTCAAATCCATATACTGGAGCCCCCCTTCCAAAAAACCAATCCAAAGTCTCGAATCATTGGCGGCCATAGCCCATACACTGTTATTCAGCAACCCGTCCGACATTGTATAATGCTTCAGACGGCCATTCTTCATACAGTAAAGTCCTCCATTGAACGTCCCGATCCACAACCGGCCGTCCTCCGACCGGCACAAAGATACTACAGGACAATCAAAACTATATGACTTTTCCGTTACGCCTGTTTTTAGGTTCCATAAAATAAGCCCTTCATCATTGGTTCCCAACCACAGATGTTCATCATCCACCTGCTCAATGCACGTTATATCACCTACCCCATACATTTTGAACTTGAACATGCTTTCCCCATACATGGAGACGCCTTTCTTGTAAGTTCCGGCCCACATCAGTCCATCCCGGTCAGCATACAGCGCATAAACCGTATTATGCGACAAGCTCCGGGGATTCCCCGCATCATTTGCCACCTTAATCACCTCTCCGGTCTTTTTGTCGAATACATCTATGCCACCATAATCTTTCCCGAGCCAAATTCTTCCCTCCCCGTCTTGGGATATGACATGGATAAAATCAGCCTGATTTTTCCAGGGGCTGACCAAATCGGTGAGCCATTTCCCCGTCGGCACATCATAAACCCACAAGCCATCAACACTACTTATCCAAACGCTGTCATCCCCATCCACAAAAAAAGAGAAACGTGATGCTTTCCCCTGCGATTGTCTCTCTATTTCATCTTTAATCCATTTTATCTTCATGTCCGAACGGTCCAGACAAACTATCTTTCCGGTTCCACAAAGCAAGAGTATTCCGTCACGGCATTCAGCCATGGCATTGACACCGGAGGCTGGCAATCCCAATGCCTGTGAAGACTTGAATTTCGTATATTTTCCTCTCCCGTACTGATAGATGCCTTCATCCGGCACACTGAGCCATGTATTTTCCGCCGAATCAACGTAAACACATTCCGGGCTTTCCCTCTTGCTTCCTATCCTTTTCATAAACCCGTCCAGATTTCCGATGAACTTATCCTCCCTCTTGTCAAACAACACATATCTTGTACCCAACCGCACCCATAAGAAATCAGGAGCTTCCATCAGACCAACCACATAATTGTCCGGAATGGATGTCGAATCTTCAGCAAGATGCCGGTAGACCTTGAAACGATATCCGTCATAACGGTTCAGTCCGGAAGCTGTCCCGAACCACATGAAACCGTCCTTATCTTTCAGAATGGCATAAACGGAGTTATTGGAAAGTCCGTCAGCCACCTCCAGATGCTTGAACATGAAATTCTGGGCAGACAAAGAAACCACAACCGACAAAAAACTTAATATAAACAGGAAACGCACTTTCATTCTGATAGACCAAAAATGTTTTTTTGAGAGTACAAAAGAAGAAAAAAGAAAGAAAAAAAGCAAATGCCAATTGCATTTTCATCACATTTTCACTACGTGTCCGGACAAAAGAAAAACAATGGGGGTGTACCCCTACGGATATACCCCCATCTTCTATTTGCCAATCAGTCCGTTATTTTATTCTCCTGTTCCGCGAACCAGTTGGATTTTATGTACAGAAAGACCTTGTCCGCTGATAGTAAGTGGAATAATTCCTCCATCTCTCTCAGTATTCCTCAACTCCAACAAGGCACTGCACATTGTGTTGTCAATCTGAATGTCAACGGTAGTATCCTTTGAATTGATTGTCATTTGCTCAATAATTCTCGGCGAATTCTCATCATTCACATCTCCTGCCACTCCTTCCAGATATGCACCTTCCGTAGCACCGCTATAAGTTATCCGGATTTTATCTCCAGACTTTAAAGATGCAGGAATACCAATATTTATATCTCCATAATCCATATAACAATCTTCGCCTCCTTCAGCCGAATGACACCATAACAAGTTGCTGAAATCTTCACTCTCGCTGGAACTAACAGGTTTTAATTCAATGCGATTTAAACAGAATTCAAGATTATCGTTCCAATTCTTCTCAAGAATCATCACATTATTATTTTCACGAATCTCGTCACACATTGAGAGTGTCACCACGTTTGTCAAGCAATGAGCATCTTTATCAAATTTACCGACATTATTCCATTGATAAAACAGTTGCAAAGTCCCCATCCACAATAATTCGGCAGCATTCACATCGGTATTATCATCAAAATAGCATTGCAAGACAGCACCAGGAACAAATAGAGCCAACTGCTCTTCACTTAACGGAACACGTGCAACAATCAGCCGATAACCTGCCGCTGGGAAACCTTCATCACTTGCTATTCCGTTTCCAGGTTTCCCGTCACCAGTCCAAAGCGTTATTGGCAAACCGACAATCTTATTCGTATATACCAGTACCTTAGTCAGGGTTATACCCCCATATTCAGAAGATACCGAGAAGCCCGTAACATTTTTTCCAACTGGAATCAGAAGCGTTCCGTTCATCTTCCCGGCAGGTAAACTGTAGGTGGTTCCACTTACGGAAATGGAAGCATCGGCCTCAGCAGCAGTTCTTGTATATTCAAGACTATACACATCATTTCCGTCAAGTGTTCCTTCAAAATCACCGATTTGCCGTGGAGTAGCACTTAACTGCACATTTTCAGCCAATGAACAGGCCCTTTTCCCAGACACTTCAAATGTTTCACCCTCACCGAATATCCACCCGGCTTCAATTTTTTCCAATGTCCATTCTTCCACATTGGCAGAGACCTGAACAGGATTTGTAGAGACCGGTCCGCTCTTGTCAATAGTTGCAGAGAAAATTATCTTCTTTCCTGACTCAAACACATAAGCGTCTACCGGACAAGGATAATCCACGCCATTATATGTAATTGTAATGACCCTTTCAGGCGTAGCTCCCGAAGGCATTACAATGGTCTGATATTCACCGGGGACATTAGAGTTAGCGGCAAATTCCAACGTACTTTCAGCACCTTCGGCCCTCACGGTTCCGTCTGTCAAATCCAATGAGCCTGATGTCCGCTGCTTGTTGATTTTCAAGGTTGCACCCGAAAGTCCTTTTCCCTTTTCGTCACATACCTGCATCACAACCTTTACAAGCTTATGGACAAATGGCAAAGAAATATTATTTTGGTCCCTGGCAACATTTTCCGTTGACGCATACATAACATCATTCTCACTCAAAGCCACTCCCTCTTCCGTTGAAAGGCTGATGGAATAAATGCCATTTTGTACAGCACCGTTCCGATAAGGATACACTCCCATAAACCTGACAGTAGCTTCATCTCCTGCCTGATCCCATGTTATCGGTGACTGTGAAGTGAAGGCTCTGCCATCCGAAGTGGCATACTGCACATTTTCAGCACCACTGGCAAATGAATTGCCCACATACATTGAAACTCCAATTATGTCATCAGGCTCAAAACTCGTGTCTGTAACACGAGAAGCCACCGAAGAAGTAAAAACGATGGCATCACCGGACATTCCTTGCATCAAACCATCCTTTTCAGAACAGGACGCTAACCCCATAGCAGTTATCATCCCGAATAAAATTGTTTTTTTCATAATAACCGGATATTTAAACTTATTAATCTTTCATATTTCCAAGCACCAATATCACTCAAATTGCCACTGGTCAAAATAAACACCTGCACCGCTCAATAAGAAACAGAGATCGACCTCTTTACCGCTGTCCACATGCCCCACTTTACTTTTAAAGAGCTTCATTTCATCGCTTTCGACAGGTATTGACGCTATGAGTTCGCCCTTTACAGAACCTTTGCGCACTATAATTTTTCCATGCCCAGAAGCTTTTATTTTCAGAGCAGAAGGTCTTCGGTTGAATTCGGCCCCTCTTACTGCCAACACGCTCACTCTACCCGGAGAATTCACCACCCATATATCACCAGACTCCTCATCCTCACAGAATTTCAAATCCTGAGTCGCAGCCGTAGTCTCAGCCTGCTGTTCTGCAAAAGGATCCAACGGCTTTATCTGCGACACACCTTTCAAGGTCTGTTTCCCCATATCTATCCGCACTTCTTCCTCATCAACATTGATTTCATCTACATTTATGTTTCTGAAACCCTTGTCGGTATTAAAACTATGCTGCAAACTCATTGCATGGTAGAATATATACCATTTGTCTTTAAATTTCTGCAGATGAGTATGATTGTTGGAAAAATCAAATCCATAATCTCCCGGATTCTTGAGGTAATTGTTCCCATACGTCCATTCGTTCCCCAATGGATTCTTAGTCTTCATATACACCATACAGCATGGAGTAAGATTTCCCGAAGTCTGCGGCCATGTCGTAAAGTCGCCTTCCCAAGCCACATTATACGTGTACACGTATGTGCCATTGATATAATTCAATTCATTTGCCTCGAATTGGAACGGGGCAACAATTGCCTTAATTTTACTGTCGATAGATATCATATCATCACCCAAACGGAATATACCGGGATGCCCGGAGGCTCCAAT
>ERZ772865.2496-NODE-2496-length-15881-cov-152.537091_pt1 | contig 15881 bp, 8 predicted proteins | sample MGYA00512133_ERZ772865 | MGnify/ENA primary metagenome ERZ772865 (study PRJEB29015, sample SAMEA2737722) | human gut metagenome | biome: human gut; feature: human-associated habitat; material: faeces | place: China | collected 2012 ...
AGCCCTGCAATATCTGAAGGTGAACAATCTTGCCATTGAGGGCAAACCTGAAGGGTTGACCATCAACACCCACGTATGCCGCGGCAATTATCATTCCTGCTATGCCACCAAGGGTGCCTACGATGCCGTGGCTCCTTATCTCTTCGCTCATGAAGATGTAGATACCTTCTATCTGGAGTATGACGATGAGCGTTCGGGTGGTTTCGAGCCGTTGAAGTATGTGGCTGATGGCAAGAAGGTGGTGCTGGGTCTGGTAACCTCCAAATCTCCGGTGTTGGAGGATAAGGCTACGGTTATCGCCCGCATCCGAGAAGCAGCCAGATATATCCCCCTCGATCGGCTCAGTCTCAGTCCTCAATGCGGTTTCGCCTCTTGCGAGATTGGTAATAAACTGACCGATGCTGAGCAGTGGGCAAAGATAGATCTGGTGAGAGAGATTTCCGAGGAAGTTTGGGGATAATGATATATTCAAGGAGAAGATGTGTTGTCTGTCATGGCTGCACATCTTCTCTTTTTTTATTTACTTTTTATCAAAAATGTTTGGTGTTTTCATGAATTACTAGTAACTTTGCACCCCGAAAATTAAAAACATCATTCATTAAGATTATCAGAAAATGGAATATATGTCTCAGGAAGGTTACGATGAGCTCGTGGCCGAACTTCAACACATGGTTAACGTAGAGTTGCCAGCCGTTCGCGATGCGATAGCTGAGGCCCGCGATAAGGGCGACCTCAGTGAGAATTTCGAGTATCATGCAGCCAAGCGTGAGCAGGGCAAGCTGTTGAGCCGCATCAGCTTCAAACAGAAGGTCTTGGAGAATGCCCGTGTCATCGACAAGTCTCGCCTGAAAAGCGATACCGTTGGCTTGTTGAGCAAGATTAAGATTACCAATCTCGCCAACAAGTGCAGCATGAATTATACCATAGTAAATCCTCACGAGGCAGATCTCCATAGTGGCAAGATTTCCATCAAGTCGCCTATCGCCAAGGCCCTTCTGGGTAAGAAGGCAGGTGATGAGGTAATGGTGAAGGTACCAGCCGGCTTGCTCAAATTCCGCCTGGATAGCGTGGAGTTATAATGTATTCTTTAAAAGGAAAACTCCCGATAATTTGAAACTGATCAAATTATCGGGAGTTTCTCTTTTTATTCTAATATTTCTCCAGAATCTTATTCAGTAAGAAGGTGGCATTCTGGTTTCTTGCCACACCCTTCTGTATCTTATAAGTATAGGTAACATCTGTGCCTAAATCTATCTCGAAACAATAGTTGTGGAATTTTCCTGATGCATCATTTTCCATCTTGGAGAGCTCCAGGTCGTGGGTAGCGATGATGCCGCTCACCGGCTGCTTGGCAATGGCTTCGAGGAACTTTCTCGAACCATTCAGTTTATCCAATGAATTCGTTCCCTTCAGAATCTCATCCAGAATAATCAGCGTTCGGAGTGGCTCCTTATTGTCTTCTCCACTTTCCTTGCAGCACTTTCCCTCAGCACTTTCCCTGCAGAACTTCAGCAGCTCCTCCAGTCTTATCAGCTCAGCATTAAAGTAAGAGATGCCATGCGTCAAATCATCGGTGGTTCTCATGCTCGAGAATAATCTGAAACGTGAAATCTTCAGCTGATCCGCAAACACCGGCATACCCGCCATTGCCAGGATATAGTTCACGCCCAGCGAACGCAGGAAGGTACTCTTTCCCGCCATGTTGGCTCCGGTGATGATATAATAGTTGTCGTCCCTGATGGTGAAATCGTTCTTCACCGCCTTGGCACCCAGGAAAGGATGATAGAGATTCTTTCCCTCGAACACGATTTCTGGACTTCCGATTCCTGCATTTTCAGAAACATCGCTATCTGTATCTGCTTCCGGACTTCCCGAAACAAATTCCGCCTCTTCCGACTCTGGATGATTATATCTGAAATCCGCCATCGAAACCATCGCATCCATCTCGCTGATGATATGCATCCATTCCTCCATCTTCACCATATAGGTATTCTTCCATTTCAGGAAACTGCGAACCAGGAAGAAATCGCTCAGCATGAAGGCATCGGTGAAGAAAAGACCGAGGAAATTGCCTCTTCTGTCATACCCCTTCAATATCTTTTCCAGTTGGGCAAAGGAAGGCAGGGCATCTGCTAGGGAATTCTGCATCTCCTTGCCTGATTCGCTATGGAAATTGCGCCTGTTGATAAGCTGAAGTATCTGGGCATAGGCGATGAGCTGATGGCGAAGCTTGCCGCCATTGCTATCTATCTTATCAAGTGTCTGCTTGCAGACGAAGAATACCACCATGTATTGAACCAACACCCACCACAAGGCGAAATCCACCGAAAACATATTGCATATCGACAAAATCACGGAACCAACGACTCCGATAATCAGCAGCCATCCGATAACGAGCGATACCGGAGACCCAAACCATGCCGGCACCTCCATCTTCGAAACCTTCTGCATCGCATCCATCACCGCAGCAGAATCAATCTTTTTCATCTTGCCATTCACCATTTTGCCATCCGCAGTTTGGCTTCTGTTCTTTTCGCCAAGTGCCAGGAATTCCATCCGCCAGTTTTCGCCTTCTCCAGCCAATTCCTTCTGCAAATCCCTTCTTCTTTTGATATCCTCCATGCCCAAAGGCGTTTCCCGGGTAAGATTCCTGGCGAGTGCCTCCGAACCGCCCGATGTGATGGTTCGGCAGATGCGGTTGAACAGCGAACTCTTGCCGAAAACATCGAGGTCGAAGGAATAAGGATGCTGCGGATTCTGATAGGAATCGCCCGTCTCGAAAGGCGAGAAATCGCCCTCCAAAGCCTTGATTTCGTCCTGATAAACCTTGAGCAAAGCCGAAAGATGCTCTATCTTCTCCTTGTTCTTGTCGTCAATTCGTCTGATTCCCAGATAGGCAATCAGGCACAGCACTGCCCCCATCAGATAGTTCTGCGTATCTCCATCCAATGCGAAATAGCAGATTAGGAAGGCGAGGATGCCGCCAAAAGCCAGCAGCTCGCCCGTTATAAATCCCGTATTCTTACGCTTCAGGGCAGCCACCTCAGAAGCGTATCGGCTTACATATTGTTGATAATTCTCCTTGATATTCATACTTTTTCTTTATTTTTCTTTTTTGATGTGCAAAAATAGGTATAAAATCTAGATTTCCAAAATAAATTCTCTCATTTTAAGTCTTTTATACTTATATTCATGATAGGAATCTGGCTTTTATGAACCCTTGGCAGTAAAAAGTGCTATGAAAATTTGGAGGTTACACGAAAACATCGTATTTTTGCATTAAAATAGTTTGAATAATGAGCAAGTATAAATTTAATATAGACAATTATCATGCTATAGGGCATGCTGATATCGAAATAGAGGGTATCACAGTTATCGTGGGTAGCAATGGCTGTGGAAAAAGCACTATGTCCCGTTGGTTGTATTATATCGTCAATACATTGTCTGTGTTAGACAGTTTCTTTTTCTCTGATTTCAGAGATGTGATAATCAAATCATTAGAGAAATATTCTACTGCGCTGGATGATATCTCAAATTATCTGGATGATGATAAAAAACGATTTTTTGACCATACCTTATCATTAATGACAATGGTAACATTGAGTAATGGTGGTGTGGAGAAGCTCGATTTTTATTATAAAAGAGCGATTGGTTCACTTGATGACATGCTGGTTAACTTCCTTCAGAAAGAGCAGAATCCTCAGCAGGTGCGTCGAGTGCTTAATCTTTTTGGGATTACTGAACAAAATCATGTTCATGAGGATATAGAACGAAATTCCATTCAGCTGTTTTCTGAATATCTTCAGAAATATGAAAACAACAAAAAAAATCGTCCCATCAGTTACTTGAAAGAGAAAATCGCTTCTGTATATCGGGAAAAGGATGGCTTTCCTGCCAGCATAAGCTTTAAGGAAGATGAAGTGGAATTGCTTGTTGATAGACTTGGAAAGATATATAGTTTAAATAATGCCATATATATAGGAACACCAGCAGCTATTTCTCTTCGTCAATCAGATAGGGTTCTGATGACTTCCTTGGCACATAAAGTGGTTCATGTAAATGAAAAAGGAAGTGAGATTACCGGCAAACAGGAATTACTTCATTCTATTAATAAAATGATAGATGGTTCTATTGTAGAAAAGGAAAATTTCGATGCTGTTGATTTAGTTTATCACAGCAACAATGGTAAGGATATTAGAATTGAAGATATAGCATCGGGATTCAAACCGCTGGTTTATATGCTTCGTCTGATAGAAAACGGGTGGCTGACAGAAAACACTTTGTTGGAGATTGATGAGCCTGAAACAAATCTTCATCCACAATGGGTGGTTGAGTTGGCGCATCTTCTTGTTCGCATCAACAAAACATTTGGAACCAAGATACTCATCACGAGTCACAATCCCGATATGGTATCGGCTATCAGGTATATCTCTGAAAAAGAGGGCTTGTTGAATACTACTCGTTTTTATCTGGCAGAGCAAAGTGAAGGTACAGATTCGTTCTACTATAAGAATTTGGGCTGTGATATTGAACCTGTATTTGAATCATTCAATAAATCTTTTGATACTCTTCAGAAATACGTAGAGAACTATGGCGAAATTTAAGATTGGCAATTATCAGGGAATCAAGATTGATTGTTGGACAGCAAAAGATTTATTTCTCAAAAACATCATGCTGATAAGAAATCTTCTGCAGATATGCTATTGCATGTGAATGATAAGAGATTACTTTTGGCCGATACAAAATTCCGACTAAGCAATACCAGAAATTTGGATTCAAAGGAGATAGCAAAAAAGGTTAGTGAATCAAAGGCAATGGTTACTTCTAACTATTCTTTTGATAATAGTTTCTATGTTTTGCTGACAAAGAAAGCTGCAACTCCTTCCAATTTAAATAGGCTTAGAAGAAATGTAGGAAATAATCCAAATTATCAATTTATGGATGCCGTTGAATTTCATAAATTGTTCGAGGATTAATGTTTGAACTCCGTTCCTGATGTCTTGAAAACTCAGAAACGGAGTTTTTTATAACTTTTTTCAGTCGTTTATCGCCCGATACATCATGTAGTAAGCGTATATATATGCCGATGTCGTTGTTATCATACTGATGAGATTCATGCAGGTGAAGGCTGCCTGCTGGGTGTTACCTGCCAGGTAAAACACTGCTACAGGGAGTAGATTCGAGCATATCAGCCATACCATGAAAACCAGGACAAGGGCTAAGCCCAGTTTGCGCATGTTACCTCTGTGCTTGCTGTACAGATGGCAGCCGGCTATCAGGGAGGCGATGACGGAAATCAATCCCATAGAGCTTTGTATCCAGGTAAGAATAGTTGCCGTGAGTGTTATCTGTCCGTTCTGCATCATCGTTACGAGATGAAGATTGAAGCATTGGCCCAGGATGAATGAGAGCACATAGTAAAGTACCATCAACTCGCTGCAGCGTCGTAGCAATTTTACGCCTGCCGGTAGCGTGTAGCGGAATATTCCCCATAAAGCTATAGGGGCGAGCTGCAAGACCAGTTGCTTGATGGTAACCAGGATGGGACTTATTGGAATCAGGATGGGACTTGTTCTGAAGGATAAGCCCGCTTGTCTGCAAACAGAAAATGCCAGCGAAAACAATGCGAAAATGCAATATGCATACATGGCATATTGTGCAATGCGATTTATATCTATAGAATAACTTTTTCTTTCCATAATTCTACGTATGATGATTTTATAAACAGCTTATCTTGTATAAAGCCATTGCAAAGATACGAAGTTTTTGGGAAATTCTAGCAAAATAGGTGGAAAATGTTTGGCTATGATATATACTTGTTAAAAGAATGGCAGAGAGACCGATAAAAACTCTTAAAAATCATAACGTATCTTCTTGGATATCAATGTTTGTTGCTATCTTTGCACGGTATGTACTAATAACGCTACATGGATAAATACTAATAGTGCTACATGGGTATATACTAATTGAAATATAGGTTTAATCATACAATGAATAATATGAAGTTTAATCATACAGTGAATAATATGAAGAAGATATTTTTAGGATTGGCAGCTGCACTGATGTTGACTGCCTGCAATGAGAACAGACAGCCGGAGGCAATGACCAGCGTTGACTCTGCAAGTGTGGTAACCGATTTGATGATGAGTCGCAGAAGCATCCGTGCTTACAAGGATTCCGTCATCAGCCGCGATACCCTGAACGAGATTCTGAAATGCGGCATCCATGCGCCAAACGGGCAGAACCTGCAGTCGTACGAAATCAGAGTGATAGATTCTCCTGCTCTCATCGATTCAATCACCCAAGCCGTGGTAAAGGATAATCCTAAGATAGCAGAGCGCAAGGGCTTCAAGAACATCTTTGTGAATGCTCCATGCGTGGTTTGCATCGCCTACAATACTACTTATGATATGGCGCAGATTGATTGCGGTTTGCTTGGCGAGAACATCATTCTTGCAGCATGGTCAAGGGGCATCGGTTCCTGCTGCCTGGGCAGTTCTGCCCGTTGGATACTGGATTCTCCGTCGGCCAAGCCTTACCTCGACCGCATGGCATTCTCTAAGAATTATAAGCTGCTCTACTGCATCGCCCTGGGTTATCCTGACGAATCGCCGGAGGCAAAGCCAAGACGCCAGGACATGATAAAGTTCATGGATTAAGATAAATGAAGGTTGAAGTCCTGTTTCAGGACATCAACGTTTCCCTCCATAACCCAACAAAAAAGCATGGCGCAAATCACTGCGCCATGCTCCAATAAAAGAAAGCCTTATAGTCAAAATAGAAATTAGCGATTCTAATTCTTATTCCGGTACTAATCTTTTTCTAGTACTTTGCATTCTGAGGGTCAAAGTTGGTCCAACCGCTCATCCAGTTGTTGCTGCCATCGAAGGCTCCGATGTAGGTTACGGTGTCGAAACCTGTCCAGCCGGCGAAACTTGCGGCTCCAAGCAACGGACTGCCGGCGATAGGAGTATAACCGTCTGCGCCAACCAATGAAGCCCAACTGTCAAAATACTTGTTGCTTGGCTCTGAGAAGAAGAAGGTATTGCTGTATGACTTCTGATTCTTGTCGAGATCCTTCTTGTTGGCTGCATCATAGAGGTAATCCTCATACTTCTTGTTGGCATCAGTACCAACGGCATCCATACCTGCGAAATATACATTCTGAAGCTTGAATTTGTCTTCCTTGGCATTCTTCACGGTTTCACCCTTCTCACCATCAACAATCAAACCGATAGGCCAGCCTAAGGCCACTGAGTTGATGCAGTTTAGGTTAGAAGAACGGCGAATCTGCATGGCTGACTGGAACTTGCCGAGAGCTGAACCGTTGTTTGGATTGTATGCTCCGGCAGTAATATAATCTGTGGTGTTCTGGAACTTATCATCCAATACCTTAGGACCTACAAAGGTGATGTTAGAGAAGGTTGCCTTGGTACGAGGATCTACGGTAGCACCATCGGCGCAGTTGTCGCTCTCGAAACCGTTGCTCTGAGAGGTGTCGGCTATCTTGCTGTCGCGCAGAGAAAGACCATACTGCACCTTTCCTGAGAAACCGTTATCTGTATCGAAATCATCATCCCAGCCCTTGTAGGCTACGAGATACTTGCAGTTTACTGTACCGCCAAACCACTCGAAGGAATCATCATTGGAATAAGATACCTGAACGTGGTCAATCTCTGTGCCTGAACCTACAGAACCGAGAGTCAAACCATTAATCTCCTTATCCTTCTGGAATGGATAACCGGCAAACTCGATGCGTACATAACTCAAGGCTCCTGAGTTGTCAGCATCATCTGCGCCACCATGCTTGGTACGAGGACCACCCTCTATCTGCTGCTCAGTCTGGTTGTTCTTAGCCTTGCCGCAGAGAATGATGCCACCCCAGTCGCCAGGCTTTCTGCTGCCGGCAGCCTCTTCAGATGTAAAGACGATAGGCTCTGTGGCTGTACCCTTGGCGATGAGCTTGCCGCCACGCTCTGCGATGAGTGCCGCCTTGGTTTGCTTGTCGCCCTTGATAATCGTTCCCGGTTCGATGGTAAGCTCAGCACCATCTGCAATATATACCCATCCCTTGAGGAGATAAGTGCCTTTCTTCAAAGTCTGCTTGCCTGTGAAAACGAATTCCTGGTCGCCGTTGCCAATCTGTGTTCCGTTGGCGTTTTCCTTGTCATCTGTTCCGAAGAGGATGTGGTCGCAAGCCTTCAAGCCGCCATTGGTTGTCCACTTGTAAACTGCTTCTGATCCAGGATTTGGAGAAGGAGTTGGATCGTCATTGTCACTGCTGCAGCTGCTCAACATGGCAGATGCTGCGAGGATGCCCATGCATCCTAAAAAATACATCTTGTTCATCATTGTTTCCTGTTTTATTAAACAAACATCTATTATTATCTTTCTTGAAATTCTACGGATAGTCTCTAAAATTTATAGATTGCCTGCAAACCGATGTTTCTACCCGGCTTGTAGCATCTTGCTATTTCTTCTACTTCCTTCTTGCTTCCGTCGCTATACGTTACATCAGCAAACTGCTTGTAATATATCTTTTCAGCAAGAAGATCTCTTACGTTGAGCTTCAGTTCCAGATGTTCGCCGAATTTCTTAGCCAGCGAGAAATCGATGGTGTTGCGAGGCATCTCGTAGCTGTGAGGCACTCGGGAATTGGAGTCATCGCCTGTGCTCCCCTCGCTTCTGCCCACACCGATGATTCGCTTGCCTATGCGGTTGTAGAGCAGGGCGATATCCATCTTTAATGGCGCATTCTTATAGAAGATGCCGGTGTTGATAAGGTATGGCGACTGACCCTGCATCGGTCTGTCTTCTTCCTTCGCTCCCTTCTCAAACTGAACCTTGCTCTTGATGAGGGCACCGTTAAACGACCAACTGAAATCCTTCAATCCTATGAATCCGAGATTCTTTCTGATATCCAGCTCCACACCATAGTTGTTGGCACTCTTTGCATTCTTGTAAGAGTAAATCAAGTCAGTGCCACCAGCCACCGTATAGGTCCACTCGATAGGAGAATCGAAGTGCTTGTAGAAGACTGCCAGCGAAATGAGCTCTCCACGGGATGGATACCACTCATATCGCAGGTCGAGGTTATCGACATAACAGTTCTTCAACTCAGTGTTTCCCTGCACATTGCTGGCAAGGTCGAAGTCGTAATACACCGACGACGATACTTCACGGAATTCTGGGCGGTTAATACTGCGGCCATACGAAAGTCGCACCTGGTGCTGGTCGTTGATCTTATATGTTGTATTGAGAGATGGAAAAACATCATCGGTCTTGTAATGACGGCTTGATTCACTCTTCTCGTAGTCACGGGAATTGGAGATGAGTTCCATATCATTATGCTCGAAGCGGACACCGGCGTGGATGCCGAGTTTGCCAAAGGGGAGAGACAACGCCAGGTATCCGGCGCCTAAGGTGTTGTGTCCGCGGTAGTTATTGCGCATCTGCTTTTCCTCCAGAAGATACAGCTTGTCGTAACCCATGTTTGCCTCGCTGGAGAGTAGGGTTGGGATGTCGCTGTGGCGGAAGTCGGATGGCATGTTGTTATCTGAAACATTCCAGTTGTAGATAAAGTTGCGGGTCTGGTATTCTCGGCTGCGATACTCCCCATAGGCACCCACCTGTAAGTTTGGCTCAAAGTTGCCAAACTTGAAGTGGTGCTTGTCATTTACGCCAAGAGAGAGAATGTGTTCGTCGAGTTGAGTCCACTCGCGGGATATGTCGTTGCCGGTGCTCAGGGCATAAACGCCCGATTCAAGAGCATCGTCGATGAGGTATCTACGACGGTCAGGCAAATGACGGTTGGCATACGCATACCCGATGCTCCAGTCAAGGGCATCGCTAGTGAAGGTGTGCTTGCCGGTAAGCTGACCGTTATATGTAGTTCGACTGCGGTAGTAATACTCTGCGCTTCGCTCCAGGTTCGACTGGGCGCTCACGCCATCACGCCAGGTATATCGGCTGGTAGCCAACTGGTTGAAGATGTTTTTGAGCTGATACTTGTGATTGCCGTCCTTGGAAAGGAAGGTGAAGTTGAGCATCGCTCCGAGTCTCACATTATTATTATACTGGTCGTCAACAGAGTGACGGAGATAGTTCGGCTTGTCATTTGCCACATCATAGATGCCATAGAGATTGTTCTCCATGTTCTCGTAGGTGCGGTATTCGTTGGTATAGTTCAAAGCAGCGAGCATGCCGAGTGTTCTTCCGCCGAGCATCCAGCGCTGGTTCAGGCTGGCCGCCAGTTTCAAGTCGCCCAAAGGCTTCTTGTTCTTGATGAGCCAATCATTATTGAATCCGTTGCCCAGGAGCGAAGTAGCATAATCGCCCACCGGTTTTCCGTTGGCATCGAGCTGTGGATTCAAGTCAGCATGGATGCCTCCATTCAGGCTTCTCAGTCCATTGTCGAAACCCAGGAAATCTGTTCCGGAACCTTTCGAGTAAGAAAAATTCTGAAAGGCAGAAGATGTATTCCAGTTTCCGCCCACGGCGATGTTGAAACTGTTTTCTGCCGGAATCTCCTTGGTGTTGACGATGATGAAACCGCCCGAGTAGTCTGCGGGATATTCAGCCGTTGGCGACTTCACGATGGTAAGGTTGTCAATCTGCGAACTTGGGATGATATCGAATGAGAATGCCCTGGAATCAGCCTCAGAACTAGGCACTGCTCCTCCGTTCACCCACACATTGTTATAACGCTGCGACAAGCCACGAACCATCACGAATTTATCGTCGATGAGGCTCACGCCTGGCACTCGGCGTATCACCTCACCCGCATTCGTATCCTGAGTTCTGGATATTTCCTGTGCCGAAACATTACTCACGATGACGGGACTGTTTTTGGCCACCTGTATCATTGCCGCATCCGTATTACGCCTTTCCACTGCGGTAACGGTCACCTCCTTCAGCTGCTGTTCATCAGGTTGCAGCGCGATCACCTGGTCTGCGTCCTTCGCCTGAACCCCGTCAATTTTTTGAGTCTTATATCCTACATAATTAATATATAGTGTATATTTCTTTTCTTTATCCAATCCATCGATCTGGAAGTTTCCGTCGATGTTGGTGATAGCCTTCACGTTGGTTCCATCCACAGTGACGACTGCACCGATGAGTGTCTCTTTCGATTTCTGGTCGATTACGACACCCTTAATCTGTTGCGCCCACGTTGGCATGCTAGCCGCTGAGAGCAATCCTAATACAATAATTCCCCTTTTAGCATTCATAACCTATATCGTTTGATTTCGGTTGCAAAGGTACGGTGGTTATATTACACTGGGGTTGCAATGAGGTTGAAAGGCATTGACGAAGCTGCGACAAAGATGTTACTTTGGCAAATCAGCTCCATTTTTTCGGAAGAAAGCATTGGCAGCTATCTGTTTCGGATATTTGTGTCGTATTCTTAATCTCCGATCAGTCGGCTATCACCATGCAGAGTCTGAGCACATTTTCTTCGAAGTGCTCCTTGTCGATGGCATTGTTCTTGAGCAGGGAACGGTAGTTGTATACGGTTTGTGGCGAATAAGACAGGATGCCGGCTATCTTGGAACTTTCGGTGATGCCTAATCTTAGCAGGGCGCACACACGGAGGATAGGGGGCATTTCTCCGTTCTCTTTCAGCTGGATGTGTGCCGATTCTGTAAGCTGCTTGTTCTGCTCGGTTATAAAAGTTGGGTACAGAGACAGAAATGCCTTGTCAAATTCCGTCAGAAACTCCTTGTTCTCTTTCTCTGTATTGGTTGAGGAAGAAAGGAGGCTCAGCAGCTCCTTACTCTGGTTGGCCTTGATCTTTCTAACTGCCAAGGTGCGCAGTTTGCTGTTTCTCTCTATGTTCTTATAGCACAGGTCAATATACACCTTTATCAGTCTCTCGCGCTTCTGGTTGGTGTCCTTCAGTTCGTCGTTGATGAGGTGCAACTGGCTGTTGAGAACTTCCATTTTTGCCGATGTAGCCGTGATTTCGTCTTTCTTCTGTTTCAGAAGTTTGTTCTTCTTGCGGATGAACAGACTGCTAAGTCCCACTCCGAGCAAGAGCAGGAAAATGACCGACAGCGCAATGTAGAGCATGCTGTTGGTGGCTCTGATGTCATCTGTATAGGCATTGGTAATCATCTGCAATTTGGATGAAATCTCAATGCGGCGCAATCGGTTGTTGTATGCATAAGTATCTTCCAGGGATAGGTTGATGTATTCCTGGGCTTTATTCAGACTTCTGGTCTTATGTTTGCAGATGAAGAGTGCGATGTCTTGCAGGGCTACGTTTTCTTTTGTGGCAGAAGTGATGTCTGAGATGGCTGCAACCAGCAGGTAATGTTCCGTCAGTTTTTGGTTGTTGGATTTCTTGTATACTTCGGATAGCGCAAAGGCGGTCATGGCATGGAGACGGCTGTCCGGCTTTTCCATACTCAGTGCTTTTTTGTAGTATTGGATGGTCTTGTTATTGTTGGAATGATTGCTGTAATAGTAAAACTCTCCCAGCAGGTAGTAATAGAATGCATCTTTCTTTGACGACAGTTCTAATGTTTTCTTCAGGTATTCCACTTTCTGCTGGTCGTAAATCTTGCTGAATTCATTGTTTTCACAATAGGTTGACCAGTTGTTGTATAGTCCGTAAAGTGTATAATAGTATTGAAACTGATAGTCAAGTGGATCTTCTTTCTTGGGTTCTATCTTCTGCATGATGTTTTTTGCTTCAGCATAGAATCCACGTGTGATAAGCAGGCTGGTTTGGCTAAGTTGGAATCTTTTATGATATAAGATGTTGTTGCTCTTTTGGGCAAGAACAAGGCCTTTTTTTACGTAAGTCATCGCCGAATCATACTCGTAGGCTTTGTATCCATTGGCGAGTTGCTCGTAAAGCTTGAGCTTGTCCTCGTTGCTGGTTACATATTTGGCACCCTGCTTGATGTCGTTCAGACTTTTCTCTTTTACTTCTACATAATGCGCACGTTTTTCCAGGGCAGCATCCAGCTGTTTGTAGAGCTGGCTGTTGTCTGCTTTTGCGCATAGTGGTAGTAGTAGCAGTAGTACGATAGTTATAAAATGTTTCATGTTTCTTATGTTTTAAAGATTCTGCTGCAAAAGTAATAAAAAACTTTCAGAATCTCGCATCTACTAACATGTTTTTTTTAGAAATCTTTAATTTGCTGATATTCAGTCTGATAAATCGGATAGTAGATAATGGTAATCTACCAAAAACCTACTAATCGCAACAACCTATTGAATTTTGACGTATTTTTGCGGCATCAAACAATTTTAATCGTTATAAACCTATAGATTATGGATAAAAACAACCTTTCAAAGAAAGTAGGTCTGCTGTTAGCAGGATGCTTTATTACTTTTAATGCTCTTGGTCAGACAACCATTAAGGGTCAGGTGGTAGATGCCACAGGTGAACCTGTCATAGGTGCCAGCATTCTGGTGAAAGATACCAAGAATGGTGCAGTGTCCGACTTGGATGGTAACTACAAGCTTGACAATGTTAAGGATGGTTCCGTCCTGGTATTCTCTTATCTGGGCTACCGTACCCAGGAAATTCCTGTAAAGGGAAATCATGTTATCAATGTTTCGCTGAAAGAAAACGACGAGGTGCTCGATGAGGTGGTTGTCGTTGGTTATGCTGTGGGCAGCAAGCGCACGGTGTCGGGTGCTGTTGATCGCATCAAGAAAGAAGATATGAATAAGGGTGTGGTAACCAGTCCTGCCGAGGCCTTGAAGGGTAAGGTTGCGGGTGTTATCATTTCTCAGGCTGGCGGCGACCCTACCAGTTCTCCAAGTATCCGTGTTCGTGGAACCTCTTCTCTTTCAGGTGGTAACGACCCGTTGATTATCATCGATGGCGTCTTTGCTAATATGACGATGTTCAATTCTCTGGCTCCTGGCGATATTGAGAGTCTCACCATCCTGAAGGATGCTTCTGAGACTGCCCAGTATGGTTCACGTGGTGCTTCCGGTGTCATCGTTGTTACCACAGCCAAGGGCAAGTTGGGCTATTCCAGCCTGAGCTACAATGGCCAGTTTGGTGTCAATACAGTTTATAAGAATCTGGATCTGATGTCGGCTTCAGAATATCGTGAGACAGCCAAGTCTTTGGGCCTGACCTATACCGATATGGGTGGCGATACCAATTTCCTCGAAGAGATTGAGCGCAATGTTGGCCTCACACAGAATCATAACATCTCTTTCTCTTCGGGTACAGACACTTCCAGTCTTCGTGCTTCTCTGGGATTCGTTCTCCGTCAGGGTGCCTTGAAGAATTCTGATATGAAGAATTTTACAGCAAAGCTGGATGGAACCCAGTATCTCTTCGACAAACATCTGAAGCTGGAACTGGGCATATTCGGTTCTCAGCGCAATAGCAATATCCAGTATGATATGCACAAGATGTTCTATTCTGCTACAGCCTATAACCCTACTTATCCTAATGTAAGAAACGACAAGGGCGAATGGGATGAGGATCTGCTTGCCAATGAAGTCTGGAATCCACTGGGATTGCTCGATATTGATGACTTCTACAAGGATGCCTCTGTCAATGTTCATGGCAAGGCAACGGTCAATATCATCGACGGACTCACTGTAAGTGCCTTTGGTTCATACAATTATTGGAACCGTGACAATAAGTTCTATATTCCTAACAATATCCAGATGGGTAAGCTGAACGGTAACGGATGGGCTTATATTGCCAATACCAACCGCAAGGACTATATGGGCAACGTCATGGTGAATTTCTCCAAGAATTTCGGCAAGCATCACATTGATGCCTTGGCTCTGATGGAAGGACAGAAGTATACCTACGACTGGAATTCACAGGAGGCACATGGATTTGATACCAACTACTTCAAGTTCAATAATATGAAGGCTGCTGCCAATGTGAGCTGGGGTAATCTGCAGTCTAACTACACCGAATATACCCTGAGCTCTTATATGGTTCGTGTCAACTATATGCTGGCTGACAAATACATCGCTACCGTCAATGTTCGTACCGATGGTTCTTCTAAGTTGGGTAATGGTCAGAAGTGGGGCTGGTTCCCTTCTGCTTCCTTGGCATGGGTAATCAGCAATGAGCCCTGGATGAAGAAAATCAAGCAGATAGACAATTTCAAGATTCGTGCAGGATATGGTGTAACCGGTAATCAGGATGCCATCGATCCTTATACTTCTCTCGCCCTGATGGAGCCTAATGGTGTAACTACCGTCAACGGCGCAACAAGTACTACTTTTGCGGTTACCTCTAACAGCAACCCTGATCTGAAGTGGGAGGTAAAGAAGACATTTGATGCCGGTTTCGACCTGTCGATGTTCAAGCAGCGTCTCAATGTAACCTTCGACTGGTACACTTCTGAAACATCAGATATGCTTTATACCTATACCGTGCCGGTACCTCCTTTCACTTACGACCGTCTGCTGGCCAATATGGGTACCATGACTAATATGGGATTTGAACTGGCTGTTCGTGGTGACATCATCAAGACAAAGGACTTCACCTTCAATTCCGGTTTGAATTTCTCTTATCAGAAGAACAAGCTGAAGAAGTTGAGCGGTACCTACAAGGGACAGCCTATGACAACGAGCGAGCATATATCTGTTGCCACCGTAGGTGCGGCTGGTCTGGTACATAATAATGGCGTAACCTATCTCATTGAGGGACAGCCTGTAGGTGTATTTTATCTGCCTCACTGCACAGGTATTGATGAGAATGGACAGTATATCATCGAAGACCTTGATGATAATGGTACCATTGATACGGGTGACAGTGGCGACCGCAAGGTTTGCGGACAGGCAATTCCTAAGTACTTCCTCGGCTGGGATATGAGTTTCAAGTACAAGAACTGGGATCTGACTATGCAGTTTAACGGTGCTTTCGGTCATAAGATTTA
>ERZ772865.2497-NODE-2497-length-15879-cov-3.952351_pt1 | contig 15879 bp, 10 predicted proteins | sample MGYA00512133_ERZ772865 | MGnify/ENA primary metagenome ERZ772865 (study PRJEB29015, sample SAMEA2737722) | human gut metagenome | biome: human gut; feature: human-associated habitat; material: faeces | place: China | collected 2012 ...
GGACGCGATGTCCATGTGCAGAGGGCGCAGGAAATATTCCATCAGCAGCTCATTAAGATCTTTTTCCGTGATCTGCTCTACCAGCCGCTGCGTCAGGAAATATCCTTCACCGGAATAACTGTATTGCTGTCCGGGATCGAACAGCATATGCATAGGCTTTGCTTCCCAATTAGGCAAACCGCAGGCATGGCACAGGCATTGCCGGGGCGTGATGCGCACGAAACGCGGATCATCCGACCAGGGCGTATCCTGCAGCGTATCCATAATAGGCCGGTCGATATCGAGCCGTCCCTCCTGCGCCAGCCGCAGCACCAGCGTACCAAACAAGGTTTTTGTTAAAGACGCCGACTCAAACAGCGTACCGCTGTCCATAGGGTGTGCCTCTCGATCCCGGATACCCATTGCTGTTTGGTATACGGTGTCGCCGCCATACAGCAGCGACACCGTAATACCAGGGATCTGCAAAGCCGTCATTTTTTCGCGCAGCAGTGTATCCACCGCCGCCGCGTTATTACGATAAACTTCTTTCAGATGCACCTGTGTTTCTCCTTATGTGAAAATGCGTCTTTCTTACATTCCGAGCATAACTGCCCCGCTTACCAACAGGCACTGAGCCACCAGCAGGATGAAGAACAGCGGAATAAACCACTTCAGCCACTTCTCATAGGGAATATCACCCAGCGCGCACACCACAACGATGTTGGAGGTGGGCCACAGCAGGTTGGAGAGGCCGTCGCCGAACTGGAAAGCCAGGCAGGCCACATCGCGGCTGACGCCCAGCGCATCCGACAGAGGAGCCATAATGGGCATGGTAACGGCGGCCTGACCGGTGGCGGAAGAAATGGGCAGATTGATGATGGTCTGTACGATCAGCATCAACTGAGCGGACAGCCAAGAAGGAGCATGCTGCAGCAGATCGGCCAGCGCGTGGATGATCGTATCGGTGATCATTGCGTCGTTCATGACCACCAGAATGCCACGGGACAGACCGGCGATCAGTGCGCCCCAGATCATGCCGCGGCAGCCTTCCACAAACTCGTCCACATATTTTTGGGGCTTCCAGCCGCAGATCAGAGCCGCAACAGCAGACATGATGATGAACAGGCCGCAAAGCTGCTTGTTGCCCCAGTTGTACTTCAGCAGACCGACCATCAGGACAGCCAGCGTGACCACCAGATCCACCAGAACAAGCGCATATTTCTTGTTCATCTTGTACTGATCCAGATCACCGTCACTGAAAGAGTGCATACAGGGACGGCCATACAGGATGGACTTCATGGGATCATTGCGCACCTTAGCACCATAGCGCAGCAGATAGGCCATGCTGATGCCCATCATTACAATAAAGCAAACCCAACGATAACCCATTCCGGAGTAGATCTGAACTTCCGCAATGCCCTGAGAGATAGCAACGTTATAGGGGTTCAGCGTACCGGCGGTGAAGCCGATATACTCGCCCAGTGCCAAAATGGCAAAGCCGTACATGGCGTCATAGCCCAGTGCAATACCCAGACCAACGATCAGGGGATAAAATCCGAAAAGCTCAGAAAGCATACCGAACATGGAACCGCACAGGCCAAACGCCAGCATCAGGACAAGCACAAGGATAATGGATTTCTTGCCCAGCTTTCTCATGACCACACCGATACCTGCGTGGAAAGCGCCTGTCTGTACCATGATGCGGAAGGTCGCACAGCAGCACAAGATCATGAAAATGGTGCTGCCTGCCTCTACACAGCCGGTATACAGGGCAGAAAAGATGCCCAGGAAGCCGGTAGGGGTGCCGCCCTCCTCCAGATAATGGAAGGAGCCCTCGATCGCCAAATTCCGGGTACTGCCATTGATTTCCTTCTGTACATAGTCGTAGGAGCCGGCAGGGATGATCCAGCTAAGAATCGCCACAATCACCACCATGATGAATACCACGATCCAGGTATCCGGCATTTTGAACTTTTTCTTTTTCTTATTTCCTTCCGGGGGAGTGGTCACTTCAACCGAAGTATCAGTCGGCTGCGTGTGCTGGATTTTCTCTTTTTCCATAACAAAGTTTCCTCCTATTGTTTTTTATTGAATCGGCCCGCCCCACACAGTGACGGGACGTACAATACGGTGAAGCTCAGAACTCAAAGTTGGCGTGAACCTGCATCTCTTTGTTTTTAAGCATGCAGCGGCCCATGACGTACACGGTGTCGATGGCCATATCGCTGTCCAGCAGGACGATATCCGCATCAGAACCGGCGGCCAGCACACCCTTGGCGGGGTACAGCTCCAGTGCCTTGGCCACATTCTCGGTGACGGGAAGGAGAGCCTCCTCCAGCGGGCAGTGCTGCAGCTTGACCATGGCGCAGATGGTGTCGTGAAGAGCGGAGATATGCCCCGCGCCGATGCCGATCATCTCGTTGCGTTCATTCCAGACCGGGAGACTGCCGTTGCTGTCGGTGCTGATGGTAACGCTGCCCGCCGGGGCTTCGCGCAAAGCACGAACCAGCAGGGCGCTGCGGTTGACCATGTCGTCCGGGTCGCAGGTAAAGTCGATGTAGCCGCCCAGCTTGGCGAACCGGATGGCAGCGTCGTACTTCGCGGCCAGATGGGTGGGGCGGAAGGTACGGATGGGGATCTCCGTCTCAGCCACAATGTCAAAGAGCATATCCAGCTGAGCCTTGCCGGTGCCGGTATGGAGGTGTACGATACCGGGCTTGCCGGACAGCATACCGGCCACGCGGGCGTCGGACGCCAGCTTGATAAGGGACTCCTTTGTCATATTGCTGGATCGATGGTCAGAAATAGCGATCTTCACACCGATGATCTCATCGACGAACACAATGTCATCCATGACACTGCCGGTAAGCGTGGGGGACGGATAATTGTAGTTGCCGGTAAGGCAGTAGGCGGTGAGGCCGAACTCCCGGAACGCCTTGGTGCGGGCCACCAGATTGGCCACGCTGCGGGTCGTGCCGTCCGTGCCCAGCAGGCCCACCATCGTGGTGACGCCGGCCTTGACCGGTTCGCTGTACTTCAGGGGCGGCACCTGGGTAATGAAGCTGCCTTCACCACCACCGCCGGTCAGATGCACGTGCTGGTCGATGTAGCCGGGGATGGCCGTCATGCCGCGGCAGTCTGTGCCCACCAAACCGTCGTAATCGCAGGTGATGGCATCATCGATGCGCTCGATACGCTTGTCCGCCACCAGAATGTCGCTGGGACGCCAAGCGCCGTCGCGGTAGACCACCGCATTGCGCAGAAGCTGGATCATAAGCTGTCCTCCTTAATTCATAGTTCGTTGCGGCACAGGTCAGCAAAGCTCTCCCGCCGCACGGCCAGATAGTTGGTTCCCTCCCGGAGCATGACGATGGCCGGCCGGGGGAGGCGGTTGTAATTGGACGCCATGGAGTAATTGTAAGCGCCGGTGGTGCATACGGCCAGAGTATCGCCCCGGCGGACGTCGGCAGGAAGAAAGACGTGTTCCTGAATAATATCGCCGCTTTCACAGCAGCGGCCCACTACGGAGCAGGCCATACAGGGCTGCTCCTGAACACGGTCAGCCAGCAGGCAGGTGTACGGGGCGCGGTACAGGGCGTAACGGGGATTATCGGACATACCACCGTCCACAGAGACATAGTTTTTGTAGCCGGGGATACGCTTGACCGTGCCTACGGTGTAAAGGGTCATACCGGCATCGGCAGCAATGCTGCGGCCGGGTTCCATATGGATCTCGGGTTCCGGGATGGACAGACGGCGGCAGGTCTCGTGGACTACATCGGCCACATCTCCGATCCGGCACGGTATGTCCAGCGCAGGGTCGGTGTCCAGATAGCGGACGCCATAGCCGCCGCCCAGATCCAGCTGACGGGCCAGATAACCGAGCTTTTCCCGCATGGTGGCAATGAATTCCAGCATGATGACGGCGCAGCGCTCAAATACGTCCTCCTCGATGACCTGCGACCCCACATGACAGTGGAAGCCCTCCAGCTGAAGATGCGGCTGGGACAGGGCCAACCGGGTGATCGATTCGGCCTGTCCAGTCTCGATGGCGCTGCCGAATTTGGAGTCCACTTTGCCGGTGGCAATGGCCTCGTAGGTATGGGGGTCAATGCCGGGACTGAGACGCAGCAGGATCTTCTGGGTAATGCCGCGACGGGCGGCCTCGGTCTCCAACGCCAGCACCTCCTCGGTGCTGTCTGCCACAAAGAAACCGACGCCGCAGTCCATGGCGTAGCGAATGTCGTCATCCGTCTTGTTGTTGCCGTGGAAATACGCCTGAGACAGGTCGTAGCCCGCCTGCCGGGCGGTATAGATCTCGCCGGAGGACACCACGTCAATGCCCATCTGCTCCTCCTGCATGATCTCATAGATGCGCTTGAAGCAGTTGACCTTGCTGGCGTACAGGGGGCGGGAATTTCCACCGAAATGCCGGAAAAATGCCTGACGGTAGGCACGGCAGTTGGCCCGCAGGCGGTTCTCATCCATCAGGTACAGCGGCGTGCCATACTGCTGGGCCAACGTGACCACATCCTGCCCGGCAAACAGCAGCCGTCCCTGAGGGGACACAGAGATGTTATCGCAGATCATATTTCACTCTTTCCTGTCCTCCATCGGAGGCGTCTGTTGATACGGCATCCAAGAAAATGCCTTTGTCACTTATAAAGCAAAGGAGATGCCAAGTCGGAATTCCAGAAAAACTTTTGCGCTTCGCACAAAAAGCAGTCTTATTTTTCGTGCAGAAGCAATAACAAAAGGGTGGTTAATAGCGGAAATGGCAGCTGCGGCGCAAAATAGTCCGCATTTAGCAGTTCGGATTTCAGGACTATAATTCCCGAAATCCGAACTTGTCAGCTGATGTGGTGTTCCTTGAGCTTGGCGTAAAACACCGTTTTCGTTACACCCAGCCGCTCCATGGCCTGGACGCGGCTGCCGCCGCACTGCTGCAAAGTCTGGCGCAGGATGCGGTCCTCCTCCTGATAGAGCATCTGGCGCAAGGTGGCCGCCTGCGGCTCATGCTCCAGATGGATGTGCTCGGGGTAGATAATGTCGGAATCCGACAGGGCCACGGCGCGTTCCAGCACGTTTTCCAGTTCCCGGATGTTGCCGGGCCAGTCGTAAGCCACCAGCTTGCTGAACACCTCGCCGGACAGGCTCTTGTCCGGCATATCGTACTTCCTCCGAATGCCGTCCATGAGGGATTCGATGAGGAAGAAAATATCCTCCTGACACTCCCGCAGCGGCGGCAGCTCCAGTGAAAAGGCACTGAGACGGTAGTACAGGTCGGCGCGGAAGTGTCCGGCGGCCACCTCGGCCTTCAGATCACGGTTGGTGGCGGCCAGAATACGAACGTCCACCTGAATAGGCTTGGTAGAGCCCACCCGGAAGATGGTCTTGTTCTGGATCACATTCAGCAGCTTGGCCTGTACCGGCAGGGGCAGCTCGCCGATCTCATCCAGAAAGATCGTGCCGCCATTGGCCTCCTCAAAGAAGCCTGCCCGCCCCCGTGGGTCAGCGCCGGTAAAAGCGCCGCCTACATAGCCGAACATTTCACTCTCGAACAGCGTGGGGGCGATGGTGGAGCAATCCACCTGAAGGAACGGGCCTTTCCGGGGCTGGGCCTGCTGGATGGAGCGGGCCAGATGGGATTTGCCCGTGCCGCTTTCGCCGGTGAGCAGAACGCTGCAATCCAGTTGACTAAGCTTGTAAGCGTAGCGCTTGACGCTGGCCATAGCGCTGCTGCCGCCGGGCAGGGTATCGAAACCGGCAGGCTGCGCCGCGCCGGAAACGGCACGGCGGTAGCTGCGCTCAGCGAATCGGATAGCGTCGTTACGCTCCTGAATAGTGGTGCGGATATCCTCCACACTGCGGAATTTCACAATCGCGCCCTCCGGGGCCTTACCGGCGGGAATGGGCAGGATGGACGCCACCAATGTGTAGCCGTTGATGTCGTAGAGCTGATCCCGGTGGCCGGGCGAGCTGCCGTCCAGCACCTGATCCAGATGTTGGCGGAACAGCGCCCCCTCCAGAAAGCGGTGATAAGAGTGTCCCACGATGTCCACCTGACAGCCCGGACTTTTCGCGCTGAACCTTCCGCCCCGCAGCAGATGGCCGATGCCCTCCTTCTTGGCGGTGTAGCCCCGTTCCTCCCAGAATTTCACCTGATGGGTGGCACCGTCCAGCACCACCATCTGGCCGATACAAAGGAAATAGCGGATAGAGTAGACTGCGCCGTCCACCGTGACGGAGACCTCCCTCTCACCGATCTCGATGGAGATAGACAGCCCGTGATAGACGGTACGCAGCGTCATAACAGAGGCATCGCTGCCGGGGATGAATTTATAGACCGTGTCGCTGTTGGGATCGTCATAGACGCCTACGGCGGCCACCATATCGCCGGAGCGAAGCTTCCGCTCCTGAATACGCAGGTGGGCCAGATCGGTGGGGGTCAACTCTCCGTCGTCCGCGCCGATGGCCGTGTCCGCCAGGATCACAATATCGCCGGTGGACAGCCGTCCGGCTTTATGAGAGCGGCTGCTCTGTCCCGCAAGGCCAAAGCGCTCCTGGGCCTGCGTGTTGATATGGGTCACGATGCCGTGGGCGTCTGTCAAAAACATGGCGTGAGTAGAGGCGTCCATAACCTCCCGTAAAATATCCATAAGCCGCCCGCCTTTCTCCTTCAATGTGTTTTCTATCATACTTTATTTGCGGGTTCTTTGCAAGGGAGAGGAACGAAGACTGTCGAAAAATGCAAAAGATCCGGTATTGCTCCCAACGGAACAATACCGGATCTTTCTTGTTTTCAGTCGATAATACCTGCAAACGCAGTCATATCAAAGCTTTGCGGATTTCAGACCGTCCTGTGCCCAATCAAAAGATCGCTCACATCTCCTTGATGGCAGCCTGTGCGGCGGCGAACAAACGGGGAAATTGACAGAACTCGTTTTGATGGATATGTCAAGTTGTTTACTATACTACAAATTATAGCAAAAAGAAGGCACGAATGCAACTGCTTTTGGGGAACGGTGTGCTGAGGACGTTGGGACTATTCTATTCCATTTCACTTCGCAGGAAGCTTTCCAGATAATTTCGATCGATGCGCCATTCACGCCCCACTTTCAATGCAGGAATAAGGCGTTGGGCGATCATCTTGCGGACTTGCTGTTTTGTCGTCTTCAGCAGCGCGGCTGTCTCTGCCACGGTTAGCAGCTCAATCATGCCCAGGGTTCCTCATCCTTCTGGTTGCTCGAATTCTTCCTGTCTTCGTGGTACAGCGTGTGATGGAGCTTGCGGAGATCATAACGAGTAAGCCCCCATTCGCCGACCTCGTTACGCTGGGGACGGATCGCATACGCCTCACACTTTTCTTTCAGCGTCAGTTTGTCGAATTCGAGCAAATGGCAGACGCGCTTTAGCGTATAAAACTCGTCGTCCAGCGTCTTGTAATCGACATAGGCAACAGGCATATTTACCTCCTTTTAGGGTGAGATAGATTTTGCTTCAACAGATTTGATTTCCTGTGCGCAGTTCACCCCTCGTTATAATATTGTTGGGTAACTCACGATAAAATTCGCCAAATCATTTGCCCTCAAGAAGAATCATCAATCGCAAATGAAGAAAGAAAAGAGCGAAATTCGGAAATTCTGAAGTTCGGAGCAAAACCAAGAAGTGCTGTTTTCTATTATAAATTATATAAACAGGCACCTCTCGGTGGATGGATAAGCTCCGATTTTCGGGCTTGAAATTTAGCCTACGAGCGTGAGCAGGGACAGAAGCGGCTCGGCATGCTGACGGATAGGTATTGTGATGGGGCTGAGTCCAAGACCCTTGAGCCTTTTGATTACCCTGTCTACCGCAGAGCGTTTGATATCCAGCTCCTCCTGCATCGCATCGATGGCTTTGTCCAGTGATTTCTTTCGGCTGCAAAGCTGAAGCAGGCACTCGGCTCTCTGCCGCATCTTAGCGCTCTTGAGCTGCTGTAGTTGCGCCATGGCTACATCGTAGGGAAGATGACTTCCGTTATTGAGCAATAACTTTTCCAAAAAATGATGAACGATCTTCTCTGCGCGCTTACTTCCTTGCTCCAGATAATATTTAGTGCTATTCTCCGAGCCAAATTCCTTCTTGATTGCCTCCCGTCGTAAACTGGCTTCCATGCGGAGCGTCCGATGAGCCGGCAGCCTGGCGATCCGCTGGGTCATGAGGAGTTGGGCTGTTTTATCGTAGGCGAAAAAGCTCTTTTGCTTACAGGCGGCCTTGTAGGAGTGCTGATTCGCCTCCTGTTCGTTTTTGGCCTTGTTGGCAAACTTGTCAAACTGAATCCGCTTATAATGGCCGTTGAGATACCCTTTTTTCAGAATCTGGATGTACAGATTGACATACTCCTGCTGAGGGAAGGTCAGATTCACGGTAAGCTCCAGGATAGAAAGCTTCATCTCTTTCAGCGAGGGAATATCTAGCGCACCCAGCAGTCCGTCTACGGCCTTGACCAGCCGCTTCCAAGCACCCTTTTCGCACCGCCACAATGCTTGGGGATCGGCATTCCCCAAAACTCTCTCCGGCTCGATCCGCAGCTTCAATTTGTAAATAGTTGGCCGAGGATGAGACAGGTAAATCACAACGCCGTGCTTCTGATAGCCCAGCAGCGTTTGTGTGGTTGAAGGATCGAAATAGTCCGTGTTCGTCTCGATCTGCATACCCTTTTTCTGGGCTTTATGTAAAATCCGGTAATACACTTTGCCCGTCAGAGGCTTAGAAAATGACAATGTGTGGATACCAGAGTGAACAGTGCAATTCATATCAGAGCCTCCCTGCCTGGCAGTTGGTACAGAAACGACATTTCTTCCCAGCCGCCTGTCCCAATGCCTCCAACATCAGATGTTTTAAGCAATGCTTTCGATCCTCACAATAGGCCATCATCTGTTGCAGGCTCTCATTCAATCGGGTGTTCTCATAGGGTTCTACCAGTGCTGAAGCCATCCAGAAATCTTCAGAACTGTACAGTAAGATGCAATGAGCTTTTCCACCATCACGCCCGGCGCGGCCGGTTTGCTGAATATAATCATTCATCGAAAGAGGCATGTTGAAGTGGATCACGAGCTCAATATCCGGCAAGTCGATTCCCATACCAAAGGCGGATGTGGCAACAATGATCCTATGCTCTCCAGCACAGAACCGAATTTGCTGATGGGCTTTTTCCTTGGCTGTCAGGCCACTGTGGTATTTTCCAACCTGACCGGGGTGTTTCTTCTCCAGTTCGGCGGCAACGGCATCTACGGCCTTATGGGTGTTACAGTAAACGACAGCGCGGTGCGGATCATACTTTTTCAAGTACTTTTTCACGAGGTGAAGCTTTTCTTTGCGGCTGTCTGCTTCTCGTTTCGAGAAAATAAGGTTCTTTCTGTCGAATTTGCAGCGGAACACCTTCATCGCAACGCCCAGAAGCTTTTGAATTTCAACTTCATCTGCGGGTGATGCCGTTGCCGTGAAGGCTGAAACACACTGTGGATTGATTGCTTTGATAGCGCTGTCCAGCTCTAAATACGCTCCCCGGAAACTATAGCCCCAGTCTAAAACACAGTGGGCTTCATCGACAACGATTTGATAGACACGGACGTGTTTGAGCTGCTTCATGAAGTCCGGTCGGATCATTTGCTCCGGCGTGGTGTAAAGGAATGTCAGCTTATCCAGACGGGCTAACACATCCTGTTTCTGCGCCTTTGTCAATGATGAGTCCAAATGAGCCGCAGAGAATCCCAGACGATTCAACTTCTGTACCTGATCCAACATCAAGGAAATGGTCGGCTCGATCACGATGGTCAACTGTTCTTGATGCAGTACAGCAGGCAGTTGATAGATCAGGGATTTTCCTGATGACGTCGGAGCATTGACGAATACATTCTTACATTTCCGCAGCGCTTCGATTGGTTTGATCTGCTCATTTCGGAAAGATGCAAGGCCAAATAGGCGCAAGGTTTCTATCGTGTCATTATGGGGTTTCATGTTCATTACCTCCTGCAAAATATTATAATTTTGTTAGAGGTTTTTTATTTTTTACATGGACTTTGGTGACTTTTTCGTATGAGGTAACTGGAACAGGCTAGAATATAAGGGATTTATCTGAACAGGCTTATTTGCTATGCTCAGAAGAAAAGAGAGAATATGTATGCGAAAATACGATAAAAAGGAGCGATGGATTATGAAAATTTGATGTAGTCATGGCATCCCCCTATATAGGCGCTATACAAATGGCAGACATCTTTTGATTTTCCCGTAGGTTAAATAAATGAGAGGAGCCGTAAATAACACGGCTTCTCTCACATTGTGCCTACCCATTTTGGGGTGCCTGATAGGGTAGGCTTTATTCAGCGGCCTCACTTTACGCCCATAAAGAGAAATAACATTTCGTCCTCGTCCGCATATTCAGCCGCGATAGGTGCTGCCAACTTTGCCAATGCAGGATATCCGCCCTTATAACAGCGTGCAAATTGGAACTTACAATGCCGCTCAATCTTTTCAAAATTTCTGTCATCGTCTGCGGCCTCTTCAAACATCTCACGGATGGTTTTTGCTGCCTCTTTCTTTGACAGCGGCGCATCTTCCGGCTTATCAGCGTACCTAATCAGCAGCCTTTCGCCGGGGGCAAGATCTATGTCGTGACAATACTCACGGTAGGTTTCGTTTAATACATCGCATAGGCACTCATAGTCGCAAAGCGGGCCGGTATCGAAGCGACGAAGCGGTAAACGATATTTCAGGGCTTCCAGATATTCTTCTTCCTCCTCATACCTAAGCATATGGGGGAACTCATCATAAATGCTGATGGTTCCATCTGCACGTTGTATACAGACTTGGATGGTTAAAATATGCGCTTTACTCATTTTTGGCTCTCCTCCTGATATTTATTTGCACCCTTGCGGGGATGCTTCATTGCCCTATCTTAGCAGATGGCAAAAGCGGGGGCGCTTGACGCACCTCCGCTCCTGCCATATAGAGAAAATCACGGAAAGGCTAAAAATTAGTTCTCTTTGCGCTTACGGGTAACGATCACCGCGCCAGCCATGACAGCCACAAGGCCCATGCCCAGATACAGGGTGATACCCGCATCGCCGGTCTGGCCGGACTTGACGGTCTTACCGTCGTCCTTCTTGGTGTCGGTGCTCGTGCTGGGCTTGCCGGGCTTGGTGCCGGGCTTGGTCAGCTTGGCGTAGGCCGCCTCGGCGTCCGTCAGCGTCTTGAGCACGGAATCGGGCACCAGCTTCTTCTGATCCTCGGTCAGACCGTCGTAAGCCTTGCGGGCCGCGTCGATCTTGTCCTTGCTGTTCTTGGTGACGGTGCCGATGCCGTTGATAAGGTTAATGGCCTCGTTGGCTGCGCTCTGATCCTTCTGATCCTCGCCCAGCTTGTCGATGGTCTCGGTCTTGGTCTCCTTGCACACCGTGCAGGTGAAGGTCTTGACGCCCTCCTTGCCGGTGGTGGGCTGGGTGGTGACGACGCCATCATCCCACTTGTGGCCGGTGGCTTTGTCCACCACGTTGGTGCGGCTCACCTCGGCCTTGCAGATGGTGCAGTAGACCACCTCGTCGTGGGAACCGTCCTTGGTGCAGGTGGCGGGAACTTCCTTTTCCTTCACCGCGTCGCCGCCAACGTGCTGGCAGGTGTAGCCGCAGGTGTCACACTTGCCGTTCGTCCACTTGTGGTCACAGGCGGTCTCGCAGCGCTTGCACTTGCCGGTGGTGCTGTCCCAATTGTGGCCCAGGGCCTTGTCGGTAACAGTGGTACGGCTGATCTCCGTCTGGCAGACGGAACAGTAGACCACCTCATCGTGAGAACCGGCAGCGGTGCAGGTGGCGTCCTTGACGTTCTCCTTCACCGCGGGCTGTTCCTTGTGGCCGGTGGCCTTATCGGTGATGGTCTTGCGGCTGATCTCCGCCTTGCAGACGGTGCAGTAGATCACTTCGTCGTGGGAGCCATCCTTGGTGCAGGTGGCGGGGACTTCGTTTTCACGGACAGCCGCGCCGGGAGTGTGGTCGGTGCAGGCTTCGGACACCTGCCACACCAGCACGGGATAGCCGTTGTTGATGTTGCCCGCGTCCTTCTTGAAGGCGTCGCCCAGCGTGGTCAGCATGGCGTCGGACTTCAGCTCAGCGGCAGTCTTGAAGGCGGTGACGTCCTTGGCGTTCTCGCTCTTTTGGCCCACCAACTGAGCGCAGATGCCCTCAAGGGCGTAGACCTGGAAATCGCGGTAGGTAGTCTGCTCCAGAGAAACGATACCGCCGGTGTGCAGCTTGCCCACGGCAGCGCCGATGGTGGCATTGTCGCTGCTGCCCATCACCTTGCCGGTGGTGTAGCAGTTGCTCACCTTGCCGACGTCATAGTTATGGGTGTTGGGATACTGCCAAAGACTATGGCTGCCTGCAATGCCGCCCGCGAGATTGCCGGTGACATCGCCGGTGTTGTAGCAGTTGGTCAGTTCTCCGATGCCCGTGCCTACAATACCGCCTGTCGTGCCGCCGGAAATGCTGCCGGCGTTATAGCAGCTCTCGATCAGTGTGACCGCGCCGCCACTGCAATAGCCCACGATGCCGCCTGCCGTGAAGCCGAAAATACTGCCGGTGTTCAGGCAGCGGGAAATGGTCTGCTGCTCAGAGTTTTGCTGTCCCAGAATACCGGCAGCCGTACCGCCTGCGGGTGCGGAAACCGCGCCATGGTTTTCGCAGTCAGCCAACGGAACACCGGCTACGTCCGCCATCCAGCAAATACCAACGATACCGCCCGCAGCGGCGTTGGAGTTCACGGCCGATACCGCGCCGTAATTCTTGCAGCCCGTCACCTCGATGCTGGCATACACCTTATAGTCGCTGCTGCCCAGCGTTCCCGCCGTAAAATTGCCTTGGAAGCTGTTTACAACTACGCCCAGAATGCCGCCTGCATACGTACCTGTCGTCTGCACATCGCCATGATTCACGCAGTTGACGATACCTGTTGTGCGGTACAGCAGCTTCGGGCCTTTACACGCTGCTGCGGCAAAGGCGCCGGCAACAGTACCGCCGCTTATCCGGGCACCACTGGAAATAGAAGCGTAGTTGACGCAATTCTCAATGCGTCCGTTATACAGCAGATAGCGGACAAAGGCCGTACCCGCTTCACTCTTGCCCTTGATGGTCAGGTTCTTCACCGTGCCGGTCAGCAGGTTCACCAACGGGGAGCCGGTAAAGCTCACCGTCAGCGTATGACCCTGACCGTCGATCTCACCGGAGAACATCTTGTCCCCCTGATAGCCAAGGACCGAGTTGCCGACACTATAATGATTGATGTTCTCGCCCAAGCCCTGCCAATCAAGGCCGGAGATGTCGATATCAGCGGCCAGCTTGGCCTTGGCATCATAGTGGCCCTGCTCATTCACGTACTGCTGGAACCAGTACATATCAGCGGCATTTTTGATTTGATAATACTCATCTGCGTTCTTCTCCGGCTCACCGGCCACGGTCACTTTTGCTGTTGCCGGAGCATAATGAGCCGCGGTGGTCTTGGCACCGGCATCCGTCGCCATAATATAATAGGTGCCCGCCTTGGTAAAAGTGTAGGAATAGGCGCCGTCACCGTCCATGTCACCGATCTTGTTCCAGTTGGCGTCATACACTGCCGCTTTCAGGCCGCTGATGGGTTCCAGCGCGGGGGACTCGCCGTCCAGTCCGGCGCTGGTGCCCGCCTTGAAGGTGGTGGCTGTCAGCGTCTCGCCTGCCATCACCGTATAGGCGTCCTGACTGAACTGGTTGAAGCCGCCATCCTTATAGAAGTCCCAGTTGGTGAACAGGCCCACGTCCAGCCGGTCGCCGTCGGACAGCAGGATATAGTCGCAGGTACTGCCCCAGCCCTTGCCCATCAGGGGGTACTCATGGTTGCGGAAATACATCAAATTTTCGTCGTGACCCCAGAACTGCTTCATGTAAAGGCTGGTGGCAGAGCCGGTGGGATTCAATGCTGGAGTGCGGTTGCTGTTATAGGCCAGTCCGCCATCCATATACAGCACATCGGTTTTCTTCTTATAGTCCAGAATGCCCGAGGTGCCCCGGCCGCACTGGTCGGCGGGCAGACCCATGTAGTACCGCTCGATCAGGTAGATATAGGCGTGGAGGGCGGTGGGGCGCTCGATCAACTCGTCGTTGTTATAGCTGCCCCAGCCAAATTCCGTACCGTAACGGTAGTATTTGCTGAGACCGTAGTCGGCCAGATCGAAATAGGGAATGGTCACATCCAGATTGGCCAGAATGGTGCCATCATCGCCCATCAGGGGGATACCGTCGTTGGAAATGGTGACGTTGACGGTCACGCTGTCGGCGTTCGTCTCGTCATACATGGGAGCAATGGCAGAGGTGAAGTAGGCGGTGAATTTCTGATCCGCCTCGGTAACGGTGATTCGGGCGGTCTTACCGTCCGTGCTGGCAAACTGGTTGCCCGCCTCGTCGGCCACATAGTCCAGCTTGTACCACTCGTTCTTGGGGGTGGCAGTGACTGCCCACGAGCTGGAAGCAGAACCGTTGTTTCTCAAAAATGCTGTTGTTACCGTGCCCTTGTCTGCACGATCCGGCGTGACCACCGGCGTGAATGCCTTGCTTTGATCCAGTGCGTTAAAATCGGGGGTCAAAACAATAGTCTTCCCGCTCCAAGCATCTTTGCTGTATTTGCTTCTAAAGTATGACTCACGAACTTGGTTGAAAGTAAGTGTCCCCGCGGTCAGGGTAAACACTTCGGCAAATTTCGTCGCGTTCCTCTGATATTGAGCGGTTACCGTTCCGGTATCGAAGTCCGTTAGTATACACTCGTCAGGAAGTCCTGTGACCGTCCAATAAAAGCTCTTCGGTGCGTCATCCAGTGTAAGTGTGCCCTCAGGCGAAGTGCCATACAGCCTATCTTGGCTATACTCTTCAATCAAGCCGAAAGTCCTGCCGATCATGATCTCGTTGCGCTTTCCGGCCTCGATTTTCCAAGGATTCGTCTTCAGCGGCGTCAGACTGCCGCTGATGGCTCCGGTATATTCCGTCAAATCAATAACAAGCTTGACTTGACCAGTCGCAGGCTGGCCGCTTTCGTTCTCCTCGAACAGCGCTGTGAAAACATATTCGTCCAACAGCTTGTGCTCTTCTATGTCGGAGCGATAATACATTTTTGCGTAAGAGCTATTATTGCCGGGGTTAATCACATAGCCATCCACCGTTTCGGACACACCGGAACGGCCATTGATCTGCCAGCCGACAAAGCGATAATGAACATTGTCATATCCCTTGATCTGGGCGGTCACACTGATTGGGGTATCCTTGGACACAGAGGTCGTGTAGCTGGAGATACCTGTTGCTGAATCAATATTCTGCCTGCTGGTGCTGTTCTGCAAGGTAAAGTCAATATAGGCATCGGCGCCTTTCGGTGACTCCACCTTGAACGTCACAGTGTCAGAGGTATTTGTCGGTTCCGTTTGGGGGTCCGGCGTTGTATTTTCATCATTCTGCTGCTCCGCTGCGGGAACGGTCTGTGTTTCGGCCACAGGTGCATCGTCCTGCGGCGTGTCCACATCCACAGCAAAGGCGCTGACCGGCAGCAACGAAACCGCCATCACCAGCGCCAGCAAAAGCGAGACAATTCTTTTCTTCATCTCGTGATTTTCCTTTCTCGTTTAGATTTTTTCTATATTAAAAGGCCGGTGGCCTGAATTTTTGAGGTGTGGCAGGAGGGGCGGCACCCCCTCCTGCCCAATGGAAAAACACAACAACACACGTTGTTCGGCTTACGAATACAGGCTTGCGAATCAGCCATGCTTTGCTTATAAGCAAAGCATAAAGGGATATCCTTTTATGCTTTGCTTATAAGCAAAGCATAAAGGGATATCCTTTTATGAAAAATCTT
>ERZ772865.2501-NODE-2501-length-15854-cov-3.481486_pt1 | contig 15854 bp, 9 predicted proteins | sample MGYA00512133_ERZ772865 | MGnify/ENA primary metagenome ERZ772865 (study PRJEB29015, sample SAMEA2737722) | human gut metagenome | biome: human gut; feature: human-associated habitat; material: faeces | place: China | collected 2012 ...
AGATGATTGCGATGCGTAATGTTCAGGTCGATACCTCTGTTGTCTACTTTACCCACATTGGCAGCCGGTAATTTATATCCCAGGATAGCCGGCATATCTGTACGTTCACGCAGGATGTCGTTTGTCTTTTTATAGAACCAATCCGCTTCCAGATTGAGTTTTCCGTTGAAGAACGAGGCATCTATACCTATATTGAACATTTCAGAAGTTTCCCATGTAATGTTAGGATTCGGGAAACGGGTCTCAGTATATCCCGGAGCGATTTCCGGATTCTGACCGCCGAATACGGCATCGCCGCCTGTACCATAAGCAGACATATATTGGAACTGTCCGATGTTGTCTGTGCCGGCACGTCCCCATGAAGTTCTTAGTTTCAGATTGCTAAGCACTCCCGAGAAGGGTTCCATAAAAGGTTCTGCCGATATACGGCAGCCGATACAGAAGGGAAGAAGCCATAACGTTTGTTTTTCGGGAATTTTTCCGAACCATCGAGGCGTCCGTTCGCTTCCAGCATATATTTCTCTTTATAGTTGTAGGTCAGACGGAATACCGAACCGATCTTACCGGTTTCGGAAGCACTGCCGCTATTATCCTTGTCTTTGTCTGGTCCGGCAAACAGTTGCTGGATGGAATAAATACGATATTTGGTACGTGAGGCCCAGAAGTTTTCGTCGGCTCCTTCCGAACGTGAGAATACAAATAATGCTCCCAATTGATGATCCTGCCCAATGGTTTTATTATAGGCTGCCTGGAACTCAAACGTCATGGCCTGACTTGTAGAGTACGTTTGTTTCAGTTCCGCACCTTCGCGGTTCGGTGAGTGTCCGTCATATTCTCCTGTAATTTTGTTCCACACATAGAAGTCTACCGGAGTGGTCCATCTCTTGATGCTGTTGAATATTTTGTCGTAGGAGAAAATACCCTTCAGATTCAGACCTTCGAGTCCCGGGACATTGAAATCCAACATGAAGCGTGTGTTTAATACACTTTTACGATCTTTGACCCAACCTCCTTCGGTAGCCAGGCCGATAGGATTGACACCCAGTGACACTTTACCTAAGTTGCCGTCCGGAAAGCGTCCCGGATCTGTCTGCGGGTTACGGTGCATATTATTGAATACATCGGAAGTACTGCCGGCAATACTGTTTCTGTCTTCCTGGCGATAGGCCATATCTGCCGATAGATTCAGGTATTTGTCCACAATGTTGGCGTCTATATTCACACGTGCGTTATATCGGTTGAAACCGGAGGTCGATTCATTGGTACGTGTGTCACCATAGAGGGCATCCTGTTTCACATAGCCGAATCCTGCAAAATATTTCACCTTATCAGAACCGCCGCTTGCCGTCAGGCTGTGCATCTGCTGCCAGGCGCGAGGGAGCAATACCTCTTTGTTCCAGTCCGTGTTAGGATAACCGTAGGGGTCGGAACCATCTCTGAACTTCTGTAACTCCTCTTCATTATAAATGCCATACATACCCGGGTCTTCGCCCAAATCCATTTCTTTGTTGCGCCAAGCCTCATTCATGAAGCGTGCATGATCATAAGAACTGGCAATCTCAGGCATACGGGTGGGGGTACCAAAACCTACTTTGAAGTTATAGTCTACTTGTGCTTTGCCACTTTTACCACGCTTTGTAGTGATAAGGATTACACCGTGAGAAGCGCGGCTACCGTACAAGGCAGATGCTGCCGGGCCTTTCAATACGGACATGCTTTCAATATCGTCCGGGTTGATGCTGGAGATACCGTCGCCGAGGTCATAACCTCCGTATTGTCCGGCACTTCCGTAGTTACTGTTGTCCAAAGGCACACCGTCTACTACATAGAGCGGCTGATTGTTGCCGGTCATCTCCGTGCTACCGCGGACGATCACTCTGGACGAACCGGAAGGACCGCCGGCAGTCTGGCTGATAACCAGTCCCGGAATCTTTCCTGCCAGCGAGTTGATGACATTGGTTTCTTTCGCTTTTTCAAGCTCTTCGCCTTTCACCTCACCGATGGAATAACCAAGCGCTTTCCGTTCCCGTTTGATACCCAGTGCGGTAACAACTACTTCATCGATGATTTTGCTGTCTTCTTTCAAGACGATTTTAAGATTAGATTGTCCTTTTACCTGTACTTCTTCTGAACGATAGCCCACATAACTTACTATTAATGCAGCGTTTCTGGAAGCGTCGATACTGAATTGACCGTTGAAGTCGGTAATCACTCCTTGGGAAGTTCCTTTGATGGCGATACTGGCTCCGATTAACGGTTCACCTTGTTCATCCGTAACAGTGCCTTTTACTTTGGTAGTTTGCTGTACAATTTGATGATTTACTTCATCTTCCGCATATCCATACATAGGTATGAATAGCAACAGGCAGAGAAATAGGGTTAACTGCTTTTTCATCTTAAATAGATTATTAGATTGTTGATTTACCTCGCAAATATAGGACGTAACCATGTCCTGACGGGTTTGAAAGCTATCGGAATAGGTTGAAAAACTATCGGATTTGCATTTTTTCGTCTTTTTATGCTGCAAGTATACAAAAAGAATCTGGTATTAAAGGATAGGGTAGCTGTTATAATAATGTTATAAACGGCTGTTTGGGTGCTGATGTATAGGGAAATAGATGTAATGAAGCAGGGAAGCATACCTTATCTCTCCTTTCTTTTTATATTAAGTAACCGGTCTTCTTACATTAGACTATCGGTATAGTTAGCTTCCCACAGCCGTGACGACTTCTCTCCACAGCCATGACGAGAAGCTACCACGGCTGTGGGAAGATCTCACCACGGCCGTGGTGAATGTACCATATCGGTAGTTTAACGGATAGATAACGAAGGGATAACAGATGTATGCCGGTTGTGTTTCCTATGTATATCGGTTGCATTTCTTATGTAATACAGGGGATCAGGACGAGACATAGGGTGAGGGTGTGAGGGTAAAAGTGATGCAAACTTTTATTTAGAGAAATTTGCTTGGAGATACTCCGAAATGCTTTTTAAATGCTGTACTAAAGTACTTGGAATCTGTGAAACCGACCAGGAGAGCGACATCCTGCACCGGAAGCCCTTGTTTTAGTAGGTTGGCAGCTTCTGTCATGCGCATGAGTTTTATAAATTCGTTAGGCGCCTGTCCTGTCAGAGCTTTCAGTTTTTCGTAGAATATCGTACGACTTAACGCCAGTTCGCGGGAGAGCTGGTTGATGGTGAAGTTCGGGTTTGCCAGATTTTCGGTAATGAGTCTTGTGCAACGTTCCAGAAACTCTTTGTCCATGGCAGATAAGAGGTTGGCACATTCCGTATCTTCTTTCTTTTCACTTGGTTCGGCAGCAGGGACGGAAGGAAGCGAATGAGAAAGAAAATACTGTCGCATAATCTTGCGGTTCTGTAATACTCCCTTTATTTTTGTCTTTAGGATTTCCGTATCGAAAGGCTTGGTCAGATAATCGTCCGCTCCGCTTTCCAATCCTTCGAGGATGGCGTCTTTCTCCGTTTTGGCAGTCAGCAAGATAACGGGGATATGCGAAGTGGTGAAGTCTGATTTGATCCGTCGACACAGTTCGTCTCCTTGAATCCCAGGCATCATGACGTCAGAGATTATCAAATCCACAGATTTATCTTGCAGATATTCCAGTGCGGATTCTCCGTCAGGCTTGTCGATGACGGTGTAGATGGAGGCAAACGTTTTTTTCAGGTAGAAACGCAGATCGTCGTTGTCCTCTACAATCAAAATTCGTTCTTTGGCAGTATGGGCTGTCTGGTTCGGCTCGTTTTCATCGTATCGGTCTGTATGCTGAACGGTTCCTGCTTCCCGGTCTGTATTTACCTCCGGTGATAGTTCGCTGCTATTGTCTTCTGTGGATATATCCGATAGGAAGGTAGATAGAGGAGAGGTTTTCCCCGACAGGATGTAGCGTGCTAGATGGCGGTTCCCTTTTCGGAAAGTGAGCAGGAAGGTGGAACCTTCGCCCTCGTTGCTGGTAAAGGAGATGTTTCCTTTATGTAGTTTCATCAGACGACGGGTCAGCAGTAGTCCGATGCCGCTTCCGGTTTCTTTGGAGTTGACGGCATTTTCGGCACGGTAGAAATTGGAGAAGATATACCGTTGTGCTTTACGCGGAATACCGATACCGCTGTCTTTGACTTCTACGGTTATCTTTTTATCATTCTGTTCTATTGTGATTGAAATAGTTCCGCCGACAGGGGTGTATTTCACTGCATTTGATAACAGGTTATCGAATATTTTGTCTGTTTTGTCTTTATCCATCCAAAGTGAGACGGGGGCTTCGGGCACTGATAATTCCATCCGGATTTTTTTGCTTTCGCAAAGGGACTGGAAGTTAAGCACTTTTTCCTGCAAGTATGATTTCAAATCGTACTCTGCAACCTGAAGTGTGAGATGTGTTGTGTCTATCTTCTGGAAGTCGAGTAGTTGCGTGATTAAGTTGTATAGCTTTTCGGTGTTCTTGCGGGCTATCTGGAGGTATCGTTTCCCTTCTCCGGACAGTCCGTCCTCCTTGCTTAAATCGCTAAGCGGAGCCATGATAAGCGTCACCGGAGTGCGAATGTCATGGGCGGTGTTGATAAAGAACTGTATCTTTTCGGAGAAGTGCTTTTTCTCCATCTTGTTGGCAAAGAAACGCCAGATGAAATAGGTGATGCCTGTCAGCAGGATGATGTATATCAGCCAGGCGATTGCTGTATTCCAGTAAGGCTGCGCAATGTGTATGCGGATGGTGTGCCCGTCCAGTTGCTGTCCGGCGTTTTTGCTCATGCTTTTTACGTGGAACGTATAATTGCCCGGAGGAATATTGGTATAACGGATGCTTAATTCGTTGGTAGGAGCACTCCAGTTTTGTTCGAAACCCTCCAGTAGGTAGCTGTAGTGGATGTCCTGTTGATACTGGTAAGAGACGGAGATAAAGGAAATGAGAAAAGAATTCTCGTTGTATTTCAACTCGATCGTTTTTCCTTCGTTCAGCATCCGGTTGAATTGAATCTTTTTCTCTTCGGTCTTTTCACGTGACTTTTGCGGAACTTCGAAGGAAGTGAACAACAAGGGGGCTTTGTAAAGAGGGCGGGTAAAGTTTTCCGGGTTGAAGCGCACGGCACCGTTGGTACTTCCGTAGACAAAGTCCCCGTTTCTTAGCCGGGTGTAGGACATGAAGTTAAATTCATTTGCCAGTCCGTCGAGGAAGCCGATGTTGGTTATTGCGGGAGAGGGGGAGGTGGTGATGTAAGCCAGTCCCTTGTCTGTGCTAAGCCATAGGTGTCCTTTGTTGTCGGGAAGGATGCTGTATATATAGTTGGAAGGAAGGCCGTTTGCTGTGGAGTAGGTGACGGCTTTGCCTGTTTTCAGGTCTAATAAGTTGATGCCTCCTCCGTCTGTACCGAACCACACTTTGTCGGGGGTGGGGAAATACATGGAGTAGATGAAGCTGTTGCTCCGGGTGTCGGCATTGGATGGCGAGGTGAAATATTGTTTGAAATTGCCGGTTTGTTTGTTCAACAGGTAGAGCCCGTTGGCAGTGGCAAGGGCTATCGTGTCTTTGCCGACTGTGGTTATTGAGTTGATGAGCGTAATGCCGTAGGAAGCGAACTGTTCCGCTTTCCCTGCTTGAGACGGGGTATATCGGATGAGGTTGCCATATATACCGCCAAACCATAGATTCTTGTTGTTGTCTTCTACGATTGAGTAAATGTAGTTTGTTGTCAATGTGCCGGGACGTTCGGTGGTGAGATGCTGGCGGATGCCTGTATGTTTGTTGAGGCAGTAGACGCCTGTGCCGTAACCTCCGGTCCATACATTCCCGTTTTCATCGTTACAGAGAGTCAGGAATACGTTTTCTTTCAGGAAGTGTTTCCAGGTTCCGGACTTTAGCAGGTGTACACTGATTCCCTGGTTGGTGGCATACCATAAGTCGCCTTCATGATCTTCGAGGATAGCGTTGACGTGGTTGTTTATCAGTGATTGCGGGTTTTTGTATTCATGTTGGGTAAGTTCGAAGAGATATTTCTTTGGATTTGCGTAGGCTACACCTCCTGTATAACTGCCGATCCATAGATTGGAAGAACTGTCTTTGCAGAGGGCATAAATGCCGTTTCCTTTCAGTTCTCCTTCTTCTTCCAGGTTCGCATTGAGGAAGGACCAGGAGTAGCCGGCATCACGGGTGGCTGCATAGACACCTGCTCCGTCTACTCCCAATAATAATGTTTGTGGGTCGTAAGGGATGATGGAACGGTAGGGGAGGTGTGGCAGCTGGTTCAGTGATTCGTTCGACAGGAAATCTCCGGTATGGGTATCCTGCACTTTTACTCCGGAGTTGAAAGTTCCTATCCAGAGCAAGTGGGTTGCGGGATCGTAGAAAACGGACTGGATGTAACACTCGGGCAATAGGGTGGTAATTGCTCCATTCTGCTGGTTGCGTTTATACAATCCTTCGGTAGTGGCGATATACAGGGTTTCGTCGGATGGTGAGAAATGAATGGTGTTTATACATTTCTTTTCTAGTATATTCTCTATGTGCCGGTTGGTGCTGTCGTAGCAGAACAAACCGTTTTTCAGTCCGAACCAGAAGCAGTCGGATGAGTCGATAAAAAGATTGTTAAGAAAGATCCCTTTTTCCGTTAATTCCGCTACGTCAATCTCCAGTGTGAAAGCGTCGGAGATGGGATCATATTTGAATACTTTACCGGCACTTGTATATGCCCATAGCGTTTCGTGTGAGTCTTTTGTGAGGTAGATCATGCGCCCGGCTCCGTCAACGATGATGTCTTCCCCGAAAAGGCTGTAGTTTTTTACGGTTCTTCCGTTGAAGCAGTCTACCCCTGAACGTGTAGAAATCCAGATGAAGCCTTTCTTATCTTCGAGGATGGAGAATACGCGCTGGTTGCTTAATCCTTCCTTGGTTGTAAGGTATTGATAGGTAAAAGAGTGGCTGTTTACCTGCTTATCTGATTGTGCGAGAATGGGAAAAGCAGGTAACAGAAGGAAGATGGTCAACAGGTAAAGAGCCGGGAAACGTTTCATGGCTTTTCGTTGGCTCGCAAACCGAAGACTTTTCCCGTCATTTGCTCGATGGGCACTTGCCATACTTTGACATTGCGCACGGCAGGTTCGGAATAATTGAATTCACTATCCGTGTAATGACGCATGATAATATCCAATACCCGGCGTTTTTCATCCATATCTTCTATGAATGTCACTTTTCCACGGCAGATGGCGCTTTCGGAACGCATACTGTAACTGCACGCTACTTTCTCGTGCTGATATACGAGTTTATGACCGATGCTGAAAGTGATGCATACATTATTATTATGTTCCAACATCTCCAACTTGCTGCCTTCGGGACCCGAATGAAGGTATAGGACGCCATTCTCATAACCGAAGTTCATCGGAACTACGTAGGGATTACCTTCTAAATCTGTGATACCTACAAAGCAGGCATCGCAATGGAGGATAATGGACTCGATTCGTTGTTTGTCTTCAATAATAAAAGTTTTCATAATTTATTTCTCAATTAATTCGAAGTCGAGCTGTTTCTTTTCCAGATTGGCACGTGCTACACGAACGGTAATGGCATCTCCTAAACTATATGTTCTGTTCTTGCGGCGTCCACGAAGGCAATAGTTCTTTTCGTCAAACTCATAATAATCGTCATCCAAGTCACGGACAGGGACGAGACCTTCGCATTTATTCTCGTTAAGTTCGACATACAGTCCCCACTCGGTTACTCCGGAGATGACACCATCGTAAATCTGTCCCAGACGTTCGCTCATGAATTCCACTTGTTTGTATTTGATGGAAGCACGTTCGGCGTTGGCTGCAATTTGTTCCATATTTGAGCTGTGATCACAAAGATCCTCGTATTTGGCCTCGGATACACTGCGCCCTCCATCCATATACTTCGTTACTAGACGGTGAACCATCATGTCCGGGAAACGGCGGATGGGTGAGGTGAAATGAGTATAATAATCGAATGCCAGCCCGTAGTGACCGATGTTATGTGTAGAATAACGGGCTTTTTGCATAGCACGGATAGACACGGTCTCAATCAGATTCTCTTCCTTCTTTCCATGTATATCATCCAACAAATGGTTGATGGATTTTGAAATATCTGTTTTTGTTCCGCTTGTACGTACCTTGTAGCCGAAGCGAGCGATGAATTGTGACAGATTCTCCAGTTTCTCCGGATCCGGCAGATCGTGGATACGGTAGGGCAGTACTTTAGGTTTTTTGTTTTTGGGTACACGTCCTATCTTCTCTGCTACGGTTTTGTTGGCAAGAAGCATAAATTCTTCTACCAGTTTATTGGCGTCTTTCGACTCTTTGAAATACACACTGATAGGTTTCCCTTTCTCGTCAATTTCGAATTTCACCTCGTAGCGGTCAAAATTGATTGCTCCCGCTGCGAACCGTTTTTCGCGGAGTGCTTTCGCGATGGTGTCCAGCATAAGTACTTCTTCTTTGTAGTCACCTTCTTTAGTTTCAATAATCTGCTGAGCCTCTTCGTAAGTGAAACGGCGGTCGGAATTGATGACTGTATGCGCAATGCGTGAGTCTTTGATTTCTCCTTTCTCGGTAATATCGAAAATCACGGAGAAAGCGAGTTTCTCTTCGTTCGGACGGAGTGAACAGATGAAGTTGCACAACCGTTCGGGGAGCATTGGGATGGTGCGGTCTACCAGATAAACGGAAGTGGCACGCTTTTCAGCTTCTTTGTCGATGATTCCTCCTTCTTTTACATAGTGTGTCACATCGGCGATGTGTACGCCTACTTCCCACAATCCGTTTTTGATGGAGCGGATGGAAAGCGCATCGTCGAAGTCCTTAGCATCTTTCGGGTCGATAGTGAAAGTTGTCACCTTGCGGAAGTCTTCACGCTTGGCTATCTCTTCGGGAGTGATTTCTGCCGGAATCTTATCGGCTGCTGTCTCTACTGCTTTCGGGTATACGTATGGTAAGCCGAATTCTGCGAGAATGGCGTGCATCTCAGTGGTATTGTCACCTGCTTTGCCCAATATGTCTATCACTTGTCCGATGGGATTCTTTGCCTTGTCAGGCCACTCTGTTATTTTCACGATCGCTTTATCTCCGGTTTTTCCGCCTTTCAGTTTATCTTTCGGAATAAATATGTCATTGGCAAGTGTACGGTTTTCCGTTACCAGAAATGCGTATGACTTGGCTACTTCCAATGTACCGACAAAAGTGTCGTTGGCACGTTCCAGTATTTCGATTACTTCCCCTTCTGCCTCCCTGTTCTTTCGTTTGGCATAAAATGTAATTTTTACCTTGTCATTGTTCATGGCATGGGCGGAATTGCGCTCTGCTACGAATACCGGTTCACCTCCTTCTTCGGGAATAAAGGAATTCTTTCCATTGCTTTTGCGTTGGAAGGTACCTATCATTTCTGTGCCGTGATTATTCAGACGGAACTTGCCCTTCTCAATTTCGGAGATATAATCGTCATCCAAAAGGTCATGTAATATATCGACGCATAGCATTTTCTGCGGATGGGTGGTAAGACGCAATTCCGAGAAAATGTATTTCATACTTAGAATTTCACTGGATTTGGCGTGGAAAAAGTCTATTAACAACGCTGCCAGCTCTTTTTTACTCATTCTCTTACCGGCCTTTTTCTCTTTCTTTTCTTTCTTTTTCGCCATAATATGTATTTTTATTGGTCATCATCTATTGATATGGCTACAAAGTAAATAAAAAAAACGGTAATAATACTATTATATTTATCGTATCTTTGTAACCGAAATTTTAATTGTATTTATATAGAGCCGAAAAGTAGGAATGGAGAGTATTTTAATTACGGGTGCAAGCGGTTTTATCGGGAGCTTCATTGTAGAAGAAGCGTTGAAACGAAAGTTTAGTGTGTGGGCGGGAGTTCGTCCTACCAGTAGCAGACAATATTTGAAGAATCGGAAAATACACTTTTTGGAACTGGACTTTGCACATCCTAATGAACTTCGTGCCCAACTCTCCGGTCATAAAGGGACATATAATAAGTTTGATTATATCGTTCATTGTGCCGGTGTTACGAAATGTTTCGACAAAAAATCTTTCGACTACGTGAACTATCTTCAGACAAAGTATTTTATTGATACGTTGAGGGAGTTGAATATGGTCCCGAAGCAATTTATATATATAAGTACGCTTAGTGTGTTCGGTCCTGTGCGCGAGACAGATTACACTCCGATAAAAGAGGACGATTCTCCCATGCCCAACACGGCTTATGGTTTCAGTAAGTTGAAGGCTGAATTATATATTCAAAGTATCCCCGGTTTTCCTTATGTCATTTATCGCCCTACGGGAGTGTATGGACCTCGTGAATCAGATTATTTCCTAATGGCTAAGTCCATTCAGAAGCATTTTGATTTTTCGGTTGGTTTCAAGCGGCAAGATCTGACTTTTGTCTATGTGAAAGACATTGTGCAGGCTATTTTCTTGGGTATAGAGAAAAGAGTCACCCGAAAGGCGTATTTTCTGACAGATGGGAAAGTCTATAAAAGCCGTGCGTTTTCGGACTTGATACAAAAAGAATTAGGGAATCCGTTTGTTCTTCATCTGAAATGTCCGTTAATTGTGCTAAAAGTTATATCTTTGCTCGCTGAATTTGTTGCTACGCGTTCCAAGAAGTGCAGTACATTGAATTCTGATAAATATAAGATAATGAAACAACGCAACTGGCAGTGTGATATAACCCCGACAATTAACGAATTGGGATATACACCCGAATACGATTTGGAGAGGGGGGTACGTGAAACCATTGCCTGGTATAAAAACGAAGGATGGCTTTAGACTTATTTAAGCGTGTAGAGACCCGGAAAGGGTTGTTTGCTGTGGAGAAGATTACATTGATTTATAATCTGCTGACTTCCATATTGATTCTATTCCTGTTTCAGCGAATGGATCATCCATGGCACATGTTGCTGGATAGGGCTATGATTGCTGTAATGACTTTTCTGTTGATGTATCTCTACCGGCTTGCTCCCTGTAAGTTTTCGGCGTTTGTACGCATCGTCATTCAGATGAGCCTGCTTTCTTACTGGTATCCGGATACTTTCGAGTTCAACCGGTTCTTTCCGAATCTGGATCATGTTTTCGCTATCACCGAACAGTTTATTTTTAATGGGCAACCTGCTATCTGGTTCTGTCATACGTTCCCGCATCTTCTGGTCAGTGAGGCGTTCAATATGGGATATTTCTTCTATTATCCGATGATGTTGATTGTGGCGTTATTCTATTTCATTTATAGGTTCGAGTGGTTTGAAAAGATGTCTTTTGTGCTTGTCACTTCCTTCTTTATCTATTATCTGATATATATATTCGTACCTGTTGCAGGACCTCAATTCTATTTTCCTGCCATTGGATTTGATAATGTTTCTAAAGGAATTTTTCCGGCTATCGGTGATTATTTCAATCATCATCAGGAATTGCTTCCCGGTCCGGGCTATCAGCATGGGTTCTTTTATAGTTTAGTGGAAGGCTCCCAACAAGTGGGCGAACGGCCTACGGCCGCATTTCCAAGTTCGCATGTCGGCATTTCTACCATTCTGATGATTATGGCATGGCGGGGCAGTAAGAAGCTGTTTGCTTGCCTGATACCTTTCTATATGCTGCTTTGTGGAGCTACTGTATATATTCAGGCTCATTATGTCATTGATGCTATTGTAGGCTTTTTCTCCGCATTCTTGTTGTATGTGGTGGTAACTTGGATGTTTAAAAAGTGGTTTGCGCAACCGATGTTCAAATAAAATAGCATTGCTCCATAATACTATCTTCAAGGATGCAATGCTATAAATATCGTATTTAATTTTTCGGGCTACTTTCTCTGTTGGTGAGTATTTCATTAAATATCTGAAACAGCTCCTCTTTGGTCTCGGCACGTAACATAGCGATGCGGGTGTCACGGAAATTAGGGATTCCTTTGAATAACGGGCTTGCAGCCAAGTGACGGCGCACGTGCAAGATACCTCTGCGTTCGTCGAGTAAGTTTACACTGTCAATCACTTCCTGGCGGAGGACTTCCATGCACCATTCAAAACTTAGTGGCGGCAGTTCCTCGCCTGTCTCCAGATAATGCTTCATCTCTTTAAATATCCATGGACGGCCGAAGCTGGCACGGCCTATCATAACAGCGTCCACTCCATAACGGTCGAAACACTCCTTGCAGCGTTGAGACGTTGTCACATCCCCGTTGCCGATGATCGGGATATGCATCCGCGGATTATTTTTTACTTCTCCTATCAGCGTCCAGTCTGCTTCTCCGGTGTACATTTGTGCACGGGTACGACCGTGTATGGTTAATGCGGCAATACCGCAATCCTGTAACTGTTCTGCCAGCTCTACGATAATTTTGTTGTTGGCGTCCCACCCCAGACGGGTTTTCACCGTTACAGGGATTTTTACCGCATCCACTACGGCACGGGTAATCTCCAGCATTTGAGGGATATTCTGCAACATTCCTGCTCCGGCACCCTTTCCGGCCACTCTTTTCACCGGGCATCCGAAGTTAATATCCAAAATATCAGGCTGTGCCTGTTCCACAATCTTTGCGGCTTCCACCATGGTTTCCGTATCTTTGCCGTATATCTGAATAGCGACGGGACGTTCTTCATCACTGATGTTTAACTTCTGCGCTGTCTTGCTGACAGCACGTATCAGTGCGTCACTCGATACAAATTCGGTATATACCATGTCCGCTCCGAACTTTTTGCACATCAGGCGGAAAGCTGGGTCGGTCACGTCTTCCATGGGAGCAAGCAGGATAGGATGTTTTCCCAAGTCTATATGGTTAATCTTCATATACGATTTTGTTATTTGCTATTTATGATTGAAGTAACTTCTTCTTTTCGCTGCAAAAATACGGAAAAAAGCCTACCTTTGTACGCATTCATTTGCTTAACTGATACAAATAAGTATATATTCTATGAGTCTTAGTTTGAAAGATTTTGAAATTATGGCTCCTGTAGGTTCGCGCGAATCTCTAGCTGCGGCCATTCAGGCAGGTGCCGATTCTATCTATTTCGGTATAGAAAACTTGAATATGCGTGCCCGTTCGGCTAATACGTTCACGATTGATGACTTGCGGGAAATAGCCCGCACGTGCGATGAGCACGGGATGAAAAGCTACCTGACGGTGAACACCATTATCTATGATAAAGATATTCCTTTAATGCATACGATTGTCGATGCGGCTAAGGAAGCGGGAATTTCGGCTGTGATTGCGGCTGATGTTGCAGTGATGGACTATGCCCGCCGGATAGGGCAGGAGGTGCATCTTTCCACCCAGCTGAATATCTCCAATGCAGAAGCGTTGAAATTCTATGCCCGGTTTGCCGATGTAGTGGTACTGGCCCGTGAATTGAATCTGGAACAGGTAGCGGAGATTTACCGGCAGATACAGGAAGAACATATCTGCGGTCCGAGTGGCGAACAGCTTCGTATTGAAATGTTCTGTCATGGTGCGCTCTGTATGGCTGTTTCGGGTAAATGCTATCTTTCTTTGCATGAGATGAACCATTCTGCCAACCGGGGTGCTTGTATGCAGGTGTGTCGTCGTTCTTATACCGTTCGTGATAAGGAAACGGATGTGGAATTGGATATTGATAACGAATATATCATGTCGCCGAAAGACCTGAAAACTATTCATTTTATGAATAAGATGTTGGATGCAGGTGTGCGTGTGTTCAAGATTGAAGGTCGTGCCCGTGGACCTGAGTATGTGCGCACAGTGGTGGAATGCTACAAAGAAGCTATCAAAGCCTATCTGGAAGATACCTTTACTGATGAAAAGATTGCAGCATGGGATGAACGCCTGAAGACCGTTTTCAACCGTGGTTTCTGGAACGGCTACTATCTCGGACAGCGTTTGGGAGAATGGACCCGCAATTATGGATCGGCGGCAACGGAACGTAAGATTTACGTGGGAAAAGGGATCAAATACTTCTCTAACATCGGAGTCTCCGAGTTTTTGGTTGAAGCTGCCGAGGTTAGCGTAGGCGACAAACTGTTGATTACAGGACCGACTACCGGCGCTGTTTTTATGACATTGGATGAAGCGCGTGTTGATCTGGAACCGGTGCAGACCGTAAAGAAAGGGCAGCATTTCTCTATGAAGTCGGATAAGATACGTCCGAGTGACAAACTGTATAAACTGGTATCTACCGAAGAACTGAAAAAGTTTAAAGGGCTGGATATCGAACAGAAAAGAGGCTAGCTCCGGTCATTATTCTCTAATCTTTAATTCACGATAAATGAACTATATCTATGAATTGGAAATGAAGGTGCGTGATTATGAATGCGACCTTCAAGGTATTGTCAATAATGCCAATTATCAGCATTATCTGGAACATACCCGGCATGAATTTCTGACCTCGGTCGGCGTTAGCTTTGCAGCGCTTCATGAGCAGGGAGTCGATCCCGTAGTAGCACGCATCAATATGGCTTTCAAAACTCCGTTGAAGAGTGGAGATGAATTTGTATCCAAGCTATATATGAAGAAAGAAGGCATTAAGTATGTGTTCTATCAGGATATTTTCCGGAAAAGTGATAATAAAGTAGTAGTGAAATCCACTGTTGAAACGGTATGTGTAGTAAATGGACGTTTGAGTGACAGCGAATTGTTTGATAACGTCTTTGCACCTTACCTGAAATGAATAGCTCCGAAGAAGAACAAATTTATAGTATTGCTTTGACAATGGTGCCCGGTATCGGGCATATTGGAGCGAAACATTTGATGGACGAGGCGGGAAGTGCCGGGTTCATATTCCATAACCGCGAGGCACTTCTTGAATGTGTTTCGGGAATAAGTCGGCGTGTAGTGAATGCGTTGGATTGCCCGCAAGCCATTGACCGTGCGAAGCAGGAATTTGATTTTGTTCAGAAGAATAATATTCGTTGCCTGACCATAACCGACGAGGAGTATCCTTCCCGATTGAGAGAGTGTGAGGATGCTCCCGTTGTTCTTTTCTTCAAAGGAAATACAGATTTGAATGCCCTCCGTGTCGTTAATATGGTAGGTACTCGTCATGCCACTGATTATGGAACCCGTATCTGTGCTTCTTTTTTGCACGATCTGAAAGTACTGTGCCCTGATGTCTTGGTAGTCAGTGGCTTGGCTTATGGAATCGATATAAACGCTCATCGTGCAGCATTAGCCAATCAGCTTTCTACGGTAGGAGTTCTTGCCCATGGCTTGGATCGCATCTATCCCTATGTGCATCGAAAGACAGCTATTGATATGCTTGATAATGGTGGGCTGTTAACTGAATTCTTGACCGGAACGAATCCCGACCGCCATAACTTTGTCAGCCGCAACCGTATCGTTGCCGGTATGTGTGACGCTACAATTGTTATTGAGTCTGCCGAGAAGGGTGGTTCGTTAATCACTGCCGAACTTGCCGAAGGCTATCACCGGGACTGCTTTGCTTTCCCGGGACGCCTGAATGATGAATATTCCAAAGGCTGTAACCAACTGATTCGGGATAATAAGGCTTCTTTACTTCTTTCGGCAGAAGATTTTGTATCGGCAATGGGTTGGGATATTGCTGCTCATCCGGCGAAAGTGGAAAATGTGCAACGCAGTCTTTTCCTTGACTTATCCGAGGACGAGCAAAAGGTGGTTGATATTCTGGAGAAACAAGGAGATTTACAGATTAATACATTAGTTGTTGAAGCAGATATTCCTGTACAGAAAATGAATGCAATTCTTTTCGAACTTGAAATGAAAGGTGTAATTCGTGTATTGGTGGGAGGAATGTATCAATTATTAGCTTAGTTTATCATAAACATAAAAAAAGGAGCAACGCTTTGCTCCAACCTTTGTTAACCTTAAATCTAATACTATGAA
>ERZ772865.2503-NODE-2503-length-15846-cov-4.231904_pt1 | contig 15846 bp, 10 predicted proteins | sample MGYA00512133_ERZ772865 | MGnify/ENA primary metagenome ERZ772865 (study PRJEB29015, sample SAMEA2737722) | human gut metagenome | biome: human gut; feature: human-associated habitat; material: faeces | place: China | collected 2012 ...
ATTTTCTTTGTCGAGGTGATGGGGCGTGATGCGGGCTTCCTGGCACAAAACAGCGTGCGTTCGTACATCAACAAGATACTCACGGAAGCGGTGTCCTGTAAATGCTTTGAATTTTTTGGAAAGACTGGATTCACTCATATTAAACATTTCTGCGGTGCCTGAAAGAGTGATATTGTCTTTATAATTAGCAAGAATATATTCAACTATGCGCTGTATAGTTTCATTAGATAAGTCCATGCGGGAAACTACATTATCTTTATAAGTCTGGCATCTCATGGCATATAAAAGAAGTTCATGAAAATAAGCTGTTGCATATGCAGGGGAAATGCTATCTACACCATGGAATTCATAGGATATTTTATCCAGCTGCTCTTTAATGTATGACTGTTTTCGTGCGGGAATCTGAACGACAAAGTTTCCTCCTAAAATGTCAGATATATCTGTTATTCCATGTTCGTTAAACCATAAAAGCTCTTCATCATCGAAGTAAAGAAGGCTTCTTATATTTTCTTCACCTGACATATAAGTAGTCATGTGCTCTACTCCAAAAGGAATGAGAGCAAGAGAACCTTTTTTTAGCATATACATATTTTCTTTGATATATAATGTACAGTTTCCTGATATAAGATATAAAAGCTCCCATCTGTTATGCGTATGAAAATGTGACATTTTGTATGAAGTAGGAACAGTTTTTATGTCTGGCAGAAAATTCGCCGGTATATATTCATGATGCATAAAATTACACCTTCTTTTATAAGTATTGTAAAACTTTATTGTTTAAAAGCTAACATATTTTAAGTGATTTTACAAGTTTCTTACAGTTTTTATGTATTAATATAAGTACAATATATATTATAATCAATTCATAGTTGCAACGTAGATAATAAAATATTTTTGACACTTATCATCTTATTATTTTAAAGAAAGGTATGGTAATAGATATGATACGAAGGAAAAGATTAGTTTCATCTATTATGGCAGGTATTATGTCGGGCCTGCTGGTTGTTGGAAATATAGGAGCATTTCCAGACAGAATCGTAGCGCAGGAGGGTACTGCTTTGCAGACAAAAAACATTTATACAGCAGTGAAGGATATAAACAATGATGAGAATAACTACAAGCCGCTTGATGTAAGCGACCCTATAGAGTTTGGAGGTACTTATATTAAGTACGATTCTGAAACTATACAGTTGTCTGAAACAGCGATTTATCTTGATGGTTCATTATCAGATGAAGTTGCTGATAAATATCCATATGTATATAACGATATTACAAAGGCACTTAGTGACAGCAGTTTAAAGAATGGAACCAAGGAAGCACCTATGACGGTATATGTGGCACCTTTCGTATACTGGATAGATGATCCGGCAGCTACTGATACTAAGCAGCCGGATAAGACATATGGTGTTCCTTATGGAATGATTATTAACAGTGATTATCTTACTATAAAGGGACTTACAAAGGATCCGTATAATGTAGTATTTGCTGGAAACAGAGGCCAGTCACATGCTTGTAATGGTAACTACACGATGTTCAGATTCAACTGTAAGGGAGCACTTACAGTAAAGAACATAACGATAGGTAACTATTGCAGCGTTGATCTTAAATATCCTCTTCTTCCAAAACTGGATACAGATAAGAGAACAAAAACTATTACACAGGCACAGCTTGCTGATATGTCTGGAGATAAGATGTTTGCAGATAACTGTAACTTTATCAGCCGTCTGAATCTTGATCCTATAGGCGGTGCGGCACGAAGCCTTTATAACAACTGCCATTTTGAGAGTACAGACGATGCGATTAATGGTAATGCAGTGTTTGTTGGCTGTGATTTTGATTTCTACGGAAACAGACCATTATATTCATCATATAATACAGGTTCAACATTTTTAGGCTGTATCTTTAACAGTGTTGTTTTGAATGTTGAAGCTGAGCCAATGCAGTACTTCACAAAGGAAGGCGGAACAATAACAGCAGTGGATTGTGCATATAAGAGTAACTTCAGTATTCCTTTTGGAATTGCATGGACAAAGTATCCAGATAAGTCACTTAAGTGCTATCAGTATAACATAACACATAACAATGAAAGTATAATGATAGCAGGAAAGGATGCGGCTGAAACGGTTGATATGACAGGAAAGCAGGTTCTTAATGCATATAGATTAGAAGATGGCGGAAAGGTATATTACAATACCTACAATCTTTTAAAGGGCAATGATAACTGGGATCCACTTGGTGTTAAGGATATAGCAGTTAAGAATGGTGCAGACAGCATAGCTACACAGCTTAATATAGAAAGCGAAGGTAAGGTAGAAGCTATAGAGTCAGGAACTGAAACAGCTAAGCTGACGGCAGGTGTTAAGTATTTCTATGGTGATGCAGATAAGAATCAGAAGATTACCTACAGTGTGGCTGATGAATATAAGCCATATGTATCAATAGTTGATAATAAGGACGGAACATGCGTAGTTAATGGTACTAATAACGAAGATGAAGCAAAGGAAGTAGTTATTGAAGCAAGTACGGAGAGTGGCTTAAAAGCATCTATAGCCATAACAGTTAAACCAGGTAAGCTTGCAGCTCCATCATGGACAAAGCTTCCAGAGGTGGTTAACAATGGTGATGGCACACTTAAAGCAGATTATAAGCTGAATCTTGGTGACAGGGCAGATATGTCAGTTATTAACTGGTATAGATGCAGTGATGCAAGTGGAAGCAATCCTGTGTTAACAGCAGTGTCTACAATGAATAATCCTCAGTACACATATACACTTACAGCAGGTGATATAGGATATTATATCTGTGCTTCTGTTGCTCCAAAGAATATAAGAAGTGACTTAGGTGATGCGGTAAAAGTTGTATATTCAGAGGCTGTGAGTGCAAAGGATATTAAAGCTAAGAATTACACAACAGATTTTTCAGACTTCCCTACTGTTAAACAGCCAGAGATAAAGGAAGGCTTCTGGACAGTGGATTCGTACAGACCAGCAGATACAAAGAGCTTTGGAAGCTGGAAGGGTGAAGATACAGAAACACCTTGGGTATATGGTGAAACTGGTAACGGTTCAGTTGGTGCCGGAATCTATCAGGGAACACAGGGAGCAAGACTTATGTATACACCAGTTGAAGGCAAATATGGTGATATGACTGTCAAGGTTGTGGCTGATCCTGCAAAGACGGCAGGTCAGGGCTTTGGTAGTGCAGGACAGTATATGGATGTATGCATTAAGTTTGATACTAAAACACTTACAGGCTATGCGTTAAGGATAATAAGAACAAGGTCAGCTTCTAATGCAGTTACATTTGTACTTGTTAAGTATGATAATGGCAATACAACATATATATCAGATGAAGTTATAGCAACATGCTTCCTTACAGGATGCGAGATAACCTTAAAGGCAGAGGGAAGCAAGCTTACAGCACATGTAGAAACACCTACAGCACAGCTTGCAGACCAGGCAGCAGCTGGCTATGTTCATGTGGTTGACTTAAATGCAGATATAGAGGCTAACACATATGGAGGAGCAGCTATACAGCATACAGGAACAACAGGAACTGGTGGATGGCAGAATACAACTATGCTTCACAGCTTAAGCATAGAATGGGCTGGTGATACAAACCAGAATCCTGTTGTAGAAGAAACGACAGATAATCCATCGACAGATGAACCTTCAACAGGAGAGACTGCTGAAGATGAAACAGCACAGACTGATTCTACAGAGAATGTTAAGACAGCAGATACATCACATGCTGGTATATATGCTGCATTACTTACAGTAAGTGTTGCATCGCTTATAGCACTTGGATATGTCTGCATAAGAAAAAGAAGAATATAAAAAGAATATTAAGAAGATAATTGGAATCATAATCTAACATAATCCCGGTTTAAAGTTACATATGAACTTTAAACCGGGATTACTGTTTTATAAAGCTTGTAATGATTATCAAAAATCACATTAGCTTTATTAAATTAGTTTTACTACATTGTTTTTACTATTTTTTTACTGATTCAGAAAATATTATATCATACTGATCAGATGGATATACCTGATATATGAAAGAGGATAGCAGTGTTTTGGCATTTTCAAGAGCCTTGTCATATAATCCATTTGCTATGGCATCATTTAATGCCTCATCTGTTAGCTGCTTTAATGCATCGTTATGTTCAGTAAGAGTTATAGGTGTAAATATGCTTGTACTTTCGTGGAGCACCTTGAAGGAATCAAGGTCAAGGTCGGCAGAAAGAGTTTTAACCTCAGGTACAGTTACATATATGTTATGCTTTGTGTCTTCTGTATCCCCCAAACTCCATGTTACATCACTGAAGTTGATTCCAGCCTTGATGTTAGTGTTATATGTGTATATATACTTTGATTCTGTCAGAGGTATAGATATATTAAAAAGCTTTCTGTCCTTAGTTTCAACACGCACAGACGTTGTTGTTACAGACTGTGTAGCCAGCTCGCCGATATTTTCAAAGCCTATCTGAGTGACCTTGCCATCTGTCTGGTAACTCGTTGATGCAGTCTTTTTAGTGTATATCAAGGCTATAACAAGCAGGGCTATTATTATAATGTTTATTATTGTTTTTAACCCTGGAAAATGAGGGCTTAATAAGGACCTTTTTTTAGTACGTTTTTTTGCTTCTTTCAAAGCTTCATTATCATGGTATTCTTTATTCATATTTTAATATTAATCTCCATTCATGTATTTTATATGATGTATATCAGTTATGACAACATGCATGTATCAATCACATCATAACACATAATTGTAATATTTTGGAAAAAATAAGATTAAAAATAAAGTTAAAAATAAAGATGAAAATAAAGATGAAAATAAAGGTACCCCGGATACCCGTTATGATAAAGGTATCCGGGGCTATAAAGCCTGTAAGCTTTGATGTGCGGAATAGCTGCCACACGGGGGATTAATAAATGCTGCTCATATCTTAAATAAAATATTGGCATTATCTATTAATGCTGGCACTAGTCCATATTTACATTGAGATGTCTTGGAAGACCATCAACCATGATTGGTGAAAGTTCAGCCTGAATCAATGGTCTTATGTAATGAATAAGGTCTTCTGTAACGAAATCATCTTCTGTGATCCACTCAAGTGGAACTTTCTTTTCGATGTTAGCAATCTGATGAACATCATGAGTTTCAGTGATGCACATATATGGATCATCAGATACTCTCTTAAGTACTACAACTTTACCAGTTTCACCTTCAAATGCAGCCTTTACAGCAGCACCACCAACGTTGAAGGCTTCAGTGATATCAGTACGTGAAGTCATGTGAGCTGCACAACGCTGAAGAGTAGATAACTCAATAGCTCTTGTCTTGATACCAAGTTCAGAACCTACCTTGTTGGCAAGGAACTTGGCAGAACCAGCTAACTGCTTGTGACCGAAAGCATCCACGAACTCAACATGCTCTGAAAGCTCGAATACATATCTTCCGTCCATAACCTTGATACCTTCTGAAACAGCAATAACCATAGAACGACCTTTAGAAGCTATCTCTTTAACTCTTTCAAGGAAGTGGTCGATATCAAATACCTTCTCAGGAAGATAGATAAGATCTACACCTTCACAATCTTCGCCTCTTGCAAGAGCAGAAGCGGCTGTAAGCCATCCGGCGTTACGTCCCATAATCTCAACTATTGTAACAGTTGGGTAATCATATACAAGACCGTCACGGATAATCTCCTTCATAGTAGCTGCAATAAACTTGGCAGCACTACCAAAACCAGGAGTATGATCAGTAACAGCAAGGTCGTTGTCGATAGTCTTAGGAACACCCATGAACTTAATATCGCTTCCGATAAGAAGTGCATAGTCAGAAAGCTTCTTGATAGTATCCATGGAATCGTTACCACCAATATAGAAGAAGTATGATATATTAAGTTCCTTAAGAATCTCGAAAATCTTCTCATATGTTTCTCTGTCGTCAGAGATTTCAGGAAGCTTATAACGACATGAACCTAAGTAAGAAGAAGGAGTTCTCTTTAAAAGGTCAATATCGATATCTGTCTTAATCTTTTCAGAAAGATCTACATACTGCTTGTCAAGAAGACCCTTGATTCCGTGAAGCATACCATATACTTTATTAGCCCCTCTGTCCTTGGCTGTCTTAAACACACCTGCAAGACTTGAATTGATTACGGCAGTTGGTCCGCCAGACTGTCCTACGATAACATTTCCTAACATAAATGTCCTCCGAATTATAAAAATAATTAAATAATAAAACTCAGGTCAGAATCCCTCGTGACTTCTAACCTATGACAAATATGATGCAAGGGTAGCAAGATCAAAGTCATATCATGCAGGCACGAAAGATTTTTGGATGTGAACTTTTAACTCTTACAACATAAACATTTTATTAAAATTATATTAACATAATTAGAGCAATCATACAACTCAAATGTGCTTATAAATTAAATAAATTCATAAATTTAGTAAAATCTTTAATCATATAGTGGAAACTTTCAAAAAATTTGTAGTATACTGATAATAAGCACAAGGTATATGACAGATATCTAAAAAAGACAATACATTATAAAGAAAAGTATAAGCAGTAAAGGAGATGTACATTATGAGTAAACAGACATGGAAACCAGGAAATATGCTTTATCCAGTGCCGGCAGTTATGGTCAGCTGTCAGAGAGGTGAAGAAAAACCCAATATCATAACAGTTGCATGGGCAGGGACTATATGTTCGGATCCTGCAATGGTATCTATATCAATAAGGAAAGAAAGATATAGCCATGATATTATAAAAGAATCAGGAGAATTCGTTATTAACCTTACAACGAAAAAGCTGTGCCGGGCAACGGACTACTGTGGCGTAAAGTCAGGTAAGGATACAGATAAATTCAAGGATATGCATCTTACACCTGAAAAGTCAGCTAAGATAAATACACCGGCTATTAAAGAGAGCCCTGTTAACATAGAATGTAAGGTGAAGGATATAGTGGAGCTTGGAAGCCATGATATGTTTATTGCCGAAGTCGTCGCTGTTAATGTTGATGAATCACTTCTTGACAGCAAGGGAACATTACATCTTAAGGATGCTGAACTTGTAGCTTATTCACATGGACAGTATTACGCACTTGGTGAACATCTCGGACGCTTTGGATATTCAGTTAAAAAAAGGTAAAATTATAAAAATAAAATATCTCTAAAGCGCGTAAAACCCCTTTACAAACAGTTATATGCGTGGTAGTATACAATTGTTACAAAAATGTTACGGAATTATTACACGGGGAAAGAATTCCATTGTATATACGATATATGGAGGAACGTATGACACGCATTACAAGATATGGAAGAAAGGTAAAAACTACCTTTATCTCAACTATGTTTGCAGCATGCATTGCAATAGTGATAGGTATTCCATTTGTATCTAAGAATATGTTTAACAATGATGTGGGATATTACAGCATATCGATTCGTGGTACACATGTTGGAGCAGCCAACACAGAGGAAGAAGTTAATGTGGCACTGGCAAATGCACGTCTGCAGTTAAGCCAGCAGCTTGATGATTATATATATATGGACTGTGATGTCCAGATTGATAAAGAAAACAGGGCTATAGCGTCAAGAATGTCAGAAAAGCAGCTTGAAAGTTCTATATACAGCCAGTTGTTTGACTGTATACTTGATGTTGAAAAGCAGCTTGCATATACTGTAAGAATAGATGATTATACAGTTAATCTGTCATCCAAGCAGGATGTAGAAGAACTGTTTTCAAAGCTTATACAGCCATATAACAGGGCTGATGAGTTTGAGCCGGTTATTAAGTCTAGTTCGGCAGCAGATGGAACATATATAGTGTCTATAGATAAGAATGAGGAGACAACGGTGCAGGATACACAGATAGTTGCATCATTCTTTGAAGACAGTACTGGTTCTAACGGTGAAAGCAAGAAGACACCAGATGAGATACAGTCTATAGGTTTTGCACAGAATGTATCTGTTAATGCTGTATATGCTGATAAGGTAGAGGTATCAACAGTACAGGAAGCTTATGATACAATAACAAAGGTAAACAATACCAATGTTTATTATATTGTTAAAGAGGGCGATACTCTTGAGAGTATAGCTAAAGATAATAACATAACAGTTGAAGATTTGTTAAAGCTTAATACTAAGTTAAAAGAGGACTCAGTTATAGTTCCAGGTGATGAGCTTGTTATAACAGTGCCTGAGTCAGATATAACAGTAGTGACAACAAAGCAGCTTTCTTATGAGGAAGATTACAACGCAGAGCCTGAGTATCTTGATGATAACAACAACTATAGAGGTACGAATTATATTCTTGATGAAGGAACAACGGGACATCATTCAGTAGTAGCAACAGTTACATATGAGAATGGTAAAGAGGTTGCAAGACAGATAACAAGCGAGAATATAACAGTTGAATCAAAGCCGGCAAAGATAGCAGTTGGAACACTTACACCACCAACATATATAAAGCCTGTCAGTGGTGGAACATTTTCATCAGGTTATGGTTCAAGATGGGGCACAACTCATTACGGAGTTGACTGGTCATGCAACCAGGGAACATCAGTTAAGGCTTCAAGAGACGGAGTAGTAACAAGGGCTGGATGGTATTCTGCTTATGGATATTGTGTAGATATACAGCATGAAGATGGCAGCATGACAAGATATGGACATAACAGTAAAGTAACAGTGACTGCCGGCCAGCAGGTAAAGCAGGGTGAAGAGATAGCTCTTAGTGGCAATACTGGTGATAGTACAGGACCACATGTGCATTTTGAAATATGGATAGATGGCAGAAGAGTGAATCCACTTGATTATGTAAACAAGAATTAAGTTAACTTATGAATAAGGGCGTGGATATTAATAATCCATGCCCTGTTTTAAACTTTATGGATATATAACGTTGACATAATAAAAAGGTATGATATAATCATTAAGATATTGATTTAAATACCAATATTATTTTAGATAATAAAGTAAAAGTATACACATGATGAATGTTTTGACGGCTTTATGTCACTAATGCATGATAGTTGTTTTTGTGATAAGCCGTGAATACCATGATATATTGAATATAAATGACAGATATGTCGATAATTAATAAAGAAACTAAAGCAGGAAACTAAAGTTTTAGATATGATGAGTAAGTGATATTGAGGTGCAAAGTATGGAACAGTATGTTGTCAAAGGTGGAGTGCCACTTTGTGGAGAAGTGTCCATAGGTGGAGCTAAGAATGCAGCACTTGGTATTCTGGCAGCAGCGATTATGACAGATGAGACCGTAACAATAGAGAATGTACCTAACGTGAGGGATACAAAGGTGTTGCTTCAGGCAATCGAAGGAATAGGTGCAAAGGTAAAATATATATATAATAATACAGTTCAGATTAACGGCGGATCTATATGTGATCTTAATGTTGAATACGAATATATAAGAAAGATAAGAGCGTCATACTATCTTCTTGGTGCGTTACTTGGTAAGTACAATGAATCTAACGTAGCACTTCCAGGTGGCTGTAACATAGGAAGCAGACCTATAGACCAGCACCTTAAGGGCTTTAAAGCACTTGGTGCCAAAGTGAACATAGATCATGGAGTTGTCAGCGCTAAAGCAGAAAAACTGGTTGGCGGACACATATATTTTGATGTTGTAACAGTAGGTGCCACTATTAACCTTATGATGGCAGCATGCATGGCTGATGGAGAAACTATCCTTGAAAATGCAGCTAAGGAGCCACATATAGTTGATGTAGCTAACTTCCTTAATGCCATGGGAGCTAATATCAAGGGTGCTGGTACAGATGTTATAAGAATAAGGGGCGTTGAGAGACTTCATGGATGCACATATTCTATAATACCAGACCAGATCGAGGCAGGAACTTTCATGATGGCGGCAGCAGCTACACATGGAGATGTTGTCATAAAGGACGTTATTCCTAAGCATCTTGAGTCTATAACTGCCAAGCTTCATGAGATGGGCTGTCAGCTCATAGAAGGTGACGACTGGATAAGGGTTATAGCAGAAGGTGAGATAGGAAGTACTAATGTTAAGACACTTCCATATCCTGGCTTTCCAACAGATATGCAGCCACAGATAGCAGTTGCACTTGCACTTGCTAATGGTTCAAGCATGGTTACAGAGAGTATATTTGAGAATAGATTCAAGTATGTTGATGAGCTTAACAGGATGGGTGCTAAGATTAAAGTTGAGGGCAATACAGCTTATATAGAAGGTGTTAAGCATTTTACCTCAGCACAGCTTTCAGCACCTGATTTAAGAGCTGGAGCAGCACTTGTGATCGCGGCACTTGCGGCAGAGGGCATATCAGAAATAGACGATATAGAGTATATCCAGAGAGGGTACGAAGATTTTGAAGGTAAACTTTCAGCACTTGGTGCTGTTATAGCAAGAGTAGATTCTGAAAGAGAACTTCAGAAGTTTAAGTTGAAAATAGGATGATAATAGACTGCGGAGAATAATATTGTGCAGATATCCGGAGTGATAATGGCAGATTTATCACAAGATATCGCAGGCATGATATATTTCCGCAGTTTTTTTATATATTTTTATCATTTTTTTACAAATATTCTGTTAAAATATGTTAAACTATTATCATGATGGTTGTAAATATATTAATATGACTTATATGGAGAAAACATGAAATTAAAAGATAAGTTAAAGGTTTCATTCTGCGTTATGGTTATACTTCCGGCGCTGCTTTTATGCGTGTTTGTTGTCGGAATATTTAAGATACAGTCGGATAGTATATGCAAGACATATAATGTAGAAGACGATACGGTACTGTTATATTTTTATTCTCCTATGACATTGTTTGGCAGTATTACAGATGATGTGTATGAGCAGATAAAAGAACAGGCAGAAGAAGAACCAACGACATTTAACAACAGGGCATACCTTGAGTCACTTGGTTCCACATTAAATGACAGACTTTCAGAGCTTGTTGTAAGAAAGAATAATAATGTCATATATAATTCAACACAATATTCAAACACAGATCTTGCAAGGCTTCTTCCAGAGTATGAGACAGATGAGAACAACATAACGGATGTTGCTACATATAGAGGTGGCATATATCATAGTCTTATAAAACAGGTAGACTTTTCAGACAGCTTAGGAAATATATACAGTGTGTCTATCGTCACATCTGTTAAGCAGAGCATACCACAGATAAGACAGATGCTATGGCAGCTTGTTTTTATCATCATCATCATACTGGTCATAACCAGCCTTGTGCTTAATCTGTGGATATACAGTTCTATCATCAAGCCGGTTAACAAGCTGAAGCTTGCAACAGATAATATAAAAGAGGGAAACTTTGACTTTGAGATGCCAAGGGTTCCTGATAACGAAATAGGTGATGTGTGTAAGGACTTTGAAGAGATGAGACTTATACTAAAGAAGTCATCAGAGGATAAGCTTCAGTCAGATAAAGAAGAGAAGGAACTTATAAGAAATATATCACATGATTTAAAGACACCGCTCACAGCTATTAAAGGCTATGTTGAGGGTCTACGTGATGGAATAGCCGATACTCCGGAAAAACAGGCAAAGTATATTAAGACTATTTCCAACAAGGTTAATGATATGGATAAGCTTATAGATGAACTTACTATATATTCAAGACTTGATGCTAACAGGATACTATATACATTTATAAAACTTAATGTTTCAGATTATTTTGATGACTGCTGTGAAGAAATAGGCACAGAACTGGATGCCTCTGGCATAGAGCTAAACTACAGGAATCATATAGACAAGCCGGTAATGATAGTCGCAGACCCAGAGCAGTTAAAGAGAGTTATCAATAATATAATCAGCAACTCAGTCAAGTACATGGTAGAAGGTCGTAAGGGAAAGATAGATATAGACCTTTATGACGAGGGCGAGTATGTACATGTTGTCATGGCTGACAATGGCAAGGGTATAGCTGGCAAGGATATTTCAAGAATATTTGAAAGATTCTACCGTACTGATGAATCACGAAACTCCAAGCAAGGCGGCAGCGGCATAGGACTTGCTATTGTCAAGAAAATCGTTGAAGACCATAAAGGCAAGATATGGGCAGAGAGTGTTGAAGGCGAAGGAACTACAATGCATCTTAATCTGCTTAAGTATAATGAGAATAACCAGCTTGGAATTCTGCAAAAATAAAATATAAAAGGAATAGAAAGGGACAATTGTATGAGCAAAGTATTGATAGTTGAAGATGAGGAAGCAATCGCAGATATTGAAAAGGATTACCTTGAATTAAGTGGATTCACGGTAACAACATGCAAGGATGGAACAACAGGTCTTGCAGAGGCACTTGACGGGGATTATGACATATATATTCTTGATGTCATGCTTCCAGGTGTAGATGGTTTTGAGATATGCAAAAGAATAAGAGAAGTTAAGAATACTCCTATTATTATGGTATCAGCTAAAAAAGAGGATATCGACAAGATAAGAGGACTTGGCGTAGGTGCTGATGATTATATGACGAAGCCTTTTAGTCCAAGTGAACTTGTTGCCAGAGTTAAGGCACATCTTTCAAGATATGAAAGACTTGTAAACAGTGCCCAACCTGAAAATGATATTATCGAAATAAGAGGCATCAGGATAGATAAGACAGCCAGAAGAGTATTCGTTAATGGTGAAGAGAAGATATTTACAACTAAGGAATTCGATCTTCTTACATTCTTAGCAGAACATCCTAATCATGTATACACTAAGGAAGAGCTTTTTAAGGAAATATGGGATATGGATTCTATCGGTGATATTGCAACCGTTACTGTTCATATTAAAAAGATAAGGGAAAAGATAGAGCTTGACACAAGTAAGCCACAATATATCGAAACGATATGGGGGGTAGGCTACCGCTTTAAGTTATAATACATTACAGGAGTCTGTTTAGAACATATTATCCATAAGAACCTTAAATATATCGTCCTGTTTTGGGTATTGTAAAACTATGAGTGATTTATATGACAGAAAGAAGGATAAATATGATAATTGAAAAGGAATATTTTGATTCAGAAGAAGTCAGGAAAGCGAATGCAATGAATGATAAGACGATGGCGCCACCAAGAAGAATACGTCTTGCGACAACGGACAGTAACAAATATTATGCCAAAGCTGTATTTGTAGCCGATAAAGAAAATATAATTACCGGTGAGCTTCTTTACAGACCAGATTTTCAGGAGTCAGAAGAGGGAGTGGCATTCAGTGAGGTTGTTGTTAAGCAGACAGCAGATGTGGAAGAATATTTCAAGAATCTTATAAGGTTTGAAGGCTATAAAGTGATTCCGGAAGAATATGATGAGAGTGATATGCTTATGCATTATGATGAGCTGAGCATACAGGCTAATAAGCTTTTGTTTCTTGAGAGCAGGGATGAGTAGACATGACAGATACGCAGAATGAGGTGTTTAAGACACCAGTAAACAAGATAAGGCTGTTTGAGCATGGGGCTCCGGGTTCGCAGAACCTTAAGCTTACAAGAAAATATTACACTGAAGATATGCCTGATGGAAGAGTAAAGCATATAGTGCAGAACATTACAGATCCGGATATTGTTCCTTATATACCTGATGGTATTGGTAACAGTACAGACAGACAAAGGATTCCGGCAGTATTGATTATTCCAGGAGGTGCGTTCAGACGCCTTGTATACAACTTTGAAGGTGAAGATGTTGCAAAGTGGCTTAATAGTATGGGAATAGCTGCATTTGTTCTTGAATGCAGACTTCCATCAGATGAACATGATAATGCAGAGGATGTCCCACTTATAGATGCTATGCGCGCAATGAGAGTTATAAGAGGAAGGGCGCAGGAATTCGGTATAGATGAAGCTAAGATAGGCGTTATGGGCTTTTCAGCAGGAGGCTTTATGGCAGCGTTATTATCAACAGCGTATGAAAGTGATGTGTATGCGGATTATAAGTATAAGGATGAATATGATAAACTATCAGCAAGACCAGATTTTGCTGTTTGTTCATATCCGGTTATAAGTATTGACGATTGTATTGAAGCAGGCAAAAGATATATGTCTGAGGAACAGGTGCTTGAGAGAATCAGTGACAGTAAGGCAAAGATACTGCATAAGTATAATCCGGATAAGCTTGTAAGACCGGATATGCCGCCAGTATTTATATGTGAAACGGATGATGACAGAACAACATTGTCTGAGAACAGTGTGGGCTTTTATATGGCAGCAAGAAAAGCCGGGGTAAGTGCTGAACTTCATATATTCAGAACAGGTGGCCATGGTTATGGCTGTGGTGATGATTTTGCACAGACTGGTGAGTGGAAAGTACTTTTTACAAAGTGGATTAAGAGTATTGGAATTATTAGTTAAGATGGATATAGTATACGAGGATAAAGATAAGATTATATTAAACAAGCCGGCGGGACAACTGTCACAGAGCGGAAAGTCGTTTGAGATGGATCTTGTAAGTGAAGTTCTTACATATAGAAAAAGCAAGGGTGAAGAAGCTTACGCAGCTATAATAAACAGACTTGATCGTCCTGTATCAGGGCTTGTGCTTATGGCTAAGAATAAAAAGGAAGCAGCAAGATTGTCTTTGCTTATGCAAAAAGAAACACTATGTAAACATTACCAGGTGCTTGTATGTGGAAAACCAGAGTCCGATGAGGGCGAGCTTGTGGATAATCTTATAAAAGATGTAAAGAATAATGAATCATCGGTAGTTTCAAAAGGAACGGCGGGTTCTAAGGAAGCAAGACTTAAGTACAGGCTTCTTTCTTATGATGAAGAAGCAGACATATCAAGGCTGGATATTCATCTTATAACAGGCAGACATCATCAGATACGTGTCCAGCTTGCTTCAAGAAACATGCCGGTTGCTGGTGATGGAAAGTATGGTGGAAATATGGCAGTCCAGGCAGCTGAAAGGATAAAAGGCATATGTATTAAGCGTGGATGCATAGCGTTATGTGCGGTTAGTCTTAAGGTTGATGGCAAGTTATACGAAGTGAAACCAGGATTTTAGATATAGGTATAAGATAATCACCTCTGTGGAATACTTCTACAGAGGTGATTATTTATGTGCAGAGAGGAAAGAAATGTAAAAGAAAATAAAGAAGAGTATCAAAAAGAATATCAGGATAAAGAATATAACAGGAAACTGAAATACCTTGCCGGGATTGTAGTTATAACATTTTCTGTATATGTGAGCTTTAAATATCTTCTTGTATATGTGTGGCCATTTGTGCTTGGCGCGCTTGCTGCACTGCTTCTTGAAAAGCCAGTAAACAGTATATATGTGTGGATATGCAAAAGGATAAGGCTGGATAAAAGAAAAGTACATGCACAAAGAATTAAAGAACATCGCATAAAAAGCATAATAGCCACAATTATAATGTTAATAATATCTGTTGTTATAATAATATTGCTTGCTGCAGCAGTTATAACAGGAGCGAATGAGATAAGTGATTTTTTAAAGAACTGGGATTACAATACGATAGGTATAAGGCAGCAGACTGCCAAGATATGCCTTGAAGCGGATGATTTTCTTGGACTTGATGGTGGATGTTGTCTTGATACTCTTATAATGTGTGGACGCAGGCTGGCAGGTATAATGCCTGAAAAGATATTTCATATATCTGTACCTGTTATAAAAAATATAGTTATAGTGGCTGGAGGTCTGGTTGTTGGCTTTATATCAGTTATATATCTGTCAACAGATATGGATGAAATAAGGACACAGATACGTGACAGTGTGTTTGTGGAAGAGATAAGGATGCTGTGGCATGAGGTAAAGAGACTTATCAATGTATATTTTAAAGTTGAATTAAGAATCATGTTTATTAATT
>ERZ772865.2506-NODE-2506-length-15818-cov-3.174332_pt1 | contig 15818 bp, 10 predicted proteins | sample MGYA00512133_ERZ772865 | MGnify/ENA primary metagenome ERZ772865 (study PRJEB29015, sample SAMEA2737722) | human gut metagenome | biome: human gut; feature: human-associated habitat; material: faeces | place: China | collected 2012 ...
GTCAATGAGACCGACCCCACCATCATTGTGAAGGCGGGCACTCTGGCAGAGAAGAGCTACACCGGCTATAAGTTCAACGCGATCAGCCCCTCCGTGCAGGAAGGCGATGCGGTAGAGAGCGGAAAGGTTATCACCCTGACTTACGTCAGAGATAACGGTCAGACTCAGAAGACCACCTACACCGTGCAGCACATGGTGGAAGGCGAGACTGAGCCGAGAAACACCGACACCTATGAAGATACCGCATGGGTCAATGAGACCGACCCCACCATCATTGTGAAGGCGGGCACTCTGGCAGAGAAGACCTACACCGGCTACAAGTTCAGCACGATCAGCCCCTCCGTGCAGGAAGGCGATGCGGTCAAGACCGGTACCGTTATCACCCTGACCTACGTCAAGCGCACCGACCTCACCTACACCGTCAAGTACCTCTGGACCGACGGTATGGGTTCCGGCACCGCCATTGAAGGTGTCCGGGACAAGGTCGTGAAGAACGTGACCTTTGGAGACGTGATCGTGGAAGGCCCCATCGACATTACTGGCTACACCCCTGTGGAAACCGGCAAGAAGGAGTCCCGGATGGATGCGGAATCTAAGGTGATCACCTTCCTGTACTACAAGAATGTTACCCTGACCGCCGCTTCTGATGCCGTTGTTTACAATGGCACCACCCAGACCCTGAGCGGCTACACCAGCTCCGAAGCGGAAGCTAAGTTCGAGGGCATCACTGCCAGCGGCAGCGGCAAGGACGTGGGCGAGTACGCCGTGACCTTTAGCGGTGTCTCCGAGCGGGAGCAGAAGATATCCAAGGATGGCAGATACCTACTGACCGGCACTGTGGACGGCAAGCTGACCATCACCCCCGCACCCCTGACCGTGACCACCGAGTCCGACAGCAAGGTCTATGACGGCACCGCCCTGACGGCGCCCGGCAGCATCACCGGTCTGGTAGGCCGCGAGAGTGTGGACTTCACCGTCACCGGCAGCCAGACGGACGTTGGCAGCAGCAAGAATACCTACAGCATCGATTGGGGCAATACCAAGTCTTCCAACTACACGGTTGCGGAAACGCTGGGCACCCTGACCGTCACCGCCCAGAACATCACGCCTCCTGTGAATCCCGATGACCCCAACGGTTACCTGGGTGTTCAGGTGGACAGCCCCGCCGATCATGTGTATGACGGCACGGAGCACAAGTGGGCCCCCACTGTAACGGACAAGGACGGCAATGCCCTGACGGAGAATGAGGACTACACCATTGCCTACGGCAAGACCGATTTCACCAACGTCACCGGCGACATCACCGTGACCATCCGGGGTATCGGCAACTACACCGGCACCGTGATCAGAAGCTACAAGATCACCCCCAGAGAGGCCGTCATCACCGTGAACAACGGCACCAAGACTGCGGGCCAGAACGACCCCGCCTTCACCGGCACCGTGACGGGCCTGATTGGTGAAAACGACCTGGGCGTTGTGAGCTATGTGCGTACCAACAATGCGGAAGCCGTCGGCACCTACACCGGTGTCCTGACCGCCCTGTACACCGAGAACGCCAACTATGACGTTCGGGTGATCAACGGTACCTTCGTGATCACTGCGGCCAATAACCCGAATCCCAATCCTCCTCAGCCCAACCCCAATCCTCCGCAGCCCAACCCCAATCCTCCGCAGCCCCAGCCCGAGCCCAAACCTGAACCCAAACCTGAACCCAAACCCGAGCCTCAGCCTGAACCCAAACCTCAGCCTGAACCTGAGGGAACCGTGATAGAGGAGATCGTGGATGAGGCCACGCCTTTGGATATGGGCGGCGCATGGGCCCTGGTGAACCTGATCCTGACGATCCTGACGGTGCTTGGCAGCATTCTGCTGCTCATCGGCTACATCGGCAAGAAGCAGAAGGAGCGGGAGGACGAGAACGGCAACGTCATCCTCAACGCCGAGGGTGAAGCCGAGACAGACGACATCAAGAAGAAGGGCGGCTGGAGACTGGCCAGCATCATCCCCGCCGTGGCTGCAGTGATCGCATTCATTCTCACCGAGAATATGCGCCTGCCCATGGTCCTGGTGGACAAGTGGACTCTGCTGATGGTGATCATCGCTCTGGTCCAGCTGCTGGTTGCTTACTTCAGCAAGAAGAAGACCCAGGAACCCGAGCAGCCCGAGCAGATGGTTGCAAACGCATAACCCCCCAATTCCCTCCGGCGGAAACGCCGGGGGGAATTTTTGCCAAGATGGTTCATTGACAGGAAAGGCGGATGCCGGTATGATTAAGAAAAAAGAAACAGGAGGCATTTTATGAACCTTTCAGACTGGACCTTTTTCATGGACGGCTTTGAGCCGCTGCCCTGCCGGGCGCCCTGCACCATGTATAGCGTACTTTTGGAAAACGGAAAGATCCCGGACCCCTTCTATGGGGTCAACGAGCAGACCCTGCGGCACTTGGGGGAACGGGACTGTGCCTTCGAGACGGAATTCACGGTGGATGCCCGGGATCTGGAGAAGGAATACCAGGAGCTGGAATTTTCCGGCCTGGATACCGTCTGCCGCATCCTGCTGAACGGGTCGCTGGTGGGCAGGACAAAGAATATGCACAGGACTTACGTTTTCCCGGTAAAGGACCGGCTGGTCCCCGGGAAAAACACGCTGCGGCTGGAATTTTCCTCCCCCATGGCCTATTTCCGGGAGGCCCAGCGGCGGCACTATCTCTATATGAATGACGGGGATACGGTCCCCGGAACGGCCCACCTGCGCAAGGCCATGTTCGAGTCCGGCTGGGACTGGGCGCCTACCCTGCCGGATATGGGCATTACCCGCCCTGTGGAGCTGCGCAGCTTTGACGGCGGACGGCTGGAGCGGGTGCTGGTCAGCCAGAAGCACCGGGGCGGAGAGGTGGACGTGAGCGTCCGTGCGGATGTGATTTGCGGGTCAGAATATGAAGTTTATGTAAACCTTGACGGGCAGCGGGTACGGGCAACGGCCGGTGAGGCGGTGGTCCATATCGAGCATCCCCGGCTCTGGTGGGTGCGGGGCTACGGTGAGCAGCCCCTCTATCCGCTGGAAACGGAGCTCTGGGTCGGGGGCACCTGCGTGGACCGGAAAACGATGCGCATCGGCCTGCGGACACTGACGGTGAGCACGGAGAAGGACGCCGACGGAAAGGGCAGCGAATTCTGCTTCGTCATCAACGGCATCAAAATCTTCTCCATGGGCGCAAACTTCGTTCCCATGGACAGCCTGCTCACCAGGATCACCCCGGACCGGCTGGAAAATCTGGTAAATCAGGCCGCTGCCGCCAATTTCAACACCCTGCGGATCTGGGGCGGCGGTTATTATCCGGAGGATACGTTCTATGATCTCTGCGACGAAAAGGGCATTCTGGTCTGGCAGGATTTTATGGTGGCCTGCGCAAACATCTGGCTCACAAAGGACATGGAGCAGGAATTTACCTGCGAGGCTGTGGATAACCTGTCGAGACTCCAGCACCATGCCTCCCTGGGCCTGCTCTGCGGCAACAACGAGATGGAGGGCATGATCCTCGGCGGCTGCCAGAATACGGAGCTGGTGCACATGGATTATTTGCGGCTGTATGAGCACCTTCTGCCGGAGCTCTGCGGAGCGTATGCGCCGGATACCTTCTACTGGCCCTCCAGCCCCTCCTCCGGCGGCAGCTTTGATGACCCCGGCTGCCCTTCCCGGGGAGACACCCACTACTGGATGGTCTGGCACGGCGGCCTGCCCTTCACGGCCTACCGGGAGAACAGCTTCCGGTTCTGCTCGGAATACGGCTTCGAAAGCCTGCCCAGTATGAAGACCGTTGAGACCTTCAGCGCCCCGGAGGACCGGAATCTCCTGTCCCGGGTCATGGATGATCACCAGAAGTGCCGCACCGGAAACGAAAAGCTGCTGCGGTATCTGGCGGACTATTATCTCTATCCCAGCCGCTTTGAGGACCTGGTCTATGCATCCCAGCTGATGCAGGCTGAGGCCATCGAGAGTGCCGTGGAGCATTTCCGCCGCCAGCGGGGCTACTGCATGGGCTCTACCTACTGGCAGTTCAACGACTGCTGGCCCGTGGCCTCCTGGGCGAGCATCGATTATTTCGGCCGCTGGAAGGCGCTGCACTATGCGGCAAAGCGGTTCTATGCCCCGGTGGCCATGGGGCTGTTCCTGGAAAACGGCACCCTGACGGTGAACATCGCCAACGAGACCCGGCAGGCTTTCCGGGGAGCGGTGCGGCTGTACCTGTGCCGGGGGGACCGGACGGTGCTGGATGAGCAGCGCTGTGAGGTTACTGTGGAAGCCCTGTCCTCTCTGGATGTTCTGCGCCGGAAGGTGGATGCTGCGGATGTCTACGATACCTATCTCTATGCCGACCTCTATGACACTTCCGGAAGCTTCCTGACCCGCCGGACGCAGCTGCTGGTGCCGCCCAAGCACTTCTCCTGGCGGAAGCCCCGGCTGACGGTGACGGCGGAGGATATTCCCGGGGGTGTGGCATTCCGGGTAAGCGCGGATGCTTTTGCCAAGAATGTGTGCCTGGATTTCCGGGACCGGGACCTGGTCCTTTCGGATAATTATTTTGATTTGACTTCGCCGGAAGCCTATACGGTCACAGCCCAGACCCAGGCAAGCGCCGCCGAGCTGCTGCCGCAGCTGACGGTCAAAACCGTCTATGACATTCGGTAAGGGGTATTAAAAGAATCACACGTCTGAAAATCTGCATGATATCATACTTTGGAATGATTTACTTTCTCGGAAATAGCTGATACAATAAGAATAAAGTCGAGAAAGTATGATGTGGAGGCTTTTCTATGGCAGAACGGACGATTATCAAGCGGTCCATTGCAGACTGCTTTGAGAAATTCATGAAGCAGGGGCGCGTGCTGTTTTTCAGTGCACCCTGCGGCTTTGGAAAAACCTGCGTGGCCGATGCCCTGACAGAGGGCAAAAGCGTGCTGCGTCTGTCTGCGGCAGACCCGGATTTTGCCGTTCCCTCCAAGGCGGGCAGCTGGCGCATTCTGCTCATCGATGATTTGCAGAATTTGCAGGAGGACGAGGAGTGGCTTCCCTTGCGGGATTTAATTCGGGACTGTCCGGATCGTCGGTTCCTGCTCCTGTCCCGGGGCGCGCCCAACGGGACGCTGATGGCTTTCCAGTATTCCGGCCTGATGACGGTGCTGGAATCAAAAGCCTTCCTCTTCGAGCGGGAGGATGTGCGCAGGCTGCTGGAAAGCTGGGAGATTTCTGCCTCCGATGCGGATATCAGCGGGATTTATAAGGAATCCATCGGCCATCCCTTGGGCGTGGTGGTTACGGCCCGGCGAATGGCCCAGGGGGCCCCGTTCTCCTTGGAGCTGGTGGGAGAATGCTTCCAGGAGGTCTTCCGGTATTTTGAAACGGCCGTATACCGGCGGTTTGACCTGCCCATTCAGCGCTTTTTGCTGGAGCTTGCTCCCTTTAAGTCCTTCGATCTGGACTTGGCCCGTATTGTGACCGGCAGCCATAACGCCGGGGAAATGCTGGACTGGCTCCAGCGCAATACCTCCATGCTGCAATATGACGGCGTTCTGCATTTCCGTTTCTGGGAGCAGTTCCGCCCGTTTCTGCTGTGGGAAATGGGCCGGGAGTACCCGCCGGAGCGGAAACGGGCGCTGATGGTCCGGGGCGGGATGTACTATGAACTGAAGGAGGACTACCCTAACGCTCTGGACTGCTATATCCAGGGACAGGAGCACGCCAAGGTATCCGAGCTGCTGATCCGCAACGCGGAGACTTTCCCGGGAATGGCCCACTACCGGGAAATGGAAAAGTACTATCGGAAGCTGCCGGAGAGCGATATCCTGGCGTCCCCGGCGCTGATACAGGGCATGAGCATGCTCTGCGCCATGTCCGGTGACTATGAAGGCTCTGAGCGGTGGTACAAGACACTGGAACGCTTTGCCCAGAACTGCGGGCCCCAGGACGCAGTGCTGACCCAGGCGCGCAGCTGCCTGGTCTGGCTGGATATCAGTTTGCCCCAGCGGGGAGTGGAGACGCTTGCAGAGGCTTTTCCGAAGATATCTCGAATGGTTCGCCGGAAGGAGCTGGTTTTGCAGTCCTTCTCTGCGACCAGCGGCCTGCCCAGCATTGTCAACGGCGGCAAGGACTTCTCCGACTGGTGCACCAAGGACGACCAGATGTTCAAAACCATGAGCGGCCCGCTGCAGTCGGTCCTGGGCAAATACGGCGTAGGGCTGGCGGAAAGCGCTGCTGCGGAGAGCAAGTACGAAAAGGGCGAGGATATCTCCGTGCGTCTGCTGGATTTGGTGCAGCGCATGGGCGAAATTCGGAACAACGGTACGCCGGAGATGGAGTTCGCGATAACTGCTCTGCTGGCCAGGAGCCAGACGACTTCCGGCAGGGCGGGGGATGCCAAGCGGACCCTGCTGGCATTGCGCCAGCGATTTGAAGAGACGGGCCAGAACCGGTATTTGGACAATCTGGATGCGCTTCTCTGCCGCCTGGATCTGCGCTTGGGCAACCTGGATGCGGCAGATACCTGGTATCTGAAAAAAGCCCCCAAAGATCCCCTGCATTTTGATGCGCTGAAGCGGTATCAGTATCTGACGCAGGCGGTGGTGGAGCTGGTGGCGGGACAGACGAAGAACGTATTTCTCACACTGGCCCCTATGGACAGCTATTGCAAGGCCTGCGGCCGCCATCTGGACAAGATCAGTACCGACCTGCTGCGGGCTATGGCCCTATACCGGGAGCAGGACGAAAGGTGGCATGAATATCTGAAAACCGCCCTGACAGAGGCGGAGAATTACCGCTTCGTCCGGCCGGTCAGCGTGTTCGGCGGGGCCATCCTGCCGCTGCTGGAGCAGACGAAATGGACAGGGGACGCAAAATGGTTCAAGGCTGTTCTGACAGATACCCGCGTCCAGGCAAGCTTCTATCCCGACTATCTTCGGCCCCGGATGTCCCCTGCGGAAAACCTGACCGCAACGGAAATGCGGGTGCTGCACCTGATCTGTGCGGACAAGAGCAATGCGGAGATCGGCGAGATCATGGACATTAAGCTGCCCACGGTGAAGACCCATGTGAGCCGGGTGCTGGAAAAGCTGGGCGTCAGCCGCCGCAGCGAGGCAAAAACCGCAGCAAAAAAGCTCTGGCTCATCCCGGAAGAACTATAAAGGCAATTGACCTTTTCTATCCGGCGTGGTAGAATCGACTTGGGGAGATCCCCCAAAAATGATTTGTCATTTGGAAAGGAAGCTTTCATCATGGGCAAGTATGCAGGCACACAAACCGAGAAGAATCTGCTGGAGGCCTTCTCCGGCGAATCCCAGGCCAGAAACAAGTATACCTTTTTCGCTTCCACTGCAAAGAAGCAGGGCTACGAGCAGATCGCAGCGCTGTTTCTGAAAACCGCCGACAATGAAAAAGAGCACGCCAAGATGTGGTTCAAGGAGCTGGAGGGCATTGGCTCTACCGCCGAGAATCTGCTCGCCGCTGCCGAGGGCGAGAACTACGAGTGGACTGATATGTATGAGGGCTTTGCCAAGACTGCCGAGGAGGAGGGCTTCCCGGAGCTGGCGGCCAAATTCCGCCTGGTGGCGGCCATTGAGAAGCACCACGAGGAGCGCTACAGAGCGCTGCTTCACAATGTGGAAATGGCAGAGGTCTTTGCCAAGAGCGAGGTCAAGGTTTGGGAGTGCCGAAACTGCGGCCACATCGTGGTAGGTACCGAGGCTCCCGCCGTTTGTCCCACCTGCAACCATCCCCAGAGCTATTTCGAGGTCCGCGCCGAGAATTACTGAGCTTTTTGAACAATTGGAACGCCGCTGAGATTTCTCGGCGGCGTTGACAAATATAGGGCTGTATGCTATAATACCACCGTCTGAATTGAATATAAAAGCAGCGCAAAGGTGCCGCCAAAAGGCGGTGAAAAGGGAACCCGGTGCAAGTCCGGGGCGATACAGTCACTGTGAAGGGGAGCGTTTCGGGATGCCACTGGGAAACTGGGAAGGCAGAAACGCGGGGAACCGAGTCAGGAGACCTGCCTTTGCGTGGAATCTCCGATTTGCTGTCTACAAATCGACCTTCCCGCTGGTGTTTGCCCCGTTTCCGGGTTTTCGGGGCGGATATATGTTGTCAGGAAGAGCGGCTGCGGAGATGCAGCCGCTTTTATATTTTATTCAGAGGAAATTTTGAAAAAGAAGGTAATCCACCATGAAAAAACTGATTGCTCTGCTGCTGGGCGTTTGCATGGTTCTGTCCATGGCTGCCTGCGGCGGCAACAGCACCACTGCTACCACTGCGGCTGCCACCACGGAGGCCACTACCGAGGCTACCACCGAGGCTGCCACTGAGGCTACCCAGTCTCAGGAGGAGATTGACCAGGCTGCTGCCGATGAGGTTGCTGCTCTGATCGACGCCATCTATGTCCAGACCCGCAACGACGAGACCGATGCCCAGTGCGAGGCCGCCAAGGCTGCCTGGGACGCCCTGACCGATGCTCAGAAGGAGCTGGTCGAGGGCGAAGAGGCCAGCCCCGAGTACTTCGGCCGCGATACCGGCGATGCTTCTCTGGATGACCCCCGGAATCAGGACGAGATCGGCGAGAAGGAGCTGCTGGTCGTCTCCTTCGGTACTTCCTTCAACGACAGCCGTGTGGAAGACATCAAGGGCATTGAGGATGCTCTGGCCAAAGCTTTCCCCGACTGGTCCGTCCGCCGCGCCTTCACCGCGCAGATCATCATCAACCACGTCCAGGCCCGTGACGGCGAGAAGATCGACAACATGGAGCAGGCTCTGGACCGTGCCGTTGCCAACGGCGTGAAGACTCTGGTCGTGCAGCCCACCCACCTGATGCACGGCGCTGAGTACGACGAGATGTGCGAGGCTCTGGAGGAGTACAAGGACAAGATCGAGACCATCGTGGTTGCCGAGCCCATGCTGGGCGAGGTCGGCTCCGATGCCACCGTCATCAATGCCGACAAGGAAGCCGTTGCCAAGGCTGTCGTCGCTGCCGCTCTGGAAGAGGCCGGCTACGAGAGCACCGAGAAGGCCGCTGAGGACAGCACCGCTTTTGTCTTCATGGGCCACGGCACTGCCCACGTCGCTAAGGTGACCTACAGCCAGATGCAGACCCAGATGCAGAACCTGGGCTACGAGAATGTCTTCATCGGCACCGTTGAAGGCGAGCCCGAGGAGACCGCCTGCGAGAACGTCATTGAGGCTGTCAAGGCCGCCGGCTACACCAAGGTTGTCCTGCGTCCTCTGATGGTCGTCGCCGGTGACCATGCCAACAACGACATGGCCGGTTCCGATGACGATTCCTGGAAGACCATGTTCGAGGCTGCCGGCCTGGACGTGACCTGCCAGATCTCCGGCCTGGGCCGTATTGAGGCTGTGGAGCAGCTGTATGTTGCCCACACCCAGGCTGCTATGGATTCCGCTAACTAAATCTACTTCATAAACCCGGGATCACCCGGGGGCAGTAAGCCCCTGGGTGAATTCCATACATAAGGAGAAATGAAAAATGAAAAAAATGACTGCACTTCTGCTGACCGCTATGCTGCTGCTGGGCCTCGCCGCCTGCGGCCAGACCGCCCCCGCCGAGACCACTGCCGCTCCGGAGACCACCGAGGCAGCACCCGAGACCACTGCTGAGACCACTGTTGAGGCCACCGCCCCCGAAACCACCGAGGCCGCTGTCTGCCCCCTGGAGGACGGCGTTTACACTGCCGAGTTTGACACGGATAGCTCCATGTTCCATGCCAATGAGTCTTGCGATGGCAAGGGCACGCTGACCGTGCAGGACGGCAAGATGACCATTCATGTCAGCCTGGCCTCCAAGTCCATCGTAAACCTGTTCCCCGGCCTGGCCGAGGACGCCCAGAAGGAGGGCGCAGAGCTGCTGCAGCCCACCGAGGACGCCGTCACCTATTCCGACGGCCTGACCGAGACCGTTTACGGCTTCGATATCCCCGTGCCCTACCTGGATGACGAGTTTGATCTGGCCCTCATCGGCAAGAAGGGCGTATGGTATGACCACAAGGTCTCCGTTTCCAACCCCGAGCCCAAGCAGACCCTTGTTTCCGACCTGGCGGATGGCAAATACACCGTTTATGGCACCCTGGAGGGCGGCACCGGCAAAACCACCCTGGTCAACCCCACACTGCTGACCGTGACCGATGGCAAGGGCATTGCCACCGTGGTTCTCAGCAGCAGCAAATATGACTATATGATCGTGGACGGCGTGAAGTACGAGCCCGTCAGCAACGAGGGCGGCTCCTCCTTCGAAATTCCCGTAACCGCACTGGATGTGAAGATTGCCGTGGTGGCCGATACTGTGGCTATGAGCACCCCCCATGAGATTGAATATACCATTCTCCTGGATTCCTCCACGCTGGAAGAAGTGAAATGAGAAGATTTTTTGCACTGATTCTTGCGGCGCTGCTGCTCTGCGGCTGCGCCGCCGCACCCCAGCAAAGTGCGGAAACAACCGCGCAGACCACGGCTGCACCCCAAACAGTCAGCTGGGACAGCCTGACATTTACCGGGCCCCGGCCCATGCACTATGCAGAAACCTTCGCCATTTATGACGAGGCCAGCGGATACCGGAAGATCACCGTTGGTACGGACCAGACCATTCTGGTGGTCCCGGAAGGCGCCCAGGTGCCCCAGGGTGTCCCGGCGGATGTCATTGTTCTGAAGCAGCCGCTGGAGCATATCTATGTGGTTTCCAGCGCAGCCATGGATTATTTCTGCAAGCTGGATGCCATGGATGCCGTGCGGCTCAGCAGCCTGAAGGAAGACGGCTGGTACCTGCCGGAGGCAAAGCAGGCCATGGCAGAGGAAAAGCTCCTGTATGCCGGAAAATACTCTGCGCCGGACTATGAAACGATTCTGGCGGAGCGCTGTGACCTGGCAATCGAGAATACCATGATTTACCATACGCCGTCTGTCATGGAGCAGATCCAGGGCCTGGGCATTCCCGTTATTGTGGACCGCTCCAGCTATGAAAGCCATCCCCTTGGCCGCATGGAGTGGATCAAATTCTATGGAGCCCTTCTGGGGAAGGACAGCGAGGCTGTCAGCTATTTTGACGCTCTGATGAACAATCTGACGCCGGTTATGAATCAGGAGTCTACCGGAAAGACCGTGGCGTTTTTCTACGTCACGGCCGCCGGGGCGGTGAGTGTCCGCAAGAGCTCGGACTATATTTCCAAGTCCATCTCCCTGGCAGGCTGCACGCCCATTGTCTTCGAAGAAGATGAGAATGCCGGTGCCACCTCCTCCCAGACCATTCAGATGGAGGCATTCTACAATGCGGCAGTGGATGCGGATATGCTCATCTACAACAGCACGGTGGATGGAGAACTGAAGGATATGAATGCCCTGCTGTCCAAGGCGCCGCTGCTGGCGGATTGCAAGGCGGTGAAAACCGGCCAGGTCTGGTGCGTTACCAAGAATTTCTATCAGGAATCCCTGGCTCTGGGGAATTTTATTCTGGATGTGAATACGGCGGCAGAGGACAATGGCCGGGAGCTGTATTTTCTGAAACAGCTGACATAAGGAGGCACACGTGTGAAAAAAAGAGGACGCAGAATATGGGGCTTTGTGCTGCTTTTCTTGCTGGTGGCTGTTTTCCTGCTGTGGAATCTCCATGCCGGAAGCGTGTCCATTTCCGCGGCAGAAATCCGGCAGATTCTGCTGGGCCGCAGCCAGGACAGCACAAAATGGAATATTATCCGCAGCATTCGCCTTCCAAGGCTGCTGTCGGCGCTGATTCTGGGCGGAGCACTGTCGGTTTCCGGCTATTTGCTGCAAACCTTTTTCCATAACCCCATTGCCGGTCCCTTTGTGCTGGGTATCTCCTCCGGTGCGAAGCTGACGGTTTCCATCACCATGATTTTCCTGCTGAGCCGCGGAATGGTATCCAATTCGGCAACGCTGATCTTCTCCGCCTTTTTTGGCGCCATGATTTCCATGGGCTTCGTGCTGATCATCTCCCAGAGGGTGAAGCAAATGAGCCTGCTGGTGGTCTGCGGCGTTATGATCGGCTATATCTGTTCTGCGCTGACGGATTTCTTTGTGACCTTTGCGGATGATTCCAACATTGTGAACCTGCACAATTGGTCCGTGGGCTCCTTCTCCGGAAGGACCTGGACGGATGTGCGTGCCTTGGCAATTGTCTGTGCCCTGGGCGTGGGCCTGAGCTTTTTGCTGAGCAAGCCCATCCGGGCCTACCAGATGGGAGAGGTCTATGCTCAGAATATGGGCGTACCCCTGAAAGCCTTCCGGGCGGCGCTGATTCTGCTGTCCAGTGTGCTCTCTGCCTGTGTGACGGCCTTTGCCGGGCCCATTTCCTTCGTGGGCATTGCAGTGCCCCACCTGATGAAAATCCTTTTTAAGACGGCGGAACCCATGGTGATGATCCCGGCCTGCTTCTTAGGCGGCGGGGCCTTCTGCCTGATGTGTGATCTCATCGCCCGGACGGCCTTCGCGCCCACAGAGGTGAGCATCAGCTCCGTAACCGCCGTATTTGGCGCACCGGTGGTCATCTATATGATGGTTCGAAGAAAGGCGGCCAGAGAATGAGCGACTTTTTATCCACAGAAAATCTGACCGTTGGCTACGACGGGCAGCCCCTGATCCGGGAGGTGTGCCTCAGCGTTCAGCGGGGCAGGATCGTGACCCTTATCGGCCCCAACGGCTCCGGCAAGTCCACCATCCTGAAAACCGTCGTTGGGCAGCTGTCCAAGGTGTCCGGCACGGTGCTGCTGGAGGGAAGCCCCATGGAGCAGCTGCGGCAAAATGAGATCGCTAAGAAAATGGCCATTCTCATGACCCAGCGGGTGCACCCGGAGCTCATGACCTGCTTTGATGTGGTCAGCACCGGCCGCTACCCCTATACCGGGGCCCTGGGCCTGCTGAGCAAGGAGGACAAGCGCATTGTGATGGATGCCATGGCTTTGGTGCACAGCGCCGATCTGGCGGACCGGCCCTTTGAGGCCATCAGCGACGGCCAGCGGCAGCGAATCCTGCTTGCCCGTGCCCTGTGCCAGCAGCCGGAAATCATCGTCCTGGACGAGCCTACCAGCTACCTGGACATCCGCTATAAGCTGGAGCTGCTGACGATCCTGAAGACCATGGTGCGGGAGAAAAATCTGGCGGTGCTCATGTCCCTGCACGAGCTGGACCTGGCGGACCGGGTCTCCGATACGGTGGTCTGCGTCAGCGGAGACAGGATCGACCGCATAGGCACACCCAAGGAGATTTTCACCAGCGACTATATTGCCCGGCTCTACCATATGGAGCCGGGGAGATACGACCCCTGCTTTGATACTCTGGACTATGTGCCGAAGGCATAAAAATAATGCGCTGCGAGCCTTCGCAGCGCATTATTTTTTGTGGAAATTAACCGTTCTTGTGAATCTCCTCGGGCAGGACGCCGCGGTTGGAGATGGTCTTGGGGGTGATTTCTCCGGAAGCCGTCAGGGCAATCTTGGTCAGGATGGGGCCTACCAGCTCGTAGATCAGCACGGAGAAGAGGACGATGCTGCGCATGATGGCACCCTCGGCACCGAAGTCTGCGGCGACGGTGGCGGACATACCCAGAGCCACACCGGCCTGGGGCAGCAGGGTGATGCCCAGGTATTTGCACACGGTCTTGGGGCAGCCAACCATCCGGGAGCTGACACTGGCACCGGCAATCTTACCGGCGGAGCGCATGAGGATATACACCAGACCAATGCCCACAACGGCGGCGCTGCCGAAGACCCGCAGGTCCAGCTCTGCACCGGACAGCACGAAGAACAGAACGTAAACGGGGGCGGTCCAGCGGTCGGTCCGGTACATGATCTCGTCGGAGAAGTCACACAGGTTGCAGAAGATGGTGCCGCACATCATGCACACCAGCAGGGAGGAGAAGCCGATCTCTACGCCGTTGCCAAAGGTCAGCTCGATCTTGGAGAAGGCGGTGCACAGGAACACGAAGGCCACGGCCAGACTCAGACGCTTGGAGCGGGAGTTGAAGAATTTTTCCACAATGCTGAAAACCCAGCCCAGGGCGGCACCCAGAACCAGAGAAGCAACGATCTCAACAAGCGGGTTCACAATGACGGAGACCAGATTGATGGAGCCGGAGATCAGGGCCTTGGCAATGCCGGTGGACACGGCAAAGACGATCAGACCCACGGCATCGTCCAGAGCCACGATGGGCAGCAGGATGTTGGTCAGGGGGCCCTTGGCCTTGTACTGGTTGATGACCATCACCGTGGCGGCGGGAGCCGTGGCGGTGGCGATGGCACCCAGCACGATACAGGTGGACACGGGCAGGGTGTCGCCCAGGAACAGGTGCAGGATCAGAAGTCCCACGTCCACAAAGATGGTGGCGGACAGTGCCTGAAAAATGGCAACGATGGTGGCCTGGCGGCCAATGTGCTTCAGCTCCTCCAGCCGGAATTCATTGCCGATGGAGAAGGCGATGAAGCCCAGGGAAACATCGCTGATGAGCCCCAGCTTTTCCACAAAGTCAAAGCTCGGCAGGCCCAGGTTGGGGATGCCCAGGGCACCCAGGCACAGCGGCCCAATCAGCACGCCGGCAACCAGGTAGCTGGTCACGTCAGGCAGGTTGAATTTGGAGGCCAGACGGGACAGAAACAGTCCTGCGAACATGGCAAGACCGATGGCGAGCAAGTATTCCATAAAGAAATGCCTCTTTTCATATAAATCTTTCTTTTGCCATGCTATTATAGCATGGCATTTTTCGGATGCAAGAGCTTGTATTTCACAAGAATTTTGGATTTTTTGCACGGCTAATTGTAAACTTTTATAGATATTGACCGTAAAGAGCAACTACATCGGTAAAATGGGGGGAAAGCGCTTGATTCAGGAAATAAAACGGGCTATAATGCGTGTAAAAAAGGAGGAAGCAAAAATGGAATCTCTGAATGCACTGATCAAAAGCTGGGTTTCCCAGGGGCTTGTGGATAAAATCTTTACGGCGCTCATTACGCTGGTGGTGGGTATCCTGGCCATCAAAGCCGTCATGCGGCTGCTGACCCGGGCCCTGGAAAAGTCCAAGCTGGAAAAGGCGGCCTATAGCCTGATTTTGTCCCTTGTGAAGGTAGGGCTATACCTGCTGCTGGGCCTGAGCCTGGCCACCAGCTTCGGCATTGACGTCACCGGCGTGGTGGCGCTGGCCAGTGTGCTGACACTGGCTGTGTCTCTGGCCCTGCAAAATATGCTGACCAATGTGCTGGGCGGCTTTACGCTGCTGACAACCCATCCCTTCCACTCCGGGGACTATGTGGACATCGGCGGCCAGTCCGGTACCGTGACCCAGATCGATATGAGCTATACCCGGCTTGTCACCGTGGACAATAAGGTGGTCTGCATCCCCAACAGCACGGTGCTGGCCTCGGAAGTGGTGAACTACTCCGCCAACGATACCCGCCGGGCGGAAATTCAGGTTTCTGCGGGCTATGACGCCTCCACCCAGAAGGTCATCGACGCTCTGGTTTTGGCGGCGACTGTGGACAATGCCCTCTTGGAGCCCGCTCCCTTTGCGGCAGTGGTGAGCTATGGGGACAATGCCATTAACTACACCCTGCGCTTCTGGGCAAAGACCGAGGACTACTGGGATGTGTACTTCAAGGTCAACCAGCGCGTCAAGGACATTTTCGACGAGCAGGGCATCCCCATGACCTACCCCCATCTAAACGTCCATTTTGATAAGGAGTTTCTGGAGAGCCGGAAGCATTGAAACGAAAAAGCTTCCCCACCGGGGGAGCTGGCTCGGCGAAGCCGAGGCTGAGGAG
>ERZ772865.2511-NODE-2511-length-15799-cov-3.142912_pt1 | contig 15799 bp, 12 predicted proteins | sample MGYA00512133_ERZ772865 | MGnify/ENA primary metagenome ERZ772865 (study PRJEB29015, sample SAMEA2737722) | human gut metagenome | biome: human gut; feature: human-associated habitat; material: faeces | place: China | collected 2012 ...
ATCATATAATTGACAGGCTGGATTCCAATGAAAGGGTAAAGGAGCTGGCCCGGAGGATGTTTAGGATTGTAGCAGAGGCAGAGGCTAAGGCCCACGGGCTGCCTCTGGAGCAGGTGCATTTCCACGAAGTGGGAGCTGTGGACTCGATTGTGGATATGATCAGCGTGGCTCTGTGCATGGATAATCTGGGGATTGAGGATGTGGTGGTTTCAGCCTTGGCGGAGGGGCATGGCTTTGTTCACTGTCAGCATGGAATACTGCCGGTTCCGGTTCCTGCAACTGTCAATATTGTTTCTGCTTATGGCCTGGAGCTTAGGTTTACAGATAATGAGGGAGAAATGGTAACGCCTACGGGGGCGGCGATTGCGGCTGCATTGGGAACAAAAAGGCAGCTTCCCGCTTCCTGCCGTCTTGTTAAGGTGGGAATGGGAGCAGGCAATAAGGTGTTCAGGCAGGCAAATGTTTTGAGGGCAATGATTCTGGAGGAATCCGGGGAGGATAGGGAGGCTATATGCGTGTTGGAATCCAATCTGGATGATTGTTCAGGGGAAAGTCTGGGCTTTGTTATGGAGCTTTTGCTGGAAGCAGGGGCTGCAGATGTGTGGTATACTCCTATTTTTATGAAAAAGAACCGTCCGGCTTATATGATGTCGGTAATTTGCAGGGAGGGGGAGCGGGAAAGGCTGGAGGAGATTATACTGGTTCATACCACTACCATTGGAATCAGACATTATCCGGTTGACAGGACGGTGCTGGAGAGAGAGAATAAAACCGTTTGTACTTCCTGGGGAAATGCGCAGGTAAAGGTCTGCCTTTACAAAGGAAGGAGCTTTTGCTATCCTGAGTATGAGAGCGTGAGAGCGCTGTGCCGCAGCAATCACGTGGATTTTCAGACCGTGTACCATGAGGTACGCAGAGCTGGGAACGAGGCACAGATGGCAATAAAGCAGTGAGAGAGAGGCTGAATATGAGAGAAAGGGACTTGCTGGAAGCCAGAATAAGAAAATTGGCAGATGAGGATGTATGCCTTGCCTTCTCTGGTGGAGTAGACTCCAGCCTTCTGCTGAAAATGGCTGCACAGGCGGCAGAGCGAACCGGTAAAAGGGTATATGCAGTAACCTTTGACAGCCGTCTGCACCCCTCCTGCGATCTGGAGATTGCAAAGCGAGTGGCAGCTGAGCTGGGAGGCATACATGAAGTCATAACAGTGGACGAGCTGGAGCAGGAAGAGATACGAATCAATCCGGTGAATCGCTGTTATCTATGTAAACTCCATCTTTTCAGGAAGCTGAGGGAGTTTGCAAAGGTCAGGGGTATCCGACAGATTCTGGATGGAACCAATGAGGATGACATGCATGTATACCGTCCTGGCATTCAGGCTTTAAAGGAGCTGGAAATCATCAGCCCTCTGGCAGAGCTGCATATTACAAAGGCTGCAGTAAAGAAGCTTGCCTCCTTTTATGGCATATCTGTAGCCTCCAGACCCTCTGCTCCATGTATGGCTACCAGGCTTCCCTACAATACGGAAATAGACTTTGACATACTGACCAGGATTGGCCAAGGGGAAGCGTATTTGCGTACGGCTCTGCCAGGAAATATCCGTCTCCGGCTTCACGGGGATCTGGTGCGTTTGGAGGTAGACAGCCTTTCCTTTTCTAAAGTCATGGAGTGTCAAAAAGAAATTACGGAAGCCTTAAAAAGTCTGGGATTTATATATATTACACTGGATTTGGAGGGCTTTCGATCTGGTAGTATGGACATAGAGCTAGATTAGAGTCAGGCAGGTGGATGAGCGAAGAAGCGCTAATTGTGTGGGATGGCAAAGACAGTGTTCCCTCCGCCGTTTTCGATTATATTACGACCTAACCATCCGGTGCGGGTCGCCGGTATGGATAGGCTGAGACTGCGTTTTGGGGCTGTAAAGACATAGTTGCATAAAAAAGAATAATGAATTATAATGAAACGAGTACAGTCAAATAGAAAAATTGGCAAAAGGTGAATAATATATGAGAAATGAAAGGAGAGCTTCCATGAAGAAAAGATTCGCAGTGACTATATCAGCAGTAGCTTTGAGTATGCTTATGGCAGTTCCGGCCTTTGCAGGCACATGGAAACAGGTTGATGGCAAGTGGAGATATCAAAAGGGCGCAAATAAGTATGTATATAATGATTGGGTTCAGGACAAGGGCAATTATTACTATATGGGAAATGATGGAAATATGCAGACCGGCTGGCAGCAGATAGGAGGACAGTGGTATTATCTGGATTCGGCAGGTATTATGCAGACCGGCTGGATGAAGGATAACGATAAATGGTATTTTCTCCTTCCAAGCGGAGCCATGGCTGTAAACACTACCATTGACGGCCGCTGGATTGGAGCAGATGGCGTGTGGGAGCCGGCAGAGGGAGAGGTAGAGCCCTCTAATACTACGGATTTGACTACAGCGTATCTGGTGCAGAATCTAGAAGGGGTTTCTACTAAGGGTTATAATATTATTACTTCGGGGAAAAATGCAAGCGGAGACAGATGGAGTAATGCAATCCGGTTAAGAGGTAAGGGCAGCTATGTAAAGTATGATACCAAAGGAGCGTATCGTCTGCTCAGTGGAAGAATTGCCCCTTCTTCACAGTTTGACAGCTCTCTTCTTGGCAGAGTGACTGTTTACGGTGACAACGATACTGTTCTGTATACATCACCAGATATTCATTACAATGAGAAAAATCTTTACTTCGGCGTAGATGTATCCGGTCAGAGCCAAATCAGGGTTGAGCTGTCTCTGGTTAAGGATAATGAGTGGGACGATGTTCCTTCCTCCGCCATCTCAAGAAGTGCCCGCGCCTGCACAATAGATGGCATAAGCATTTTTGCAGTATCTGCCGCACGGTGGACGTTGCTGAGCATCCGTTCATAAGCGTTTTTCAGACGTGATTGCTCGATCAAAATTACGCGAGCATCCGGACTTTCTTTTCCCTTTTCACGCTCATAAATATTTTGCGCCGCGTCCAGATAATTTTCAAACTCCTGTTTGGAGCCGCGGATGATGTCTCCTACGTCATCGCCTTCGGTGATATTCGTAAGAAGCTGACGATACTCTTCGATCTCGCTGCGCAGCGTATCCGGCTCTGCCGGAGCACGCCGGACAAATTCGCCGGTCTCTGACAGCACGGTAACATCCACGTTTCCAAGCTCCGTTGCATAGCCAACGGTATAACCTTCCGGCCATTGTACCCGCAGGTAGGTTGCCCCGAATGGGACCGATGTCAAAGAATAGGTATACCGATACCAGTCAATCGGCGCTGTCAGATCCTGCCGCTCTGTCGTAATGCTGTCCTGCGGCAACGTAGTCCATGTACTTCCATCCGAAGATACTGCAAATATGTATGGCTTATATCCCTGCTGGTCCGTCGTTCCGCCGTGGTAATAGCTTGTCAGCGTCACAGAGCGGATCGGCGCGTTGAAGCGGTAGTCGATATAATCCGCCTCCATGCTCGGACACTTAATGCGTGCATTATCGCCTACATTCGCAACGTTCCCAGTATCTATGAGGAAGACGGACGCGTCGCTGAATGCGTAAACGAAATCCAGGGTCTCACATGGATCTGTAAGCTGCGAGGTCACTTCCGGTTCTGACGGCGTACCCGGTTCCGGAGTCGGAGAAGGATCCTGTGGCGGTTCATGTGTGCCTGTATTTTTTCCCCGGTTAGCCGTCTGCACGCCAAGGTAAACTGCTTTGCGCAGTTCCGGCAGCGCCATACGCGTAACAATTGCCGCGACCTCGCAGCGGCGAATGCTAGCCTTCGGCGCGAAAGAACCTGCACTGTCAGTTCCAGTCAGGACGCCTGCGCGATACAGCAAATAGATGGCTTTCGCGTCTACGTCAGCTTTCAGGACATCCGGAATTGCACCATCCGCTACCATCCCCAGTGATGAGAACTCACTTTCCGGCAGCGCCTTGGCCAAAATGCGAACAAATTCGGCGCGGGTTGCCGCACGTCCATAATCGTCAAAGCGCTCCGTGCAGATCCCGGTCTCATTTGCATAGTTCACATACACCTGATACCACGGGGTTCCCTGTGAAAAGAGAGCGCTTCCGGTATAATAAATGCTGTGAATTCTTGCCGCAATTGCCAGTGCCTCAGCAATTGTAATATCCGCGTCAGGCGCAAAGCGCTGTTTGCTGTATCCGCGCATAAAGTCCAACGTGCAGGCTTTTTGAACGTCGTCAAAATACCATGACTCGCTTGGAATGTCATTATAGTATATATTGGTTGATGTACTTTTTTTGAAGTTCTCCATGCCGCTTTTTGCTGCTGTGGCTGCTGCTGTAGTCGGAAGTAATCCGGCAACCAGCACCACGCACAACAGGACCGCAATCATTCTCTTTTGGATTTCTTTCATCTTTCTGCCTCCTTTATGTTCGTTATACTTGTTTGTGTACCGTTCCCAGAGTCACCTCCACTTGTATTTGTTTTTTTCCACGCAGATATGATGCCGGAAGATATGCCTTTTCGCACACATTCCCATCTATCTTGCACTCCTGTATTCCATATTCTTCCTTATTTGGATTCCGGACAGTCATACAAATTCGTGTTCCGCGCCAAACGCGTTCAGCATACATCTGCTCCCACTCCGTCTTCATGACCGGTGCAAAACTGATACCATCCAAAACCGGTTGGAACCCCAGCAGGAAGCGGTTGGCTGCAATTTCCATCCACGCCGCAGTTCCGCTGATATGCGTAACATTTCCCCATCCATGCTTCGGATTCTCCGGACCGACAATATTGCTGGCCCACGCATACGGTTCTGCTCGATAGACCGCAAGCCCCATACGTTCCAGTATTTTTTGCGGAGCAAGCAGTTCATAATATGCCCATGCCTGCGCGCCGTGACCGAGCAAGCTTTCAGCAATGATCGCCCATGTGTTGGCATGACAGAATATTGCACCGTTTTCTCCGTTGCCGGGATTATATCCCGTAAAGGGGTCGCTGACTTCCGGATATGTCTTGAATCCAGGGTGAAGCAGCTTCAGCCCGGTATCCGTTAGAAGCTGTGTATGCACCTGCTTCATTGCGGACAAATTCTGCTCCGCTGTTCCAACTCCGCTTATCACAGCCCAGCTTTGCGGGTTCAACCATATTCTCCCGAACTCACCATCTGGACCGCCTATCGCGCTTCCATCGTCCGCAAAGCATCGATACCACCATTCCTCTGCATAGCTGCTCGTTTCAATTGCACTTTTCTGCTTTTCTGCATATTGGCGCAGCAGATTCGCTTCCGGCAGTTGCTGATGTTCTGCAATTTGTACAAGCAGGTTCAGGCTTACGCGATATTGCATTGCTGCAAATACAGACTCGCCGTTGCCTTTTTGTGAGAATTTTCCGATTATATCATTCCAGTCTCCGGCAAGTGTTAGCGGCAGCCCATGTGCACCAAGATGTGTTTCTGTAAAGTTGACAGCAGCCATCATATGCTCCCAGACAGTCTCTTCGCCGTGAGCGGAACAAAAATCGTCATCTGATAGGAACGCGACTCTTTTTTTTAGCAAGTCGTATTCACCGGTTTCTGACAGAATGCTGTAGAGCAGCATCGGAAGCCACAGATGGCTGTCACATCGGGTTCGCGCATCGGGCAGTTCGTTTGGATTCAGTGGAATCAGATGCACTGCGTTGCCCTGCGGAAACTGATGCGCCAGCAGCGTTAGAAGTGTCGATTCCGCCATTTCTGGACAGCGGGCGCTCATTGCGATCATATCCTGTGCCGAGTCACGGTATCCAATGCCGCGCACCCCCGGCGCTTCTGTATTAACTGCACGTGAATAGCGTGCTGTCGTCATACAGTTGATCGGTGCCCATGTAGAAATCATGCGGGTCAGCGCTGCATCCGGCAGCGCGCAACGCGCTTTGCCCAAATATGTCGACCATTGTGTCTGCAGCTTTTGCTTTTGCGTATCCAGCCAGAAATGATCTCGCCCAAGCGCAGCAATGCGGTGTGCGTTTTCCTCTGCCTGTGCAAAGTGTGTCAGTGCGTCAGGCGCTATACCCAGGAAAAAGCTGACACGCTCGACACCATTTGCAGGGATCAAAGCCTCCGTCTGATAGGCAAAACACGGTTCGCCGGAAAGCAGCGTTTCATTGCCGCAGACACCGCGCTCTATCGCACGCGGATTGGATTCATCTCGATATGCACCCATAAACGCATTCCGGTCTGTACTGAAAGACCGGAGTTTTCCGGATGAGCCGAAAAAAACAAGCGGTGTTGGGAGATAGTCCCGGTTTTCATGGAATTGATACAGATAACACAGAAGCGCATCCTCCGTCTTCCATGTCTTGAGCATATGCCGCCAATAGTAACCGTACATCTGCTCTGTCAGCCACTTCATTTGCGCAAGTTCTGTATAAGCCGTAAGAATGGCTGTACGCGCTTGCGCCGTTTCATTGCAAATTGTCACGTCCCAGACAAGCATATTTTCATCCGGCGTTATATACATCTGCTGGCAAACAGAGAATGCATTCTGTCTGCACTGGTATTCTGCCATACCTGGCGAGAACGTGCAGCGAAACGCATCCAGTGCCGTCTGCATCGGTTGATAAGTCGGAGAGAATGTCTGTTTCCCGACTTCTGATACATAGAGATAGAAGCCGGGGCGATCCGTTGGCAGATGGAACATTCTGTAGCGGCTTAACCGACCTTCCACTGCATCCTTCCACCATGCAAAACCGCCGCCTGCCTGTGATACGAATGCATGTAATTCTCCATTGGAAAGATAATGTATCCACGGTTGCGGCAGAGATGGCTCAAAAATATCGATGGCTTGTTTCTCGTCTCTAAATTGATAAGTCTGCATATCCCCTGATTTCCTTTCTGTTAGCAATCAAAGTCCGGCACTGAGAGAGCCCTTGATATATTCATTTTTACTATACCAATAAAAATGGCTGTCTAAAATTACAGAAGTTTAGATGAAATTGACAGTTGTTTTGATTTCCTGTTCATTTTTTTGCGCGTTTCACTGCCTGATTGACATTTTTCAGCCCGTAATTTAGAATACCTTCAAGCACTATTAGGAGGATTTGTCACAATGAAGAAGGCTGGAGAACATAAGCTGTCTATTTTCATGCGGTATATTCTGACGTGCGGCATCATCCTCTTATGCGCATTTGTAATCACAATTTTGGTTTTCCTTTACTACATCAATAGCGCAACAAAAAGTTACGGTGAAAAATTGCAGACGCAGTGCCGCTATACCAGTGAACGGATTGCGCAGCAGATCGGGGTACTCGAAAATCAATGCAATACGCCGCTCCACCTGACATCTGCGAATTATGCCTCTGAATATCTGACAGAGCTCCGAAACAGCTCAACAAGTACTGCCAACCGACTTGCTTATCAACGGAGTTTCCAATCCGTTGCGTCGCTGATTCATATCAATAATTCAGACGTATATTCCATCTATAGCTATAACACAGAACTGGATCAATTGATATGGGAACGTCGAGCAACGGCATATCCGCCCGTTATCGAGAAGGCTTTCTGGCAGGAAAAGCTGGACGATGCAAATGGCGCAACAACTTTTCTGGGAGCAAAGCATCTATCCGATGGAAGCCGTGTTTTTATTGTCGGGCGCGCACTACGGGATATAACCGGAAAGTATCCGAATGCACATATCGGATATTTTCTGATAACAGAAGAATTATCCAGACTGCAGGCTCTCTGCAGCACAATGCTGATACTTGATTCTCAGCAGTATTTGATTGCAGACGAAAGCGGAATCATTGTTTCAGCAGACGATGACACACTCATTGATGCAAATCTGAAAGATTTGCTGGATTCAACGACTTATAAAGAACTGTTTGCTCAGACACTGTCCGAAGCAAAGATAGTCGGAGAATCATCCTTACTCTTTGCCGCTCCAATAACAGGAACGCCATGGTATATCGTCACGTCTGTCTCCAAAACAGATATTACAAATAATCTGTACCACACCGCGTTTCTTGCGTTAGGGATGATCCTCGTAATTTTTGCAGCCATTTCCGCTGTTGCAGCTTATTTGTTCTACGCCTCTGTTTCAACTCCTATGAATAGGCTGATTCGTTCGATTCAAGCCTCCGGCATCCCGCTTCAATCTGCAGAACACACTAACGAAATCGGGTTTCTGAGCAGTTCCTATGACCAGCTGGTTGATATCATTGAGGGCTTGCAGTTTGACAATTACTTCGCGCTGCTTGGCAGAAAACAGCTTGAGGTTGAATTGCTTCAAGCGCAGATCAATCCACATTTCCTGTATAATACGCTGGAGTCCATCCGCATGATGGCTGAAATTCGCGGGGATTCGGAGTCGGCGGAAATGACATTGAGCTTGAGCAAAATTCTGCGTTACAGCATCGGCTCAGAAGAACGCATCAGCTCCATCCGTGAAGAGATCGCAATCATTGAAGAATATGTCTTCCTGCAAAAAATCCGGCTTGACAATCTTGAATCTGTTCGTATAAACATTCCGAAGGATTATTACGATATTCTGATTCCAAAGTTAACGCTTCAGCCGATTGTAGAGAATGCAATTATACACGGACTTGCCAATGTACAAAGTCATGGGATCATTGATATTTCTTGTGCCAAACACGCAGAATCCATTACAATCTCTGTTTCGGACAACGGGGAAGGTATCCAGCCTGAGCTTCTGCAGGAACTGAATGAGAAACTCTCTGGCGCTGAAGAATCCTCTGGCGGCGGTATTGGAATCCAGAATGTAAACCGGCGACTGAAGCTGCTTTATGGCAGCCTGTGCGGTGTCCGAATCAGCAGCACCATTGGTGTGGGCACGACGGTATTTATCGAGCTTCCGCTACAGGAAAGGAGCAAATTATGAAGGTTTTGATTGTTGATGATGAAAAAATTGTCCGCAAGGGAATCGTTTCTATCTTGCAGCAGGCGTTTCCTGATATGCAGACAATTGCAGAGGCATCCAATGGAGAAGAAGCAATGAAAACGGTTAAAACACTGCTTCCGGACATTGTAATCACCGATGTCAAAATGCCTGTGATAGATGGTATGGAATTAACAAAGATGATCCATACATTCGACGCGGAAATCAAGGTCATTGTACTAAGCAGCTACGACGACTACACTTATGTTCGTCAGTGCATGAAACATGGTGCCATAGACTATCTGTTGAAACCAATTGACAAGCACGAGTTCCTTTCGCTAATCAATCTTCTTCGCGTCAACGAAAATGCTTCGATGTGTATTGCTGCCACAGATCCGAACGAACTGATTAACGATGCAAAAAACTACATACGAAAGCATTACAGTGATGATATTTCGCTGACAAAAGTTGCGGAATATGTGCATCTGAATCCTTCCTATTTCAGTAATTTATTCAGCCAGAAGACAGGTGAGAATTTTTCTGCCTACCTGAACAATGTGCGGATTCTTCACGCCAAACAGCTTCTTCTCAACCCAAACATCAAAATCTATGAAGTCGGTGAAAAAGTCGGCTTTTCCGATCCCGCATCCTTTAATCGCTCCTTCAAGCGAACAGAAGGTATTTCACCCTCAAAGTTTAGGGAACAGTTCTGCCTGTATTAGTTTTACATGGGGCAGAAGAGGAGATCATCATGCTGAATAACGAACGCCAGCAGCAGATATTAAGCTGTATGGAAAGCAAAAACACCATTACCGTTAAAGAGCTGACAGACCAGCTTTATGCCAGCCCGAGCACGATTCGCCGCGACCTTTCAGAGCTGGAAGCGCAAGGCTTCCTGAAACGCATTCACGGCGGAGCGGTCCTGACTGCCGGAAGCACCTTTGACACACCAGCAAGTCTCCGCCGTACGCAGCAGCTCGCTGAAAAGCAGCGAATCGCAGATCTTGCGTCTCGGTTTCTTGCACCATCTGCAACATACTTTTTTGATTCCAGCTCGACTGCGGCGATCTTAGCCACAAAACTTACCATGTATCCGGATGTCAAGGTAGCGACGAACGGTGTTGCGATTCTGGCAAATATGAAGAGCACAGAGCATCTGTCTATCCTCTCCACCGGCGGTTTTCTTCGCTCGCCATGGGATGAGCTAACAGGAAATCTGGCACTGAAAGCGATTGAAAATCTGAATGCGGATATTTTCTTTTTTTCCTGTGCCGGTTTTACCGCAAAACAGGGCGCTTCAGAACTCAGCGACGAAAATGTTTCAGTTAAGCGCGCGTTTTATCAGCACGCAAAGCAGCGCATTCTTCTTTGCGACAGTACGAAGATTGATAAGCAGTTTTTCTTCCGCTCTTTTTCCATCTCGGAAATTGACTATATTATCACAGACCGCTGTCCGGATGATCCGAACTATGTTGCCCTTCTCGGAGATAAGCTGATATTCTGAATCTGACCTTATATGAAAACGAGCAGAACTGTGCACGTTATTGCGCAGTTCTGCTCGTTTTTTCCTCACAGTTTTTGTTGTATTCCAACCTCGCTTCCAACCTCGCTCATCTTATTGACGGCAGATTGTCCTGCGTGATATAGAAAAAATAAGACATTGCGAAAGGAGAGCAACATGAAACAAGGTTTAATCGCGCCTTCCATGATGTGCGTCGACTTTTCAGAAATGACATCTGTCATTGAAGCCTTCGAAAAAAACGGAATCGGATATCTGCATATTGATATTATGGATGGAGAATTCGTACCGAATTATACACTTGGAACAGACTTTTGCCGCCGCCTGCGCACAATGACGCGGATTCCTTTGGATCTGCACCTGATGATCACACGCCCGGATAACAAGCTGGACTGGTTCCAGATTCAGCCGGGTGAATACGTTTCTGTGCATTGGGAAAGCACCCCGCATATTCCGCGCGTCCTTGCTCGAATTCGTGAGCTTGGCGGAAAGCCCATGCTTGCCCTGAACCCGGCAACGCCGCTGTCTGTTTTGGATTATGTTCTGGAGGACATTGATGGAGTTCTTCTTATGACTGTCAATCCCGGTTTTGCTGGGCAGAAGCTGCTTCCGTCCATGTTGGAAAAGATCACGCAGGCACGAGCTTATCTGGATGAGCGCGGATTTTCGAATGTCGATCTTGAGGTTGACGGCAACGTCAGCTTCGAGAATGCCAAGCGGATGCGCGCGGCTGGAGCCAATATCTTTGTTGCAGGATCGTCAAGTGTTTTCTCGCCTGCAGCCCCGCTTTCTGAAAACATTGCGACCCTTCAGGCGGCCATTCAATAGAGGGAGATGTTTGTTAAATGAATGACAATTTTATGAAAGCCGCTCGGCTGCATGCCATCGGTGATTTTCGCGTAGATACCGTCCCGGTCCCAACCCCGAATGGCGCAGAACTGCTTGTTCGCATCGGGGCCTGCGGCGTATGCGGTTCTGATATTCCGCGCATTTATGTCAGCGGCACCAGTAAGCAAAAATATCCGTTGACGATTGGTCACGAGTTCTCCGGTACAGTCGTTGCGGTTGGAGCTGATGCGGATCCGACCTTGGTTGGAAAGCGCGGCGCGTTCTTTCCGCTGATTCCCTGCCGCCGCTGTGATAGCTGCCTGTCCGGTAATTATGCTATGTGCGAAGACTATGATTACATGGGTTCGCGCAGAGACGGCGGCTTTGCCGAATACTGCCTTGTGCCTAGCGCATGGAACTTCGTCGAAGCCCACAATACGGATACGCCGATGACAATGCTCGCCATGGCTGAACCGGCTTGCGTTGCGCAACACGCTGTCCGGAAAAGCAGCGTCTACTTCGGCGCAAATGTGTTGATTTTCGGTGCAGGGCCGATCGGCATTATGGCAGGCCGGTGGGCGAAGCTGGCCGGTGCAGCGAAGGTCTTATTCTCGGATGTTGTTGACGCAAAGGTCGAGTTCTGCAAAAAGTGCGGCTTTGATGCAGTCAATTCTCGGACACAGCCGCTGGAAGAGGTTGTTCGGCAGACATTTGGAGGTCGACTTGCGGATATTGCGATTGAAGGTACGGGCTATGGCTCTGCGCTGAATCAGGCAATCACCTGCATCCGTCCATTCGGAACAATCACATTGCTTGGCAATCCTGCTGCCGATACCACAATTACAAAGGCCTGCCACAGTCAGCTTTTGCGCAAAGAGGCAACGATCCACGCGATTTGGAATTCACACTATAGCAATCTGCCAATCAACGAATGGCGATATACCGTAGACCAGATGGATAATGGGACCTTCGACTGTATAGATCTGATTTCGCACACCTGTACTCTCGATGAGCTGCCTGAAATGACTGCGGCGATCCATGAGCATCGAATCGACACATGGAAGGTGTTGTGCACTTGCAGATAGTGATCCGGTGCTGTGCTTAAGCACAGGCTTTATCATGCGCGACTAATGCCGTGTAATAGCTGTTCATCGTGCTTGGTGCGTGAAAGAGCGCAGTGAGCAGGTATTGCCGGATATTCCGAATCCTCGTTGTATTCTGATTCAAGCAGTCCATGACAAAGCGGATATGTTCTCCGGTCAGCTTCAGCAGCTTTGACCGCACGACCTCGGCTGGATAATCGTTGCCTGCAACGCGGATTTGGCTGCGGGTGCTGCAAACCGTCTCCTGCACCAGGTCGACGATCTCGTCAAGCTGCTCTTGGTCAACGTGAGGATCGCTTGCCAGAACGTCGTAGTCGATGTTCTCCAAGATCAAGTCCCGGTAGCGTTCAAACGATTCCTTCGCTTCCGTTCGCTTCTGCGTAGGACTTTCCGGAAAACCGGAAGGGAAAGGAATCGAATCGGTAATTGATAGATCTTTACTTTGTCTTTTTCTTTTCTTAGTACTCTCAGTATTTAATTGCGTTGGATTTTCCAACGTAGGTTTATCCAACATAGGCTTTTCCAATGTTGGATTCTCCGACGCAGGCAAAGCCTGCGCAGGTTCTTCCGGTGTTGGCTCTGTGTGCGGCTGCTCGTAGATCGTGTACACGGTTCCGCGCAGACAGCCGTGTTCGTCGCGCTCCCGGCTGCGCTCGATATAACCGGCACGTTCTTCTTTTCATTATCGCATCATATACATTCATAATTTATCTTTCCTTTCCAAAAATAACTATTGTTATTGAACCTGTCACTATTATATCATATTCTTTTGCGTTTTTCAATTTTGTATTCCATATTACTTTACATATACGCAAAAATTTTATATAATAATAGGAAACAAATAAGGAGATGTGTCTATGTCAGCACCACTGTATGAGCATTTGCTTGCATACTCAAAACAAAACAGAATATCATTTGCAATGCCCGGTCACAAAAACGGCAGAGGATTAAAAAAAGATTTACTGTCCCTTGATGTAACGGAACTTTCCGCAACGGAAAATCTTATCCACCCCGGTGAGTATGTTTTAAAAGCACAAGAGCTTTTGTCAAGCCTTTACGGCAGTGACAAAAGCTACATACTCACAGGCGGTTCAACATCTGCAATTCAGTCTATGATATGTGCAGGCGTAAAGCCCGGCGGCACACTGCTTTCGGCAGGCGACTGCCATATGAGCGTTATAAACACTTGCGCTTTACTCGGTATCAATTTAAAATTGTTTCCGAAAGAAATAGACAACGGTTTTAGTGTCCCCAAAGGTACAGGGACACTAAAAAAACATTTAACGGACGACATTGACGCGGTTATAATTACATCACCGAATTACTACGGAATATGTTCCGACATAAAAAACACAGCCGAAGAATGTCACGCAAAAAATATTCCTTTACTTGTTGACGAGGCGCACGGAGCGCACTTTATCGCAAACAATTTATTTCCGCAAACCGCAGTAAAATATGCAGACGCAGTATGCCAAAGTGCTCACAAAACGCTTAACGCAATGAACGGAAGTTCGTATCTTCACATAAACGGCGATTTAATCGACAGAAAACGTCTTGAAAAATCACTTTATATGTTTCAATCGTCAAGTCCGTCATACGTCATCGCGTCATCGGCGGACATTGCAAGAGATGAATTAACCGACGGTGCAATGTGGGAGAAAACATATGATATGTGCAAATCATTTAAAGAAAAAATCACCGATACAGGTATCAAACTTCTTGAAAATGACGATATGACAAGGCTTGTGCTGAATTTTTCAAATTTGGATAATTTCTTACCCGTTATTATTTCTTTTCTTGCATTAAGTATTGCTTGAGGTGATTGTTTTTGTTTCCACTTGTTAGATTTTATAGACTTATCACCGAAGATAGCTCTACAAATAAAATACAAGCCGAAAAATATGAAAACAGATGTCAATATTCTAAGCAGTACCATTCACTTCACCTCTTTCGTATATTTCATAGGCGGTAGCAGCCGACCAATCAGAACGAGCATACTTTTTTATAGTAGTTTCGTCAACATCGTTTTCATACAATTTCAATGCCAACCTATCGGATATACAGTTTATTTTTTTATGAAATCCATCAATGTGCAATTTCATATTGTCATCCATATATTCGTTGGTTTTCTGAAAACGATATAATGTGTTAAACTGAATTTTTCCGTCTACATAATCAATACCTTCAACGATAGACATAATCTTTCTTGAGCCGTCACTAAGCTGTTTTTTGAATACCATAACCGGAAATGCTTTTAATATCTGACGCATTAACATTTTTTCAGTCATATTTGCGTTTTTCTCAAGACATAACATGAAGATACGTTCGTATGCCTCTTCGGCTGAATTTGCATGAACCGAAGTAACAATCGTATGACCTGTTAATCCGGCGTTTACCGCAGTCCATGCCTCACTTCCACGCATTTCCGCCGGAACAATTATATCTGGGTGTTGTCTTAATGCTTCCTTTAAAAGTAACTCTGCATCCACATTACTTTTAGGATCTTCGTGTGGACGTGTTACCGTATGAATAACACGATTTAATACTTTACCGTTATCGTCTTTTGCAATGAGGTCTAACTCTCGGCTATCCTCAATACTGTAAATACGTTTATCATACGGAATATTTTTAAGCAGAACGCCCATATCAGTTGTCTTACCACTTCCTGTACCGCCGGCATAACCGACTGATACACCACTGTTCACGCATATAGTCAAAAAATCAAGTTCTTCGGCTAATGCAGTATTGCTTTTAAGCAGATTATCGCGAGTAATTGCAACTGTTTTCTGACGACGTATTGACGCTGATACACCTATTTCTCTATCCACAACAGGACGCATAATAGCACTGCAACGTACACCCTTTGAAATATAACTATCTTGAACGGGTTGTGATTCGTCAAGACGAATACCGCCATAGGCACACATTTTTTGCACTATATCTGTTGCTTGTTGCGGTGAAGCAAACGTTTCATCAAGCTTGACAAGTCCGGTAGGATAAATAACCTCAATATCATTCCATGCATTGATGTTGATTTCCTCAACATCTTTGTCATATATGTATTGTGTAATGACACCAAAGCTTGACATATCCTCATGAATTTTGTTCACAAGTTGCTGAAAATTCATATCTTCAGCACAAGTAAAACTTCCGGCATTTAGATAATGAACAATTCGGTCACGAAGTACAACTTGAGCTTCCGGATCGGTAATTATTTCTGCAAGTTCACTGGCGTGATTTTTTGATATTTCTTTTCTGACATATTCTAAAATATCATTATATGATTTTTTTTCAATCTTTCTTTCCGGTGTTTGTTCATCGTTTTCTTTTTTATTTGCTTGCCGACTCATGTCGTACATATAACTTTGTACGTCCAACTATATCACTTCCTCACATTTTTTTATTGTAACGTTAAACCGATTCATCAGGATAATCCAATTCAGGGAAATCAGGATCAGGATAATAATCTGAATTCCCCTGCGCCTTCT
>ERZ772865.2516-NODE-2516-length-15783-cov-3.566442_pt1 | contig 15783 bp, 16 predicted proteins | sample MGYA00512133_ERZ772865 | MGnify/ENA primary metagenome ERZ772865 (study PRJEB29015, sample SAMEA2737722) | human gut metagenome | biome: human gut; feature: human-associated habitat; material: faeces | place: China | collected 2012 ...
GATAGCAATACTGGGACATCAGCGGAATATTGGAACGCATGCTGCTGAACTCAGCACTTGCCGGTGTAATATCATCGGTGGATACATTATCACGGGCTTTTAAGCTGATAGGAGCATCCAGTGTCTCCTGCGGCGGCTCCGGAACCGGAAGAAACTTGATATTCGGTCCGCGGACAATCTCCACCTTGGCAGCCTCTTCCGGTGACAGTGGCGGCAGAATCATCGAATCATCAATATCGTACTGATCCGGCTCATGGATGGTATCCAGAATCTTCACATTTTCACCCATAATATCTTCTGCCGTTGCGAAAGTTCCCACAATCGCAGTTGCCGCAGCACTCTCCGGGCTGACAAGGTAAATCTTCGCGGTCGGATTTCCGGCACGTCCCTTGAAATTACGGTTGGAGGTGCGGACTGCCACACCGTCGGTCGCCGGAGTCTGACCGATTGCGCAGCACGGACCACAGGCAATCTCCAAAAGACGGACACCTGCATCCAGAAGCATGTTCTGCGCCGAAATTTTCAATAGCCTGTCTGATAAAATCAGGATTCTCAACGGCTTTTGTGCCTATGATTGCACGATATATACCAAGATTAAGAACTGTCTCAATATCTTCAAGTGTTCTTATTCCGCCGCCAAGCTGTACAGGAACTGATACACTGTCAACAATCTTCTTTATTGTCTCTGAATTTACTGAGTGGCCGCCTCTTGCACCATCAAGGTCAACAGTATGTATAAATTTAGCACCGTCTGCCTCAAAACTTTCGGCTATTTCATATGGTTTATCAGAATATACTGTAACTTCGTTAAAAAGTCCTTTTTTTAATCTGACGCATTTTCCGTCTTTTATATCTATAGCTGGATAAAGTCGCATGTTAATCTCCAATCTTTTTAAAGTGTACCTTTTGTGGAAAGCACTGATTTAATTCTTGAATCTTTCATTGTAGCTTCATCAAGGGCTTTTGCAAACGCCTTAAACATGCCCTCAATAATATGGTGGTCATTCTCCCCGCTTATCTGGCGTATATGAAGGTTCATTCCTGCACCGTAAGATACAGCATAGAAAAATTCTTTAACCATCTGTGTATCAAAATATCCCACCCTGTCAGATGTGAAATTCCCGTCAAATACAAGGTAAGGACGGCCTGATAAATCAATTGCACAAAGTATAAGTGCCTCGTCCATAGGCAGTGTTATATCCCCATATCGTCTTATGGCTTTTTTATCTCCTATAGCTTCTTTTATTGCCTCGCCAAGAACTATTCCAACATCCTCAATTGTATGATGGCAGTCAACAACAAGGTCACCCCTTACTTTTAACGCAAGGTCAAAAAGACCATGTCTGGCAAAACTGTTAAGCATATGGTCAAAAAAGCCTATTCCTGTATCAATATCTGCTTCACCTGTTCCATCAATAACAAGTTTCATCTTTATATCTGTCTCATTTGTCTTACGGCTTATTTCAGCCTGACGAACATTTTTTTCAGCCATTTTACTTATCTCCTTCAAAACGTACATGTATTGAGTTCGCATGTGCTGTAAGGTGCTCTGCCTTTGCAAATGTTTCTATATCGTTATGTATAAGCTCAAGTGCTTCTCTTGAGTATGAAATGATACTTGATTTCTTGATGAAATCGTCAACGCTTAAAGGTGAGAAGAATTTTGCTGTGCCATTAGTTGGAAGTACATGGTTAGGACCTGCAAAATAATCACCAAGTGGTTCTGAACTGTATTCACCAAGGAAAATAGCACCGGCATTTTTAATCTTTGTCATAACATTAAATGGGTCTTTTGTCACAATTTCAAGATGTTCTGATGCAATATCATTGGCAACTTCAATTGCCTCATCAATAGAATCAGCAACAAGAATGTAGCCATAATTTTCAAGAGATTTGCTGATAATCTCACTTCTTGAAAGTTCTTTTAAGAAACCATCCACTTCATCTGACACTTTCTTTGCAAGTTCTTCACTTGTTGTCACAAGAATTGCAGATGCCATCTCATCATGCTCTGCCTGTGAGAGAAGGTCAGCTGCAACAAATCTTGGATTTGCAGTCTCATCAGCAATAACCATAATTTCACTAGGGCCTGCTACGGAATCAATGCTTACATAACCAAATACAGCCTTTTTTGCAAGTGCAACATAAATATTACCAGGTCCCACAATCTTATCAACCTTAGGAACCGATGCTGTGCCGTATGCCATAGCTGCTATGGCCTGTGCACCGCCGACTTTGTAAATCACATCGACACCGGCTTCTTTTGCAGCAACAAGTGTTGTCGGATATACTTTGCCTTCTTTATCAGGAGGAGTACACATAACAATCTGTTCAACTCCTGCAACCTTTGCCGGCATTACATTCATAAGAACTGACGAAGGATATGCTGCCTTTCCGCCAGGCACATATACACCTACTCTTGATAATGCTGTAACTTTCTGTCCGAGAATTGTTCCATCCGGCTTAGAATCAAACCAGCTGTACTGTTTCTGTTTTTCATGATAATCACGGATATTTACAAGTGCTTTTCTTATAACATCAAGAAGCTTGTCATCTACAAGTGAATATGCCTCATCAATATCTTCCTGTGTCACAACAATATTTGAAGGATTAATATCTGCCTTATCAAAATTTCTTGTATATTCAAATAAAGCATCATCGCCTCTTGATTTTACATTTGCAAGTATATCCGCAACGGCACTTTCAAACTTTCCATAGCTGTTAGGACTTCTCTTTAAAAGATTTTCAAGTATGTTTGATTTACTTTCCTTAGTCAGTTTAACAATTCTCATATTATTTTCTCCATTCCGCAGTTGTCTGCTCATTAACAATTTTCCATATATTTACGCAAATCTGAAAGAATCTTGTTAATTCTTTCATTTTCCATTTTCATGCTTACCTGATTAACAACAACTCTTGCTGAGAGCGGACATATTTCCTCAAGAACCTCAAGCCCGTTTTCACGAAGCGTCGCACCTGTCTCAACGATATCAACGATAACTTCTGCAAGACCGACAATCGGTGCAAGTTCAACAGAGCCGTTAAGCTTGATAATCTCAACTGTCTGATGCTTTTTATTGTAAAAATAGTCTTTTGCAATGTTAGGATATTTTGAAGCAACACGTATAAGCTCATGGTGCTGCAATTTTTCTTTCGCAGATGATGGACCACATACACACATTTTACAGTTGCCCACCTTTAAATCATATACTTCATAAAGCGTACGGCCTTCTTCAAGAAGCGTATCTTTTCCGACAATTCCTATATCTGCGGCACCATATTCAACATATGTAGGTACATCTGACGGTTTTGCAAGGAAAAACTTTAATCCAAGTTCTTCATTGGTGAATATAAGTTTCCTTGTATTTTCGTCTTTCATTTCATCACATGTAATGCCAATATGTTCAAATATCTCTAACGCTTTCTTAGCAAGACGACCCTTTGAAAGTGCAATTGTAATATATCTCATTAATACTTACCTCCAAGCAGCTGTTCTACAGTAATATTTTTTGTGCAGTTATCTTTTACATCAGTAGTCTGTACTGTAAGACCCAGAAATTCTGCAGATGAAACATCTGCATTTGTACAGTCCGGAAGAAATACTGCATTGGCAAGCTGTGAGTCAGCCGCATATTCAACATACTGCTCTTTAGTCTTTTCAGAATTACATGATGTCATGCATACACGTATGCCTTTCTTTCTTAATGAATCTGCCACCGATACCGCCTGTGAAAGATTTTGAGAGTTGTATACAAGAAGTGTTCCATCAATATCAACAGGAATATCTATATTCTGTCTTGTTATTGCAGCCATGAGACTGTCGAGTGTTATAGAAAAACCTATGGCTGCCTTTTCACGTCCGAACTGTCCGACAAGCTTATCATAACGACCGCCGCCGATTACAGGCTCGCCTGTCCCAAATGTATATGCATGAAATACAATTCCTGTATAATATGCATGATTACTAAGTTCACCAAGATCAAACGAAACATATTTATCCGCACCTGTAATCCGGCAAAGATTGTATAATGCATACAATCTGTCAATTGCTGCGAGACACTCCTTATTATCAGTGAGTGCTTTTGCTTTCTCAAGGACATCAACAGAGCCAAATAACTGTGGAAGTGCAAGTAAAACATCAGCTATATGTTTATCGATATTTAATGATTCAAGAAGTTCTTCAACGCCAAGAAAATTCTTTTCCTGTATAAGTGATACGAGATTTTCCTCATCATCACCGCTGATTCCCGCTTCATCGAGCAATCCCTTAAAATAAGACACATTACCAATCTCAACCTGAAATTCAGTAAGACCTGCATTTTTCATACAGTCTATAACCATTGAAATTATCTCAAAATCAGCATCAATTGAAGAATCACCGATAAGCTCTGCACCTACCATTGTATTTTCCTTTAATTTGCCCTGATAATACTTGCTCACATTAATAAATGTATTGCCTGCATAACACAGTTTGACCGGCAGGAGGTTATCTGCATAATACTTTGCTGCCGTTCTTACTATTGAAGGTGTCATATCAGGTCTTAGAACGAGTGTATTGCCATATCTGTCAAAGAGTTTGAACATTTCATTAGATGGCACACTGCCTCGCTCTTTGCTAAAAACATCAAAAAATTCTATTGTTGGTGTCTGAATGTCATTGTAACCATATTTAAGGCAGACATCGTGCAGTCTTTCCTGAATCACCGACTTTCTGGCACATTCACCATTATAAATATCCCGTACGCCCTCAGGTGTATGTAATAAATCTCTCTTCATATAAAATCTCCATTCCTGCGTCTGCCACTTTATCGTGGTAACGTGATAATTCGCAAAACTGTTCAGATTATACAGGATAACAATCTTAATGTCAACTTATTTCACCGTGTAAATGTTCACGATAAATAATATAATGATTGTGTCCTCTCTCATGTGCGATATCAAATGCACGATAAAGTTTTTTCTTTACAAGTTCCATCGTTATGCCATTTTGCGGATATCTTGCAATTCCAATAGAAAAAGTAAGATTTTTCTTTCCGTTCATCAGAAGCACATTCCATGCAATCTGATTTCTAAGTGACTCAAGAAATGAACGTAAGTTTACTTCTGAATTAATATCACGAATTGCAATGCATATCAGATTATGTTCAATCTCACATACTATTCCTCTGTATGAAATCATCTGCTTTGCAGTCTGTAATGCTGTATAAAGAATACTGTCCGCATATTCTTTTCCTGCCTCTGCCGTCATTACGTCAAGGTCATCTATCTCTAGAAGCATAAGCGAGAATTCACATGCCGGATTATATCGTATATTATTATTGCAGAACTGCTCAATATCAGCCGACGTAAAATAACTTCCTGCTTTTTCAAAATTGTAAGTTGTAACGCTCTGGTAGCCCTGTGAATTAGTAAGATTGCGTATACTGGCAACAGCTTTGGCCGGCTTATTTTCACTATAAATAGTTGTGACCTTTAATTCTATCAGGTCATACTCAGCTTTCTTTGTAAGCATATTAGTCTTAAATCTGTGAGTATATGAAACCGTGCCTTTTTTCATATCAGCAACAAATGCATTATACTCATCAATTGTATCATCTGAAATAAGATGCTCATCTTCCATCTTTGATGTAAGTTCAGATATATCCATATCAATTATGTTATGTATTTCATTGTCAATGAAATTATTTATCTTAAAGTTATGGGTTTTATAATCATAAATAAAGAACAGTTCATTTTCCATTGCAAGAAGATGCCTGAAACTCTGCATATTATTTTGAAGTGTTGCATTCTGTTTTTTCAATGCAAGTATATCCGATGCAGACAATTCAAAATATTCAAACGAATTGTCCGTTGACACAAACTGAAAATGTGCAATGTGAAGAAGAATCCAGCGGTATGAATTATCTGAACGTCTCATTCTGATAACCATATCAGCTTCCTGATCCTGTCTTAAATGATGTGCAACATCCATGAAATCATCAAGGTCAACCTGATGAATTGATTCTAGAATTGATGTCATTGTAGATATTCCGATAAAACGGTACATTTCTTCATTTGCCGTGATAATATTATAATTCATATCTATAATTGCATGACCATCTATCAGTTCATATTTTTCTATAATATTTTTTTCCATAAAATCTCCTCATAAAATCAATCAGTCTCTGGACATAATATCTTTTTGCAAAGCATCAAGATAATGAACCGGAACGCCTTTCGATGCATGTATGCGGTAACTCTTATCTATTTCATCATATGTAAAGCTCTTTCTACCGCCATTTTTGCCTCTGTTCCAAAAGTTAATTATATCACAGAAAGGTACATAATAAAACTCATCTCTGGAAGAAAAATACAAAATTATAAACGAAATACCCTGCTGTTTTTCAAAATCAGACATAAAATTCACCTGATGTTCATGTATATTCTGCAGCGGAAATATATCAACCGCCGTCTCTTTCGCATCAAAACATACCGGTATTCCCTGAACAACACCTATATAGTCAACCGTACTTTTCATATCAAAATAGGCAAGCGTTATATGTCTTGTGTCTTTGTCTATTTTAATAGGTTTTATAGGCGTAGGGATTTTCTGTATCAGTGCCAGATTGCTCTGCTGATATTTTTCATTTGCGAGATTGATAAAATCTTCTAATGTAGAGCCTCTAAGTCCTCTTGAGTTCCATGTTGCCATAGATTTTCTCCTTTTAAAACTTTAATGAACCCATCCGGTACATTTGTACGGATACACATCTCTCCTGTATCATTAATGTATGCATTATCTTTATCAGCTGCATTATCAATATTCATATTGCTGCTTATAGCTTTTGGTATAGCAAGCTCATAAGCATGCAGCATCTGGTTTTTTATGCCATATTTTTCTTTGAAATATCTGTTAAAAGTTTTGTCTCCATACTTTGCATCTCCCGCAAGCGGATGTTTCTCATATGCAAGATGTGCCCTTATCTGATGCGTCTTTCCCGTTATAAGATGCACTTTGACAAGCGACACTTCATCAGATATACACACAGGAAAATATTCAGTTTCAATTGCTGTATAATCATCCATGCCAGCACCCTGTGGTATATTTTTTACAACATTAACTTTATTGACGTCCGCATCTTTTCTAAGCCATCCTTTAATATGAACTCTCTTTGACACTCTGCCCTTTACAATACATATATAATATTTTTTTATCGTTCTGTCATGAAATGCCGCTGACATTTCCTGAAGTCCCACAACAGACTTTCCAGCAACAACTATTCCGCTTGTATTTCTGTCAAGTCTGTTGCATATACCGGCCTTAAATGTACTCTCTTTATGTCCTTCTTTCGCAGAAAGATAATCATTGACATATTCGACAAGCGAAATATCATTTTTTTCTGCTTTTTGTGATAACATTCCCGATGGCTTATTTACAATAAGAAATTTATCATCTTCATAAAGCACATCAAGTTTTACTTCATCAGACACAGCTGCAATTTTAACGCTTGTTTTTTCATCTGAAAATTTTTCAAATGTCTCATCTGAAAAAAATATTTTTACGCTGTCGCCGGCTTTTATTTTTTCATTTCCATCAGCCTTTTTTCCATTAAGTACAATATTCTTTTTTCTTAACATTTTGTACAGAAAACTTTTCTGTGCTTTAGGCAGACATTTTACCAGATACTTGTCAAAACGCTGTCCTTCCTCCTGATGTGAAATAATAAATTCTTTCATACAATCTCCGTTTTATTCTAAATACACATTGACAACAAAGAATGTGCATTCTTTTCTATATTCATATTTGGGGTACTGTCATCTTTTGATAATGCAAGTGTTGATACTCTTGATAAAAACGATTTTTCGTCATTATAAAGCGTCACATTGACATTTCTTGAATCGTTTGCCATAAAATCTTTAAGACTTGTCTCAAAAAGCTTTTTATCAGCATTGTTTTCATTTGTAAGTGCAATTACAGCTGCATCAGAAACTACTACTGCCTGAGTTCCTATAGGTTTTTTGCTGTTTGAAAATATCAAATCGTAATATACGCCAAGACTTCCAGACTTTGATTCTACTTTTTCTTTTAATTCATTATCAGCCGGTTTGTGAGGCAGAACAACAAAATATGCAACTGCCATTTTTGCTGCCGGAAGAACAAGCACAATCGCTGCAACTGTAAATATATTTGCTCTTGTTTTGTATACAATAAAACCAATAATAAGAACTGCTGCCACAACAGCAAATGAAACTATCATTTTTATGAGATTTAATTTTTTACGGTAATTAAGATAACCAAATTCACCTTTTTCTTTTCCTGCCATGTAATCCATTCTCCTTCTTTTCGTCTTTTACAAATTTAGCATTTTTTGTACTTTTCGTCTTTTTTGCGTTATTTATATTTCTTGTATTTTTAACATCAGCAGACTTTCTTTTATTTGATTCGCCATGCTTTTCATTTTTAAGAAGTCTTGGCGGGATAAGGCAATTTTTGTCAAATCCAATTAAATCTGTTCTGTTATTTTTTATGAGAGCCTCTTTTACAAGGTCATAATTTTCAGGATTTTTATATTGTATCAACGCACGCTGCATGGCTTTTTCGTGATATGACACAGGTGTGTATACAGGCTCCATCGTTCTTGGGTCAACACCTGTATAATACATGCATGTTGACAATGTCGATGGTGTGGGGTAAAAATCCTGTACCTGCTGCGGCATGTATCCCAAGTCTCTTATGTATTCAGCAAGTTCAATAGCTTCTTTCATAGTTGAACCCGGATGTGATGACATAAGATACGGAACGACAAACTGTTCTTTTCCTGTCTTTGCATTAATTCTCTGATAACGTTTTATAAATGCCTGATAAACTGTGTTTGCCGGTTTTCCCATATATTTTAATACATTTTCACTTATATGTTCAGGTGCCACACGCAGCTGTCCGCTTATGTGATAATTACAGAGTTCTGATAAAAAAGTATCGTCAGAATCTGCCATGCAGTAATCAAAACGTATTCCCGAGCGGATAAATACTTTCTTTACTCCAGGAACGGCTCTTAGCTTTCTTAACAGGCTTATGTAATCCTTGTGGTCAACCGTAAGATTTTTACAAGGTGACGGATAAAGACACTGCCTGTTTGTGCATACACCTTTTGTCAGCTGTTTCTGGCATGAAGGGTGACGGAAATTAGCAGTCGGTCCTCCGACGTCATGGATATATCCTTTAAAATCTTTATCCTTTGTCATGCACACAGCCTCGTTTATAATTGATTCGTGGCTTCTTGTCTGCACTATTCGTCCCTGATGAAATGTCAATGCACAAAATGAGCATCCGCCAAAACATCCCCTGTTGCTTGTTATACTGAACTTTATTTCTGATAATGCCGGAATTCCGCCCTGTTTTTCATACATAGGATGATAATTGCGCATGTAAGGAAGAGCATATACATCATCCATCTCCATGGTTGTAAGCGGTTCTGCCGGTGGATTCTGTACTACGAAGCATTTATTTTTGTATTTCTCAACAAGTGTTTTTGCTGTAAATGCGTCTGTATTTTCATGCTGGATTTTAAAGCTTTTTGCATATGAAATCTTATCTGATGAAACCTCATCATAATCCGGCAGTTCAATATAATCATACAGACTGTCAGTATCTTTTGCTTTATATACAGTGCCTTTGACATATGTTATGTCTGATACGTCCATGCCGCTGTCAAGTGCATCTGCCACTTCAACAACAGATTTTTCGCCCATTCCATATAATAGTAAATCCGCACCGGAATCTATAAGTATTGAATGTTTTACTTTATCTGACCAGTAATCATAATGTGCAAGTCTTCTGAGCGAACTCTCTATTCCGCCTATTATAATCGGAACATCTTTATAAGTCTGTTTTATGAGATTACAGTAAACTATTGTTGCATAATCAGGACGCATTCCCATTTTGCCCCCCGGTGAATATGCATCTGTGTGGCGTCTTTTTTTATTAACAGTATAGTGGTTTACCATTGAATCCATATTTCCGGCTGTGACAAGAAATCCGAGACGCGGTTTTCCAAGCAATGTTATGCTGTCTTTATCTTTCCAGTCCGGCTGTGGTATTATACCAACTTTGTATCCAAAAGATTCTAAAACCCTGCTTATTATTGCATGTCCAAATGATGAGTGGTCCACATATGCATCACCTGTTATATATACAAAATCGCACTGTTCCCAGCCTCTTTTTTCCATATCTGACCGGCTTACCGGCAGAAAATCCTTAATCATATTAATTCTCCATTCCGTAACTTTCAATGAATGTATTCATCTGTTTTTTCAGTTACAGTTATATAATTCATCTATCTCTTTTTGTGTCAAAGTTCTGTATTCTCCCGGTTTTAACGTTTCGTCAAGCACAAGGCTTCCCATTCTTAATCTTTTAAGATATAAAACTTCACTTCCTACAGCTTCAAACATTCTTTTTATCTGGTGAAACTTTCCTTCATGGATTGTTATTATTACATCTGTGTAATTATCTTTATCATTATATCCATTAAGTTCAAGTTTCGCCGGAAGTGCCGTAAATTCATCATCAACATGCAGTCCGTCCGCAAACAGCTTTATAGCCTCTTCCCTTATGCGTCCTGCTGCCTTGGCATAATATGTCTTATCAACATGCTTTTTTGGTGCAAGCAGATTATGTGCAAGCTCTCCATCATTGGTTATAAGCAAAAGACCTTCTGTATCTTTATCAAGTCGTCCGACCGGAAAAAGATCTTTTCTTTTCACATCCATCAGATCAAGCACAGTCTTCGCATTTTTGTCCATTGTAGCTGTTAGCACACCAGACGGCTTATTAAGCATATAATATTCCATTGTTACATAGCTTATCATTCTGCCATCCAGAAATACTTTCTGTGTCATTATATCTACTTTCTGTTCAGGCTTTTTTACAGTTATTTCATCTACCTGCACACGGCCTTTTCGTATATATTCTTTGACTTCACTTCTTGTTCCGGCTTTCATGTCCGCAAGATATTTATCAAGCCTTATCAAACTCATTGCCATCTCCATCCTGCAAGGTACTTATTTTTTAATGAACCATTTTTGAACTTTCCCCAGCCGAGAGGATATCTGTCAACGCAGAAAAGATTCCATCCGTCTCCTGTTTTTCCGTCAAATTCCGGCAGATCAAGTGTTTCACCTTTTAGATATTTGATTACACGCTCATCTGATGCAGGAAGATTTATAACATCAGGATAATCTGACATTTTTAAAACCATTGCAAGTGCCTGGCTTGGCTCAAAGCGGTTCTTTTTTAATTCTCCCAGCAAAAGTCCTGTTCTCATAATTCTCATACCTTTCTGGCCAGGCATATAAGGAGAGCAAAGATAAACATAATTATCCTTTATCATAATATTATCTTTTGCATTTTCTATATCAAAATTGACAGTGTCTTTATTTAATTTTCCAAGAAAATCTTCAAGTTCCGTGGCTAACTTCGTATTTTTCTGCTTATGTATTATGCCATGACCCTTAAATGGAGTTTCGCCGTCACTTTTCTTTTCAAACAATGCAACAAAATGTCCTTCTCCCTCCATTTTATGTGGAAAAATCCTTACAGTTTTCTCAAGATGCATATTTTTAAGCTCGTCATCATATGTAAAGCCACTTGAAAATCCATCATAATGCTTTATGTCTATAAGGTGCATATCAGGTCTGTTGATAAGAAGGTGACGAACCGTTTCTTCATCTTCAAGTTTTGAAAATGTACATGTTGAATAAAGCATCTTGCCACCCGGCTTTAACATATCTGCTCCTGTAAGAATTATATCACGCTGTATCTTTGCATAGAATTCCGGACCAGTTTTTTCCCAGCTCTTTATAAGCTTATTGTCTTTTCTGAACATTCCCTCACCGGAACATGGTGCATCTATAAGAATTTTATCAAAAAATTCATTAAACCCAGGCTGTATATTTTTCGGGTCTTCACTTACAACATATACGTTAGGAATACCAAACACCTCAACATTTTTAAGAAGTGCCTTTGCTCTTGAATTGCTTATATCATTAGTCACTAAGAGTCCGCTTCCGTTAAGCTTTGCTCCAAGTTCAGTAGACTTGCCGCCGGGTGCCGCACACATGTCAAATACTATATCGCCCTCCTCGACAGGAAGAACATTGGCAGGTGTCATCGCACTCGGTTCCTGGATATAATAAAGTCCTGCAAAATAATACGGATGTTTCGCAGGCTTATCATCCTCACTGTAATAAAATCCATTTTCAATCCACGGAATCGGAGTCAGTTTAAACGGACTTATTTTAAGAAAATCCTCGACTGATATTTTCATTGTATTTACTCGCAGTCCGTAAAGACGGCTGTCATTGAAACTTTCTATATATGCATCAAAATCCGTGCCCAGAAGTTCTTTCATATTTTCAAGATATTGTTCAGGTAAATTCATATATTTCTCCCGTTTTTATATTATTAAATTTTTGTCTTATTAAAAATTCTTTTATATTTTATTGTAACATATTTAATATTGATAATACAGTATTTTGTTGCTTATGTTTTTCAAAAGATAATACGGATTTAATGCAGTCTCTTTTCCATCTGCATAAATATATATCCCAAAATGAAGATGCACATCAAATTTTCCGACTGTCCCTTCAACTTTACTGTATCCCGAATCTCCCATATATCCGATAAGCTGACCCTTTCGTATCTTAGTGCCCTCTGCCATATTATCTGCATAAGAATCAAGATGTGCATAATAATAATAAATTCCGTTATCTGATGTAATTCCTATACGCCACCCGCCAAGTTCAAGCCAGCCTAAGTTTGTCACTGTCCCGCCGCTTGCAGCGATAACCGGCATCACTCCGCGTTTATTTTCTTCTGACATTATATCACACCCCTCATGTGTCCGCTTCCCTCCGTATGTACGCTCATTTCCCCATGAATCCTCATATTCCACCCATGTTTTTCTCGTCTTTGACCGTGCCACAGGAAAATACTCCATATCAATAATCAGCGAGTCAATTACATTTGTATAAAACGCAAATTCTTCTCCGTTAAAATGCATCAGCCTGTTTTTATTTCTGACGCACACTCTCTTATCAAGCTTATCCAAAATATCATCATTAACGCTGTAATTATTCATCATAAGTGCAATAAGAATAATCTCACCTTTACTCATTCCAAGCCTTTGTGCATTCCTGTCCGCACCATCGGGTGTAATATCAAACTGAAGTGATGTAAATGCTTCATTATCCACCTTCAGATTTAACAAAACATAATTATCATCTGTAATAAATCTTAACTCAAGATTAATAACTATTGAAATTACAAGAATTAAAATTATAAGCTTTTTGGCATGTTTCATTTTTATTTCGCATATTTTTTATTAATTATTTATGCGGCAGATGTACATTAAATGAATTTAAAAAATAAAAAAATATATTTTTTCTTATTAACAGTAACTGTTTTTCTTTTATTTATCATATTTCCGAAAATTGCATTTAACGGAGCTTTAACAGGACTTAAATTATGGGCTTTAACTATTCTTCCAGGACTTTTTCCGGCAGCAGCCGTCTCATCCTGCATTATGGCATTTTCTCATAGATACAGCGAAAAAAAAGGAATTATATACATATACATCACACTCGCCGGACTTGTCTGCGGTTATCCTCTCGGTGCGATACTTGCCTCTGAATATTGCAGACATCATAAATACAAAGATACACTATGTGAAATGCTTATGCCATTCTGTAATGTATCCAGTCCGTCATTTATAATTAATTACATATTTTTGCAGCTTCCGCAGACATCCGGCAAATTTAAAATTTTAATATGCATTTATACCCCTCTTTTTTTATGTATTCTGGGCACTGCTTTTTATTATATGTGCATCCATGACAAAAGCCCTTTACCTTTGCATATTTCCGGTATACCTGACAATCGTAAAAATCAACGGTCCTGTTTAAGCATGGCAGACATCATTGATGATGCCATTCTTAACACCGCCAAAAACATGATTAAACTCGGCGGATATATCGTAATATTTTCATGTATATCCGCATACATAAATGTAATACCGTTTAAAAACGACATTGTTCCTGCGGTAATCTGCGGCATTACCGAAATTACCAACGGAATATATATAGCAGGAAAAATTAATGCAGATAAAAAATTAATCACTACATTTATTATTTTAATTAATTCTTTCGGAGGGTTCTCCACAATCATGCAGACTATGGGTATGATTAACGGAAGCGGATTATCAATCAGAAAATATATTTACGGAAAATTACTGTGCACATTCATAACAGGTGTTTTTTGCATAGTCATTCTTTAAATAATAAACAATTTCGGAGAATACAAGACTATTCATCCCATATTCTCCGAAAATACAATCACATTAAATAAATTAAATTTATAATCTTAATATTACTGATTTGACATTGGAACATCAACATCAAATCTGTCAGCTTTATCACCAGCAGACTCCAATGCCGGCTGGGAATCTTTTTGTTCACTGTCTGTCTCATCATCATCCGAATTACTTGCATTAAGCTCATTACGGTTATTATTTACAACTGCGAGGACATTCTCAAGGTCCGATATTAAAGAATTATATTTTTCTTTATTATCTTTTATTGAATGTTCAATTATGTACTGAAGCTTTGAAAGCATATCATCTGTATATGCAACCGCACCCATTCTTATGCTGTTAGCATCTTCTGTCGCATTGTCAAGAATAGACTGGGCCTGTGCAGTAGCCTGTTCAATAAGCTGGTTTGCCTGTGCATACGCTCTTTGCATAATCTCATGCTCATTGATAAGTTCTTCTGTCTGAACCTTGGCAGCATCAAGAATAGCATCAGCCTGCTCTTTTGCATCATTTAAAATTGCTTCTTTATTATTAATTATCTTCTGATATTTCTTAATTTCTTCCGGTGTTTTTAAACGAAGCTCTGCAAGCATATCTTCTAACTGGTCTTTATCTACTATTATTTTTGTGTTAGAAAATGGCTGAAATTTACAGTCATCAAGATAAGCCTCTATATCACTTATTACCTGTTCTATTCTACTCATCATGTATATCCCCTTTATTTATTTTTTATATGGTATTTTTCATATACTAAATCTACAACCTGTGCAGGCACAAATTTACTTATGTCACCACCATATTGTGCCATCTCTTTAACAATGCTCGAACTAAGATAAGCATACTTGAGGCTTGTATTTAAAAAGATTGTGTCAACATCAGGATTAGCCACTCTGTTAGTCTGTGACATTGCAAGCTCGTATTCAAAATCTGTAATAGCCCGCAGGCCTCTGACAATAATTCCGCCGCTGTTCTGGCGCACAAAATCGATTAATAACCCGTCAAAGGACTGAACCTCCACATTTGGAAGGTTAGCAGTCACCTCTTTTAACATATTAACACGTTCTTGAGCAGAAAACAATGGTGATTTCATCTTATTATTCAATACACCGATAATTACCCTGCCGAACATTTTCGCTGTCCGTTCAATAATATCGTAATGCCCTAAGGTAACGGGGTCAAAGCTCCCCGGATATATGGCTGTCTTCATTTATTCTCCCCTGCCTACAAATACATGCTTGTTGTTTTTATATTCCTTGCTTTTGATCAAATGGTAGCCGGAGTCTTCCAGCCACTGAAAATCTGTTTCCTTTGAAGCCTCTATCACAATCATCGTATCCTCTGTAATCAGGGTTGAGCATGCCAGATAGTCCAGTGCCATACGTTCATCCCCATGATTGTAGGGAGGGTCCATAAAAACGAGATCAAACTGGTATTT
>ERZ772865.2517-NODE-2517-length-15781-cov-26.400229_pt1 | contig 15781 bp, 15 predicted proteins | sample MGYA00512133_ERZ772865 | MGnify/ENA primary metagenome ERZ772865 (study PRJEB29015, sample SAMEA2737722) | human gut metagenome | biome: human gut; feature: human-associated habitat; material: faeces | place: China | collected 2012 ...
AACCGTTTTGCTTGGCGTTCTCGCTTGCTTTTCGTCTGCGTTCCTCGCTGTACGGCGGTTGCAGACGGATAGAAAGTCTGGACTTATTCAGCAGATAAGTCACACCGCCTTGCTCATGGGATTTTTCCAACTTGCAGAGGTCGGGGTGCTTTTTACTGAACAATGCCAGTCGCTTTCGCAGGCTGGCATTGTAGGTGTAGATATTGGCTGTGTCCTCGCCCTCATTAAAGAGGATGATTGTTTCTTTTTCATACTTCGTCAGCTTCGCCATAACATCTCTCCATGTGATGATTCCAGCAACTATCCATAATGACTGCCTTGTGCTGGTAGTATTCCTGCATCTGCAAACGCAGATTGTAGTAGAAACAACGATACCATTTGTCGCACTTTTCGTCACTCAACTTGACCGACAGCATATAAAACAGTTTCTTTGCCGCTGGATCAGGTGTAAGGGCAGCCACATAACGCAAACGCTCAACCGTTGCTTCACGGTTCGGGCAACCAAAGGTATACAGGGTTTTCATTTCATTCAGGTTCATTTTCATTCAAAAGTCCTCCTTGATAGTTGATAAAATAAAAGCGACAGATACTCAGAATAGAAATACCTGTCGCTTTGCTCACGATATTAAATTGTTGGTTCTGCACTTGACTTTTTTACTTAAAATCGGACAGTTCGTATATCTCTTTCATTAGCAGAACACCCATTGAAAGACCATACTTGAAATGTTCTTCGGTCTGCATGGTCTGGCAGTCTGCAAAATGGTCATTGAGCTTATCCAGCTTCGCATAATCTTCTTTGCTCAATGTCTGCTCAAAGTATCGCATGGTGTCTGCGATTGCCTGTCCAGCTTCCCGAAACTTCTCTGATTTCGGTACTACCGTTTCTGCCGGATAAATCTCTCCGTTGAAGATTGCTTCTAAAATCATAAATTCATGCTCCTTTCTCAGCAGTAAATCAACTCGCCCTTGATAGCTTCCTCAGCCTGTGCAACACAAGCGTTCATCTGCCGAACCCATTCGATTTGGTTCTCTGCTTTGAGCTGCTCCGTCACACCGTATGCCTTTGCAAGCTGCGGCACGATGATTTCCATACGCTTCTTGGCTGTTTCCTCAATCTCCGCACAATGCTCATAGAGGGTTTCATTCAGCACCATGTCGGAGAACAGGACTGGATTAGCCAGTCGCAGATACTCCTTTCGCATCCGTCCCCACTTGCCAAGACGGATATTCGGATTTTTCAGCTTGATGTCGGGGATGTAGTAGTCTCCACATTTGATAAAATTCAGTTCCATGATTAAGCTCCTTTCTGTGGTGCGATTTTCGGCTCTAACTTCGGCATATTGCTGACAGGAATGAACACGCCCTTTGCTATATCCTCGGCTCGGAGAGCGTTTTTCTTTGCGTCCATTTCAGCCTTTTTCTTTGCTTTTGTTCTGTCCTCGTACTGCCTTTGCCAACCGCTGGCTTTACGCTTCAAGTAATTCTGATGAAGTCTGTCCTTGCGTTCCTCACGCTTGCGGATTTCCTCTAATTCCTCTGGGGTCAGCTCTACTTCCGCAAACTTCGGAGGGACGAAACGCCCAACGAAATTGAAGTAAATCTCAACCTCCTGCGTGGTCTGAATACTGCCTTTTCGGTCACGCTCATGCACAAGGATTTTTTCAACAAACTCATTGAGCATGGTAATGGTCAGCTCGTCAAAATTCTCGTATTTATCAATCAGAGCAATGAAACGGTCAGCGTCCTTTTCGTGCTTTTCATAGTCACTGATTGCCTTTTCCAGCGTGCTGATTTCAGCGGTCAACTCTTTCTGTTCCTTTTCGTATTGAGCGTCTAAGGTGGCATAGCGGCTGTCAGAGAGCTTGCCTAAGATGTTGTCCTCATAGATTTTGCAGAGCAGGACTTCCAGCTCGGATATTCTCTGCTTTGCGGTTGCAAGGCGTGTCCGCTGTTTCTTGACCTCTGCTGTCTGCTGGCTGGACTGTGCCTCCTGCACCACTCGGACAAACTCGGCTCGTTCATGCTTGGCATACTCGGCAATGGCTTTCAATAGGTCTTTTACCAGCTCCAACACAACACTTTCATTGATACGGTGCTGGGTCTTGCAGAGCGTCCCAACAGGGATTTTGCTGTACTTTGAACAGGTATATTGCGAAATGCGTTTGCCGTTGTTAAAGCGGTGGACATACATTTTGCCGCCGCAATCAGCACAATAGAGCAAGCCCGTCAACGGTGCAACATCGCCCCAGCCATCGGGATAACGGCGTACCTTGCTTCTGACTTTCTGTGCAAGGTCAAAGGTCTCTTGGTCAATGATGGCTTCATGGGTATTCTCAAAAATCGTCCATTCGTCCTCCGGCACATAATGGCTTTTCTTATCCTTGAAATGCTTTCGGGTCTTGAAATTGATGGTGTGTCCCAAATACTCACGCTTATCAAGAATGTTGCAGATGGTGGAAGAACCCCAGCCGTAAACATCTTTGAAAGTCTTGTTTTTGTTCACACCCTCGTTGAACTGTGCCAGATATGCAGAGGGAATGAGTACCTTTTCCTCTTTCAGCCTGTTTGCTATCTGATAAGGTCCCATGCCCTCAATCGTCATTGAAAAGATACGCTTTACAACCTCTGCCGAATATTCATCTACAAGCCACTGGTCTCTTGTCTCATTCCAGAGGTAACCATAGATTACTAAGCCTGTAAGATGCTTGCCTGTCTTGCCTTTTGCTTGGAAAGTGGAACGGATTTTACGGCTGGTGTCTCGTGCGTAATATTCGTTCATGATGTTTCGGAAAGGGGTAAAATCATCGTCCCCTCTGGCAGTATCAACGCCATCATTGATAGCAATGAGACGGACACCTTGCTGTCGCAGAATTTCCATGATTTGACCGACTTTCAGATAATCACGCCCCAGACGGCTCATGTCCTTTAGGCACAGATACTCCACATTCCCGGCTTCGACCTCTTTCATCAAGGCAAGAAATCCGGGGCGGTCAAATCGAGTGCCACTTATGCCATCGTCCGTAAAATGGACGATATTAGGAAGATTATGCTGGGCAGCGTAGTCTTCCAACTGTCTTTTTTGATTGGATATGGAGTTGCTCTCGCCATCCATATCATCGTCTCGGCTCAAACGCTCGTAAAGAGCAGTGATTTTCTCGCTTTTGCTCATGGTTTTGTCTCCTTTCTTCGGTATGTAAAGTTGTGTGTTCTAAGAGACTTCCAAATCATCTGATTAAGAAGTCTTTTAGAGCATACAACACCAGCGGCCAGCTTATATTTCTTATACTGGCGCACCGCAAAGTGGTTTGGCTTCTCGGCTTCCAGTGCATCAAACATCAGGTCTACGGGGTTTTTGAACTCCTCGTCATCCTCACGGACTTCCATGGCGTTGATGAACTCAATGAGGGTGGAGAAGTTTTGTTCCTCCACCGGAGCCTCATAATGGATATAGCCAATAAGCGCGCAGTACAACAAGGTTTCTGCTTATAGTGATAGGTAATCCTTTGAAGTTATCGCCGGATTTTCCCCCACTCCACACCGGACGTGCGACTTTCACCGCATCCGGCGTTCCATCGGTTGTTTTCACAAGCATTTAATCAATCACCAAATGAAATGTTAGTTTTCTATTGCGGACAAACCAGCCTGCTGGCGCAGACTGTTCACTTTTAACATCAGTTCCTTTGTTGCCTTGAGCGTGTCGGCTATCTCTTTTAGCTCATTCTTAGGACACTCTTGCAGGAGTGGAAGAAATCTATTATGGAACAAAATCATATTTCGATAGCGTTCCTTGCCGCCCAATTCTGCCGGTGTTTTCAGCCAGCATACTATGTCAGCCGCATTTTCAAAGAGTTCCCCACTTAGCGCACATTTTCCACGTTGAGCCGAGAATAGTGAAATCCTGCTGTCAGTAAGTTCTGTGCTTCGCCCCATAGACGGTTGATTCCTCAAACCTGATAGAACAGATGAGTTCATACTTAGGTTCGTGTGTATCAATGCCCGTCCCTCTACCGTGTAACTGCAAACCGCCGCTTTCTTTGCCATCGGTATCTTGTTCTTGATGTATGCGATAGGGTAGATAGGTTGGTCGATTCCAGATACATACCGTATCATTGCCGACTTTCCAAACCGTTCTTTTTCGCTCTCGGTCATTGCGCCGCCCTCTCGAACAAGTCTGCACCCGGTTTCTGTATTGAGCCGATTTGTTAAAACTGTCATGACCTGTCTGTGGATTTTCCTGCAATCAATGCTGATGCAGGTGGCAAGTTGAAAATAATTCTGTATTCCCAGAACCATTGAATTGTACAGCCGTATTTCGTCCAAAGGTCTTTTTCCCTCTGAAGGTCGGGCAATTCGTTTCGCCTGTTCCACCAGTTTTTGCCTTTCCAGTTCCAACTTTTTGTCACAGATATGAGATTGCACGATGTACTTCCTGCTTTTCGGTCTGACTCGTATCTTAAACCCAAGAAACTCTGAATAGCGTTTTCTAACATTGACTATCCTTGTTTTCTCTGGCGATACCTCCAACCTCAGCCTCTCGGTTATCCATGCCGTTACAGCCTCTTTCGTTCTCAAAGCGTCCTCTTTATTCCGGCAGAAAATTCTGAAATCATCTGCATATCTCACGATATACATTTCTTTCAACCCTGTTTTCCTCATTTTGAGGAATGCCTTGCTCCGGTCAAAAGTAATCGAGTTTCTGATTTTCCTCTCATACCCGTATTCCTTTACAAGAGGGTGGTTCTGCCATTGGCTCTCTACCCAGTTATCCAGTTCATTCAGCACGATATTCGCAAGTAGCGGTGAAATGATACCACCTTGCGGTGTGCCTTTGTCTGGAATGAGGGTAGTGCCGTCTGGCATTCTAATCGGTGCTTTCAGAATCCGCTTGATAATAAAAATCAACTGTTTGTCGTGTATTCCCAAAGCCCATATCTGCCGCACCAGCTTACTGTGATTTACATTATCGAAAAAGCCCTTTATATCAAACTCAATCACATAATGCAGATTCATTCGCTGGAGCATGGTATAGGTTCTCTGCATGGCGTGTTCTACGGAGCGGTTCGGGCGAAAGCCGTAGCTATTGTCGCTGAATTTCGCTTCGCAGATAGGCTCCATGACCTGCTTGATACATTGCTGTACCAGCCTGTCCCAGATACAAGGAATACCCAACGGGCGGGTCTTGCCGTTTGGCTTCGGAATGTCTTTACGCCTGACCGGTTTTGGTCGGTATCCGTGATGACTTCCTGTGACAATAAACCTCACTTTCTCCACAACTGTTTCGGGCGGTAAACACCCGATGTCACTAATGTTTTTGTTGTCTGTTCCTGCTGTGTAGCTTCCTCCGTTTGCTTTGATGTTCCGATATGCCAAAAGAATGTTATCCCGGCTTAGGATTATATCCATGAGGTCGGTAAAGTTGTCTCCATCCAGACTTCGACGGTAGAGTTCGTCAAAAACTGGCTGCATACCGTAATACTCGGCGTGACGTAAATCATCTACACATAGATTTTTGCTTTTCTTTGGCATAAGGCATCACCTCCTTTTACGAAAGTGACCCTTTTGGTCTTACTCGAATCCTTATGTTGGATTGAATAATGCCTGTTTATCTCAACCGACTTGTGGCCATTCCTCCGTAGCTCACATAACGCAAGCACATCATAGGTTCGACCACTGCTTTTCAGCAGCAGTTCGTCTGCTTATTGTTCTTCGTCAAACTATTCCTTGCGGAATCTGCTGCCTTTCCTCGTTCCGATAGTTCTATCTGTACATACATACCCTTAGGTTCCTGCTATAGACCTGTCGGCTTGCCTGTGCCTGTAACACAGCATGGTCGTTCGTAGGGCAAATTTCTACTGAACCACACCGACTGCGCTTTAACGCACCCACGCATTTCTGCGTGGTCTTCTTTTAGACCTGTACATTCGCAGGTTCGTCAGTCCGCCCGCCAAAGCGAACATTCTAACCATAGGTATCTTATAGACCCTCGGCCTATAGGTAACACAGTCTGCCGCCAGACCGCTTTCGACCACTTTTGGCAGTGGTTACGGTTACTCTCAGCCTTTGTCATGGGGCTTCGTACAAAAGCCATTACAGCTAATGCACGCCCATCAAGGGTAGGCGTTTCAGGGCGTTACCCCGTCATTCCACCTATCAAACTATCAGTTCTCCGAACAACGGAAAACCGTTGCCCGTGCGCAGACTTTTTACCGCCTGCGAACGAGTCGCACTTACCCAAAAATCCTCCGCGCTTTTTTCTCCCTCACCTTTGGTATTCGCTATCAACGTATTTACCAGCTTCAAAATATCTTTCTCGCTGCGGATATACACAAAGGGGTTGTAGTGCATAGATTTTTTGAAGTTAATCGTATTCAGTACCTTAATGCGGTAGCCCGCCCGTTGCAGCAGCTTCCCGCACTCAATCAAAACCGTACCTTTCGGGTTTTGTCAATAAGGATAGAGAAAAAAGTAAATTATTTTTATGAGGTTACAACATCGGATTGAATAAGGCGCAGTACCTTGTCGGTAAAGGTTTCCCGGCTGGTCTGGCTGAAATGGAAATAAATATCAAAGGTCGTACCGCCAACGGTCTTTACCATATCGGGTGGCGGTACGTCCGGGGCGGGTGAAGCGTTGCCGCCCGCCATCACGGGCAGGGGGATGGCCTTGCCCTCTCTGCTGGTGCTGTCGCTCCCCTCCGGGGCGGGGATGGTGCTGGTGATCGTCATGCTGGAGTCGTAGGTCATAGGCTCTCCTTTCATCATTCATCAAAGTTAATCCACGTGAGCGCCATTTTGCCGCCCACGTTGGAGTGGGGGAAGGGGAATGTATTAGTCCCCCTTTGAGGACTGTCCACAAGCCCCCTGATTGCAAGGCTTTTCAGCCTCTAAATGTCCACGCCTGCGGCGTTCCCGTTCGCTGGCAGCTTTCTTTCTCCGGCGCACATTGGCGGCGCACTCGTCACAGTATTTGCCCCGATTGGAGCGCGGCACGAACATCGCCCCGCACTCGGCACAGGGCCGCGCCTGTCCTCGGTGGAGCAAGGCGGCACACAACCCCTTGTCTGTTGGCAGGACGGCGGCGCGGAACCATTTACAGACCAGGGAATAGGTGATACTCTGGACGCAGACACAAGGCTCCCAGCCGTCATCAAGAGCAAGACAGTTGCCGCCGTCATAATTGCAGCAGTCATGCACCAGCCGCCGGACGGCTCGGTACTGCTGGTAGGTCAGTCGGGGAATGCCGTTCACCGCTCCACCTCCCGGCGTTTCTGCTGGGTCTGCTCCTGCTGGTGTATGGCAGCATCGGCGTTCCGCTTCACCTGTTGAAGCCGCCGCAAATCGTCTTGGATAGGCTTGTACTGCTCATACTCGGCTGTGTACTCCTGGTGAAGCCTCGCCTGTTCCTGTTCCCACGCATGAACGGGGATTTTACCAGCAGGGGAACGGTGCTTGTCCAGCTTCCGGCGGGCCATGTGGAACGTCCTCAACTCGTTCTCATGCTCCCTCTCGAATTTTTCCCGCTTGCCCTTCCACTTGATACCCTGCAACTCGTCATAGACGGGCTTGGTGTCTCGGTAGAGGTCAACAAGGCGAAGCAGTTCCTTCAATTCGTTCAGACGGTCACGCTTCGCTTTCATGGATGTGTTGATGGCCTCCGTTCGTTCACTCTGGGCGGCGATATGGGTCTCTAAATCTTCCAGCGTAGCGATGCCCCTCTCGGTCAGAAAATTGATGGCCTCGGCAAAACCTTTAAGATTTCCAATCCTGGCGTTGCGGCTCCATGCTCCGGCGTTCCGGCCCTCATAGTAGTCGGTCAGCAGGGCGGCAAGGGTCGGGGCCTGGGGCTTGCTCAATTCTTCTTTTATGGCCTTAATCCAATCCGTCAGGCCGGCGATTTTCTTCCGAATATCCCGCAGAATGTTGTTGGCCTTTTTTATCCAGCGGTTCAGATCGCCCTTGTCGGTGGGGATGCCCTTGGCCTCCATCTGGCGGACGGCCACGCCCTCATGGACGGTGGGCAGCAGGTCAAGGCCCTGACGCTCATAGGAGCGGTGGTCGATGCGGCAGGTCAGCCCCTTTTCCTCAAACTTGGCGTTCACCATAGCGGCCCACGCCTCCCGCCAATGTTCCAGTGTTTCCGGGCTTCCCCAGTCGGTAGTGGGAACAGCGTCAAAGAGGGGCTTGCCGTCCTCTCCCATAATGCGGTTCCCGTCCTCGTCCAGACGGTAGCGGCGGCGCTGCTTGCACCCCCATTTGCCGTCTGGCTCAATGGGCCGGATGGGGCAGAGAACATGAAAGTGCGGGTTAGGAATACCGCCGTCCTCCTTGTCCGGCTGGTGGATGGCAAAGTCGGCAATCATGCCCCGGCCCACAAGCTGCTCCGAAACAAATTGCCTTGCAAGAGCGATGTTTTCCTCCAATGAAAACTCGTTCTGCAAGGCAATGTCAAAGCTATATGCAAGCTGGGCTTTCTTGCCGCGCTCGGCCTTCTCCACGGCGTTCCAGAGGGTGGCGCGGTCTTGGTACTGGTTGGGGGCCTGGGGCGGCAGGAGAATGTCTGTGCAGACCACGCCGCCCTTGTGGGTGTAGTCGCTGACCTCGCCATAGTATTCGCTATACAATTTCTCCCCGGCTCGGTAGGCGGCGGACGTGACAACAGACTGTCCCGCGCTCCGTTTGACCTGGGTAACGTGGAGATGGAACAGGGCCAATTATCCGCTTTCCTGCTGGTCAGTGGCTTGGCTCACCAGGGCGGCAACTTCCGGCAGGGAAAAGACCTTTTCCATCAAAAGAAAAAAGGCCCTTTCGCTCATGCCGCGCACCTCCGGGGCGATACTCTCCACCGCTCCGCCACGGGTGATAAGTCGGTGGTTTCGCTTCTTCCTTTCGCCTTGGGTGTAGTAGCGGATGCGGTTCTCATACCGCTGGCCTCTGTGCTGGTACTGCTCCAACTTAGCGGTGGCCTCAGCATACTCTTTCTCTAATTCTTCGCGTGACTTGTCCATCGTGTTTGACCTCCTTCTTGGCAAAACAAAAGACCGTCTACCTGCTGTGTCGGGTAAACGGTCAAGGGTAACGGTATTCGGTTTTAGCCTCGCTGGAAAGGTGCAGACGCAGAGCGGATGTACCTTTCCAGCGAGGGCGCAGGGATAGCCGCAAAGCGGCGCAAGGGGCGCAGCCCCTTGTACGGAGCGGAGCGACGCAAACGGCCCGGACTTTCGGAAGTCCGGGCCGTAGCCTCGCAGAGCGCACGATACATGGTCGCAGACCATGTATAGAAGTGCGCCCTTTGTTCCAAAGGGATTTTATAAGTCCATCATTGATGGGAGAATTTTGTTGAACATATGGCGCACCTTATCAATCCGGGTGTTTGGGCGGCGTGGCTGAAAAACTGGTTCGCCGCTGGCGATTTGATACCCCTTCAATTCTGTTAAACAAACGCTTCTCCCGTTTGTATAAAAGGTGAGGTCATTGCGGTACTCTTGCACACAGCGGGCAGGGATTTCGCCAGTAAAAATCACCTCGCTGTTTTTAACCTGGGTCGTTTCAATACTCGCGCAATATTTTGGTGCGTCATGATAAGCTCTGGAGAGATATTCCTGCGGCGCATAGAGTGTAAAAGAAAGATATGGTTCCAATAGCTGCGTCCCCGCCTTTTTCAACACCTGCTCCAATACAATAGGTGCCAATGACCGAAAGTCTGCGGGAGTGCTGACCGGACTATAATAAAGCCCATACTCAAAACAGATTTTACAGTCCGTTACCTTCCATCCATACACGCCTTGTTCCAGACCGTAGCGGATACCATCCAATACAGCGTTTTGAAAACTCTGATTCAAGTATCCAACGGAAACTTTGCTCTCATACTGCACTCCGGTGCCAAGGGGGAGAGGGGTGACGGACAGCCCGATGGACGCCCAGAATGGATTGGGCGGCACTTCGATATGAATGGTGTGACTTACCGCTTTCAATGGCCTCTCCATATAGATGACGGTAGGTTCTTTTGCAGTTGTGTTGAGCTGATATTTTTCCACCAGAAGATCAGAGATAATTTCCAATTGTACCCGGCCCAAAAAGGAGAGAATGATCTCATGGGTCACAGCGTCTACTTCATAGCGCAGAAGCGGGTCGGTATCCGCAATTTCTGTCAAGGCGTTTAACAAGCGTTCCCTCTGTTCTGGTTTCTCTGGTGCAATTGTTGTCCGCAGCAAAGGGAGAGGATTGTCGCTCCACGTTTCACGGGGCAGCAGCAGTTTGTTTCCCAGCACATCATTCAGCCGCAAACTGTCGCAGGGTACAATGACGATCTCGCCCGCATGGGCAATCTCTGTTCGGACAATCTCACCCTTTGAGGGGATACGCATTTCCGTAATTTTCAGTTTTTCTTTCCCTGCCAAGGCTACGGAATCCCGCAAATGAAGCGTACCGCTATACAACCGCAGATAGGCAAGGCGTTGGCTCTGGTTTGCGTACTCAACTTTGAACACAGTTCCGCACAATTCAGAGCTGTTCTGCCCGGTGGGTGATTGGAATGTATCTGTGACCGCTTCAATGAGTTGTCGGATTCCCAAGTTTACCTTGGCACTGCCATGATAGACCGGAAACAGAGAGACGCTTTGGATTCTCCTGTTTTCCTCCCGCAGAAGTTCTTCTTTGTCCATTGGTTCTCCGGCAATATATTTCTCCAACAATTCATCACAGTCCGCAATCACGGTATCCCAATTCTCCAGCCCCATGTTTTCCATGATGGATATATCCGGGGAAAGCTGCACGTTCTGCTTAATAATCATATTTGCGGAGAGCTTATCTCGGATAGACTGATACACACCTGGCAGGTCAATCCCGTCCTGGTCGATTTTGTTAATAAAGATAACAGTTGGGATTTTCATTACTTGCAGAGCATGAAACAGAATACGGGTCTGCGCCTGAACGCCGTCTTTTGCAGAAACAACCAAAATCGCTCCGTCAAGAATGGCAAGGGAGCGATAGACCTCCGCTAAGAAATCCATATGCCCAGGAGTATCCACAATGTTGACCTTACAATCGTGCCACTGAAAGGAAGTGACCGCCGTTTGAATGGTGATTCCACGCTGCCGCTCTAAAAACATGGTGTCCGTTCTCGTTGTTCCCTGATCCACACTGCCGGGCGCCTCGATTGCTCCGCTGGTATATAACAGGCTCTCCGTCAAGGTCGTCTTACCTGCGTCTACATGAGCAAGAATGCCAATATTGATGATTTTCATATGATTGTCCTCCATACAAGGCCCAGAAGGGCGCAAAAATCCCCAGCGACAAATACTTTTACCGCTGGGGATGATAGGTAGGACACACATGAAAACTGCGGCCAAGGCTGGCCGTTGTCTATCACGATATGAAATGAAAAGGCAAAAGTATTCTTAAATTGGGTACAAAAACCAAGCCCTCTCCTTGAGGACGTTTGTCTTTGTTCCCATTATCAAATTTTATTTAAGAATACCTTGCCGCATATTGATAAACTCCTTTGCTTGGATTTTTATAGTATAGCATATCAAATTCCCAAAAGCAACCCTGTTAAGATAAATTTTTTCTGTCACTGCACCTCCATATCTCTCTCGTGTATACGCCATACGCAACTCTTTTCAAAAAAGAAGTGGACGCGCTGGCAAAGCTGTGGTAGAATGAAACGAAAGAAGGTGAGGATGGTGGAGCTCAAAACGACAATCGCCCAGGGACTGCACGTCACAGATGACAGCGCGGGTTATGATGCCGCCTGTAAGCGTGTCCTGTCTGAAAAGGCAATCCTGGCGCGGATTATGAAGTCCTGCCTGGAAGAATACAAGGATTGCGATGTCAATGATATTGCCGAGAAGTACATTGAGGGCCAACCCCAGGTGTCCGCCGTCCCGGTGCTGCCGGACGAGGGTGGCACAGTCATCAGCGGCATGGACACCGAGGACAAATCGGTGCGCGAGGGGACAGTCACCTATGACATTCGCTTCCGCGCCATCGTTCCCGACTCCGAGGAACAAATTGCCCTCATCATCAACGTGGAGGCCCAGAACGATTTTTACCCCGGCTATCCGCTGATAAAGCGTGGCATATACTACTGTTGCCGCATGATTTCTTCCCAGTACGGCAGGGAGTTCACTGGCTCCCATTATGAGAAAATCAAGAAGGTCTACTCCATCTGGATTTGCATGAAACCGCCGCAGTATCGAGAGAACACCATTACCCGGTATCGGCTGGTGGAAGAATATCTGGTCGGCGAGGGCAAAGAACCCATCAGGAATTATGATTTGCTGTCCATCATCATGCTGTGCCTTGGCGGGCCGGATGGGTCAAATTATGACGGCGTATTGCGGATGCTGGATGTGCTTCTCTCCAACGAAACCAGCGAGGCGGAAAAGCGGAAAATTTTGCAGGACGATTACGACATTCAAATGACGCAGACAATGGAAAGGGAGGTGTCGGTCATGTGTAATTTGAGCAAGGGCGTTGAGGAAAAAGGCGTTGCTAAAGGTATCTTGTCCTCTATCAAAAACCTCATGGAAACGATGGGGCTGACCATTGAACAGGCTATGGCGGCGCTGAAAGTCCCGGAGGGCGAACGTCAGAAATATATGGATTTGCTGGAACGGCAGTAATGACAAAAACGCCACGGACTATCGTTGTCCCTGGCGTTTTCTGTATCTACGTTAGCTGACTTGAGCAGCTTCGGCTTCTGCCTGTTTCTTCCTGTGGTAGTTCTCCCGCCTCGCGGCAAGCATACGTTCATACCGGGCCTGGGCTTCGGGATCTCCGGCGGCAGCGTCCGCATACATTTTCTGACGGGACTTCTTTACCGCTTCTGACTGTTGCGCTCTCTGCTGCGCCAACTCTGCCGCCGCTACCGGGTCGGTTTCGGCGCGGGCTTTCAAATCCTGCAAAGCCGCCTTTTTCCGATTGCGATGGGCTTCCAGCCGTTCCGCTTCTTCTAGGGTGAGAGGCAAACCTGCCTCGGCACATCTGGCAAGTTCTTTCAACGTCCGCTGTTGGGGCTTCGGGGGCTGTGCGGACTTCTGCCTGTCACGCCACGCTTTGTGCTGCTCGGCTTTCTTCTGGCGGTGCGCCGCAAGCCGCTCCGCTTCCTCCGGGGTGAGATCGGCTCCATCCAGCTTGGCGAGTTCCTTCAGTGAGCGTTTGCGAGGCTTCTCTGGCTGACTGGCCTTTTTCTTGTCGCGTTGCTTCTGCTGATAGGCCCGATTGCGCTCTAACCGCCGTTCTTCCTCCGCCTGTTCCTCCGGGGTCAACAGGCCCGCCCGCTTCCTCGCGGTAAACTCCCGGCGCTCCTGCTTGTACCTCTCATACCGAACCTGGGCAAGCACCTGGGAGCGTTCCTCTTTCTCTGCCTGTTCCTCCTGCTGGCGGCGTTCTTCCTCCTGCTCCATCGGGGTCACAATGTCGGCGGGAACCTCAAACGCGCCAATGAAATTGAAATAGAAATCTAACCGCTGACGGCGCTGCTTTCCCCGTCCGTTGCCCTCATGGACAACGATTTTCTCGATAAACTCATTGAGAATGGGCGTAGTCAGTTCCGAAAAATCGGTGTACCGCTTGGCAAGGTCGATAAACTCCGTCATTCTCACCCGGTCGGCGTTCCAGTTGTCCAGCAAGCCCTGCCACTCCGTCATGGAGGCTTCCAGCGCGGCCTGTTCCTCGTCATACTCGGCAAGGAGACGGCTGAAATGCTTATCCGGCAGCTTGCCCGTGGCGTTGGCCTCGTACAGCTTCTTCACCAGTCCGTCCAGTTCGGCGTGGCGCTTCTTCGCCTGGACAATCTGTTTCCGGCAATCCTTGACTGCTTCCTCCTGGCGCAGACTGGATGCCTTTCGAACCCGCTGAACAAACTCCTGCTCGTTGTTGCGGACATACCAGCTTATCCGCTGGATGGCGGAGAGGATCGCCGCTTCCAGCTTTTGCGTGGCAACATAGTGAATGGTGCAATCCTCCATAGGTGCCCGGTATCTGGAACAGGTGAAAGCATCGTCAATGTACTTGCCTTGGACAAGACTGTTGTGGTGGGTCAGCTTTGCGCCGCAGTCGGCACAGTAGAGCAGTCCGGTTAAACGGTTAGGGGCATTACTCCGCTTGGGTGTCCGGCGCTTGGTTTCCCGCAAACGCTGAACATTGTGCCACGTTTCTTCGTCAATGATGGCGGGGACGGCTCCCTCAAATACAAATTGTTCCTCTGGCATTGTCCTGCGGGTGCTTTTAGTCTTGTAGTTCTCACAGACAGTCTTGCCCAGCACCTTGCGCCCCAGGTACTCCGGCCTTTTAAGAATATAACCCAGGGTGGTGGCAGACCATGCGTAGGGGTCGCGGTAGCTGTTGGCTCGAACAGGACAGCCGATACGCTTCCAGTGTTCGGAAGGGATGGGGATTTGCTCGGCCCGCAGCGTTCGGGCGATGCCGTTGACGCTCTGACCGTCCATGACCATCTGAAAGATGCGGCGCACAACGGCGGCAGCTTCCTCGTCGATCACCCACTCGCCCTTTTCTTCTTTTGAGGCGAGATAGCCATAGGGGACGGCCCCCGAACAGCGCAGGCCCTTTTCCATTCTGGACTTGAAAACGGTCTTGATTTTGCGGCTGGTGTCAGCAACGTACCACTCATTTATCACATCCCGGAAGATGGACATAATATCAAATCCATTGGCGGTGTCCAGGTTGTCATTGGCGGCGATAAAGCGGACGTTGTACTCGTCAAAGGTGCGTTTGAGCAAGCCGACCTCCACCACGTCACGGCCTATTCTGCTCTGGTCTTTGACAATGACGGTAGCCACATTTCCGGCCCGTATCTCGTCCACCATAGCGTCCAGGCCGGGCCGCTTGAAGGTCGTTCCCCGCACCCCGTCATCGGTGAAGTGGCGGACATTAGTGAAGCCATTTTTTCGGGCGTAGTCCTCCAGGATGCGCTTTTGATTTTCTACGGACACGCTCTCGTCAGACCGCCCATCGTCGTGAGATAACCTTTCGTACAATGCTGTGATTTTACCCTTTTGCTCCTGCTTCCTCATGTGTGTAACCTCCTGTTTTGTATTTTCACGACCTTTCTATCCTTATTATAGTGACCCTTTCGGGTCGGTTAAGACGTAAGAGGAATGAAGCTGCATTAGATTAGGTTTGACAAAAAATCTTGTTTTTCCGCTGCCGCTGCCGCCGATCACGACGACGTTCTTATTTCTCGCGTACTTCGGCTGCTTCGGGCGGCTGTTCATGGTAAGCCGTTCCGTCTGCGTCAAAATGATGTTGTTTTGGAAATCCGGGTCTATGTAGGGCTTTATATCTTCGGCGTTTCCCCATCGGGCAGAGCCGTACTCCGCGCCCTTGCGGTATTTCTTCGCGTTTTTCCCTTTGACATAGACTATCAAGCGGATAATCACCGCACCGACAATGCCGACAAGCAAATCCAACGGGTAAACGCTCGGCAAGGCGTTTTCAAAGGCTGCGGAAAATCCTTGTGTGATATTCAGTATCTTTGCAGAAATATCCGCGCCGGGGGCAAGCCGCACCGCCTGTCCGACTTTATCAAAGAGATAGACAAAGAACACATAGGGGATATTCGGAAGTATCAGCTTTTTGTAGTTGATCTGCTTCATATCTCGCGCCCCCTGTCCATTTTCTTTACCTTGTCGCGGGCGGCGTTAAGCTGCTTCGCCTTGTCCTTTGCAGCGGCAAGGGCTTTGCGGATAGAGGGCTTTTTCTCCCGGTTCAGCTTCTTTGCGGAAAACTCTTGAAACGCTGCGGTCATAACGTCCGCGTCC